>Ga0115006_10000199_pt1 | contig 31401 bp, 32 predicted proteins | sample ArcOceMetagenome_3_FD_88943 | JGI IMG/M metagenome (GOLD analysis project Ga0115006, IMG submission 88943) | Marine eukaryotic phytoplankton communities from Arctic Ocean - Arctic Ocean- Svalbard ARC20M Metagenome | ecosystem: Environmental > Aquatic > Marine > Oceanic | place: Arctic Ocean...
CATAATCTCGCTATGGGGTGCTTTAAAAAAAGCGTGATAGTCGCCTTTAGGGTTGATCAACAGTAATTGAGTACTGTGATCGATGGTGTAGTCATCGCCCTCCAATGGCACGCGATTGTAAGCAATGTTGAGTTCGCCTGCCATCCGGCGGACAAAGTGTTGGTTGCCCGTCACACCGATAAAATCGGCGTTAAAATAAGGCACATAATCGGCTAATACTGCCACGGTATCGCGCTCTGCGTCCAGCGAAACCATCACGATTTGAAGCTTCGCCTGCTCGTTGACACTCAACTTGCTGTACATATCATTGAGCGTAGACAGGGTCGTTGGGCAGATATCTGGACAGCGGCTAAAGGCAAAGAAAAGAATACTCCACTGACCGCGCAATTGCTCGGCCGTGAACGGCTGGTCGCGATGATCGCGCAATTCAAAGTCGCTAAAAATCCTCGGGGTGTTGAGCAATACCGCGCCATTCACCTGCAATTCTTGCTTCGACATGATTACCGGCTGGCTCATGCGCCAAATGAAGCCGCAGATCACCAGCGCAATAAATACGATGATACAAATAATGGTATTGCGGATAGCGCGCTGTTGATCGGCCATAAATAACAATCTCTAAGTTCAGGTAAATGGGTGCGTTTTTACAATAAAATAATGATCCAGCAACATAATGCAAAACAGTGCCATCAAATAAAGGATCGAATAGTTAAAGGTCTGCATCCCGGAATTGCCCCCGTCGCTGCGCAACATGACAATCGACCAAAATATAAACCCTGCGCCTAAAACCAGCGCGCCAAAAAGGTAGAGCCACCCGAGCATACCGGTTAAGTAGGGCATAACACTGACCAATAGCAAGATCACCGTGTACAACAGAATATTGATCTTGGTATACCGCTCGCCGTGGGTCACAGGCAGCATAGGTATTTTGGCATTGGCGTACTCATCTTTACGATGTAACGCCAGAGCCCAGAAGTGCGGGGGCGTCCAGGCAAAAATAATCAACACCAGTAACAGGGCATTGTGGTGAACCTCGCCGGTGACGGCCGTCCAACCCAATAACGGCGGTGCGGCACCCGCCAAACCACCGATAACGATATTTTGTGGCGTGGCGCGCTTCAGATACATAGTGTAGATGAAGGCATAACCCACCAGCGACCCCAACGTCAACCAGGCGGTCAGTGGGTTGATGAAGACCATCAGTATCGACAGTCCAACAAGGCCCGTGACCGCGGCGAATAATATCGCTTGCCGAGACTCGATACGACCCGTGGCGATGGGTCGGTTGGCAGTTCGCGCCATCTTTTCATCGACGTGTTGGTCGACGATATGATTGACCGCGGCGGCGGACGCCGCACTCATAGCAATGCCCAGATTGCCCAGCAGTAATACCTCCACCGGCACCATCTGATCGGTGGCCAACAACATACCAATCAGCGAGGTCAAGATCATCAAAGCGACGACATTGGGCTTACACAGTTCTAAATAGTCGCGCCAAGTCGCCGGCAGCACATCGAAATCAGCTTGGGGGTTCATAGGTGCCTCTCAGCGGACGCGGTGTCGCGCAGGTGATATTCATCGATCGGGCGAGTACTTTAACAAGTGCTTTAAATCCTCGAGCAAGCCACCCGCATCATCGTCCTCACTATAAAACAAAATCGCCAAATTGTCCGGCGTCAACACCAGGTAACGGGTATCTTGCATATCCCACGCCGCCGAACTCCCCGCAAGAAGCCCCTGCAGGCGAGCGACGTCAATCGGTATTATTTGCAAAAATGGGTGCTCGGCTTGCAACGAAGTGATTGCTTCGGCGTCCACTGTTCGGCTATCAGGCAGGTACATTCGTTGCATCCGACCGGTGTACTTGCCGAGCAGCATATGGACGTTTTTAGTCTCGCGCAATACATCGCGACAGCCAGCCTCACAACCATTACCGCCGATCACTAACACCGTCCACTTGGGCGCAGAAGCGCTGTTTACTGCTGGCAGAACCGCTGTCAGATCTATCGCAGGCTTGACCAACGCGCCCTGATTTGTGGTGCCAAACAAGTCGATCATCCGCTGCCGCGATTCCTCGTTAGTAGGCACCAGCAAGAAGCCTGCGAGGATAACCCCAAAAACAATCGCCATCATCAGCCATATTTGATACTGAAAGGCTCTTTGGGTCTTGGTCACTGGGATGTCATCATTCATCTTATACTCTCCGTATCAACGCTGCTAACCAGCTGGTAAGATTTGACATGGCCGAGATTGCCATGATCACCAACACCGCCGCCATAGTAAACCACTGCACCGCATAGGCGGTGTGTTTTTCGGGCTGCACCGCGACCGTCGGCCACCCAGTTTCCAGCGCACCCGGAGAATCCCGGTCCAACCGCAACTGGTAGGCATAAAAAGGTCGCCCAAACAGCTCGCTCGCGCGCTCCACCGAAATCCACCCCAACCGAGCAGGCCAGGAAGGGAAGGCAGAAATACCGTCATCGAGAATAAAACTACCGGGTAAATTACGGTATAAGAACCCCCTAAACTGCGCACTGCCGGCCACCGGCGCAACGCTAGGTAGCTTGTTTCGATCCAGCGGCGCTGGCACCCAACCGCGATTTATCAATACCTGCAAACCACTCGGCTCGACGGTTAAAACCTCTAATACTTCGTAACCGGGACGACTATGACGCACTCGATTGTCCAAAAAAATCCGCCGCTCTGAGTCTAACACGCCGCGCAGCCAAGCCGACCTGTACTGCATATCGTCTGTGCCAGATAGATCGTTGACGAGCGCTGGAGCGGCTTGCTGGTTTTGATCAAAGCGAGCAACGATATCGCGCTTTTCTTCGGCTCGAGACAATTGCCAAAAACCCAGCGCGACCAAAAGGGGCAATAGCAGCGCAACTGTCGCGGCAATTTTCACGTTCGGCTGCCAACAAAACTTCTCGGTGGATGATTGGGGATTCGTACTCATATGTGTTTAAATCCCCAATTCAACGCAGAGGCAAGGGTTAACATGTTAAAAGTCATCATCGTTTTACTTTTTATAGCCGTTGTGGCGAGCCTGTTTAGCGGGCTGAACTTTCTCGTCAAGGACCTTGGGGACCCCAAGAAACGACTGCTGCGAGCGCTGGGAGTTCGGATCGGCCTGGCCGCCGTGCTGATATCAACCATCATCTACGGCGCCTATACCGGCCAGATCAAAAGTCAGGCACCTTGGGATCGGGGTATGCATCCAAGCATGGCTTCGCCGGCGAATCCCGAACTCGACAACAACATAGAAAGCCAAGAAACCGATAAGTAGGTCTGCCCGAAGCTTGCCCAGCAGGCAAAAAAAGCACTCACTGTCCAGAGCTTAACTGGGGTTTACCGCCGACTATCGGCGACCCACCCCGTTCGATTAGACCTGCGTCGCTACCCGAATATGTAGACCACCAAAAACAAGCCCAGCCAGACCACGTCGACAAAGTGCCAATACCAAGAAGCCGCCTCAAAACCAAAGTGATCATCACTGCTGAACTGCCCCTTTAAGCCCCGAATAAATTGGATCAACAGCATCGCCGTCCCCAGGGTCACATGGGCGCCGTGAAAACCCGTGAGCATAAAGAAGGTAGTTCCGTAAATTCCCGACTGGAGCGTCAGTCCATAATGTGCATAGGCCTCGTAGTACTCAGCCACCTGCAAGCACAAGAACAAGAATCCGAGCATGACGGTAATACCGAGATAGCGCAAAAATACATCGCGCTTACCCTCTTTGAGTCCAGTGTGCGCCACGTGCACAGTAAAGCTTGAGGTCAACAGAATCACGGTATTCCATAGCGGCAACCAGGGTAACAAGGTATACAGCTTTGACAACCATTGGCTGACAGGGTATTCCCAAAGCGGCAGACTCATATTGCGATCTGGGCCTTTAAACATTGCGCTGTCGCCGTTGACTGCCTGATCCGGCGTTTGCATAACGGGCCATTGCCGCTCGTATCCCGGCCACAGTATTTCGTTGTTGGCCGCCGCCGCCGCCGTCGGGGTGCTGTCGAATAACGCCACCGCCGCCTCACCACCGATCCATGCGTTAACCAACACCCGCACATAGAATAGGGCGCCAAAGAACGCCGCAAAAAACATCACTTCGGAGAAGATAAACCAGAGCATACCCAACACGTAGGAGTGCTTTAATTGTGGGCTGACCAAGCCCTGCATGTTTTCGTCGATGACCAGACTCCACCATTTGTACATCACCACGGTCATTAGCGCCAGACCCACTAAAAAGATCTTGGCATCACCCCCCTCGATAACCCAACTCGCAGCACCAAAGGCCATGAGCCCCATCGCTGTGGCACAAAATATCGGCAGTTTGCTCTGCTCCGGGACGTAATAATTTCCTTCTGATGACATGCGATTTCTCCAAAATATACGCGTCGTGTTAAATAAACTACTGCGCCTGCGCCAGCGTCGGCCGAGACCGATTGGTAATATCAAACAAAGTATATGAAAGCGTCAGGGTATTGATACTGGTGGGTAGATCCGGATCGACAATAAAAACCAGCTCCAAATCGGCCTCTTCGCCCGATGCCAAAGGTTGGTTATTAAAACAAAAACACTCTGTTTTGTGGAAGTAATCGGCGACATTAAATGGCACTAAATTGGGTATCGCCTGTCCGACCATATCCTTGCCAGTGCGATTGTGAGCATAAAAAATCACCGACCGTGACTCGCCCGGGTGCACCGAAACGCTGGTCTCCCGCGGGTAAAAATCCCACGGCATGGTCTCGTTTTTCATCGCCACAAATTGCACCTCGACGCTGCGGCTGGTATCCACTTCAACGTCGACCGCTTGGTAGGCGCTGCCGGTCTTACCGCCGATACCCAATATGTCGCAAAACAAATTGTATAGCGGCGGCATAACAAACACCGCGAAGGCAAACATAGCCACCACCAGCAGTGACAACTTGCCCAGCAGTGCCCTGTCGCGCAGAGAAACAGCCATCGCCTACGCTACCCCGCTTCAGGTGCCGTTTTGAACGCCATGGCAGGTGCCGGCGCATCGACTCGCCACTCGGGGCCCTCGACGCCCGCAGAAATTACTGGCGGCTTGATAAAGGTGTGGTAGGGGGCCGGCGTTGCCACCAGCCACTCTAGACCGTCGGCGCCTTCCCAGACTTTAGCATCGCTCACCGGCTGCCCGTGCGTGATGGTTCGCACCACATTGAACAAAAAGAGTAGCTGCGCGCCGCCATACATAAAGGCTCCGATGCTCGACACCATATTCCAATCTGCGAACTGCAAACCGTAATCGGCATAACGTCGCGGCATTCCAGCGAGGCCGAGAAAATGTTGTGGCATAAAAGTAATATTAAAGGCGATGAAAGCGATCCAGAACTGTATTTTACCCATTGTCTCGTTGTACATTTTACCGCACCACTTGGGGAGCCAGTAATAGACTGCGGCGGTGCCGCTAAATACCGCACCAGCAACCATCACATAGTGAAAATGCGCGACCACAAAGTAGGTGTCATGGTATTGAATATCCGCCGCTGCTACCGACAACATCAACCCAGTAAAGCCGCCAAAAGTGAACAAAATCACGAACGCAATACTGAACAGCATTGGCGTCTCAAAAGTTAGAGCACCGCGGTACATAGTGGTGATCCAATTGAATACTTTGACCCCGGTCGGCACCGCGATCAACATGGTCGCGTACATGAAGTAAAGCTCGCCTGCGATCGGCATGCCGACGGTAAACATGTGGTGTGCCCAGACTACAAACGATAAAAAAGCAATCGCGGCGGTGGCATAAACCATCGATGAATAGCCAAACAACGGCTTGCGGCTGAACGTCGGGATAATCTGAGAAACGACCCCAAACGCTGGCAGAATAATAATATAGACCTCGGGGTGGCCGAAGAACCAAAATACATGTTGGAAGAGCACTGGATCACCACCGCCTGCGGCGTTGAAGAAGCTGGTTCCAAAATTGATGTCCATCAACATCATAGTCACCGCGCCCGCGAGTACCGGCATCACCGCGACCAACAAGAACGCCGTGATCAACCAGGTCCAAACAAACAACGGCATCTTCATATAAGTCATGCCCGGAGCTCGCATGTTCATAATAGTCGCAATAATGTTAATCGATCCCATGATCGATGACGCGCCCATGATATGCACGGCAAAAATGAAGTAGTTGACCGTATCTGGCGCATAGGTAGTCGACAGGGGCGCATAGAACGTCCAACCGAAGTTTGGCCCGCCGCCTTCCATAAATAGCGTCGCAACCAGAATCGCAAAGGCAAAGGGTAGAATCCAAAAACTCAGGTTATTCATGCGTGGCAGCGCCATATCGGGTGCGCCAATCATCATTGGAATCATCCAGTTAGCCAAGCCGACAAAGGCCGGCATGATCGCACCAAAAACCATCACCAAACCGTGCATGGTGGTCATTTGGTTGAAGAACTCTGGTTTTATCAGCTGCATGCCCGGCTGGAACAGTTCCGCGCGAACCACCATGGCGAAGAAACCGCCCAGTAAGAACATTAAAAAGCTAAACCACAGGTATAGCGTTCCTATATCCTTGTGATTAGTGGTAAACAACCAGCGACTGATGCCTTTAGCGGGACCATGAGCCATATCTGGAACTCCTCTATTGTGCGTTTTTGAAATTTAAAATATCTATCGGTTGTACCACATCGCCCACCGCATTATCCCAAGCATTGCGCTTGTAATGAATGACCGCGGCAAGATCTACTTCCGATAACTGATCTGCAAATGACTGCATGGCTGAACCTGCAACGCCATTGATGAGAATGCCAATATGCCCGTCGATTGGGCCATTGACAATTGCACTGCCGTTAACTGCAGGGAACACTCCGGCAATCCCGTTGCCGTCTGGCTGATGGCATCCGGCGCAGGAGCGCATGTACACCTGCTGACCTTTTTCCATCAATTCTTGCGGCGACCACTGTTTGCCAACCGTCGAGGCATAAACTGCCGCTTGCTCTTTTTTGTCGGCGAGCCAGACGCTGTAATCTTCTTCGCTTTTGACCTCGACCACAACCGGCATAAACGCATGGCCTATACCGCAAAGCTCGGTGCATTCTCCAACATACATCCCGGGCGTGTTAACACGGGCCCAGGCAGCCGTAAACAATCCGGGGACCGCATCGCGCTTGACGCCAAAATCGGGCACCCACCACGAATGGATAACGTCATTGCCAGTAATCAAAAAGCGTACTTTTTTGTTGACCGGGATCACCAGCGGTTCGGTGACCTCGCGCAGGTAGTGCTCGCCCTTTGGTACACGTCCATAGACCTCGTCCAGCGACGTGCGCAACTCGCTCATATACTTGACGCCCTCGCCTAGGTACTCGTACTGCCACTTCCACTGGTAACCGGTGACTTTAATATCGATGTCGGCGTTATCTGTGTCATACACCTTTAACAGTGCCGAGGTCGCCGGGATTGCCATAAAAATCAAGATAAGGGCGGGCACCACGGTCCACGCAATCTCGACGCCGAGATGCTCGTGAAAATTGGCCGCTTCGACACCCCTCGACTTGCGATGCGCATACATTACATAAAACATGAACCCAAACACCACAACACCGATCACGGTGCAGATCCACATCATCAGCATGTGAACGTCGTAGGCAACTTGGCTGACCTCGGTCACGCCGCGTACCATGTTTAAATTTCCCATCCCGCCATCAGTGCTGGCGCTTACGCCACCGGCTGCAGCCGTCAAAATGGCCGTCGTTAGTGGGCTACAGAAAAGTGCTCGCGCTCTTTTCGACATCGTGTCTATCTCCGTGGTAATTAATCTGTTGCGCCAGTTGCATTGTATCCGCCCAGCAAAGCGAACCGCCACCTGACCGAAGCGGCGGCAGTGTACCAAAACCAGAACCGATTCTCTAGACAGATTGATGCACTTACACATATCAAGAGGTTAACAAAACGATTCTGGGTGTTGCCATGGGTATACGCAGGAAATACCTGAATAGTTGTTTGCAACATACTGAAATATACTTTTTAACTGGCTAACGGCATTAAAAATTGAACAATGCGCCCTGCCGCCGACCGATTAAACTCTGACAATGCTCCGTTGCAGCAAAAAACCACCGATGGCTACGATTAGTTATCTATTAGTTTGATCGGGTCGACGCGCTGCACCACTTGCGCCTTGTTGACTCTAGTTTGAATCTCACGTGGCGCCGACGCTATGCGCATTTCATCTTTAAAGCCGCAGGCAACGCACTCGCGAAAGTCGACGCCGTCCTCAGAATACCCACGCAGTTTATCCATCGCCGCACACTTTGGGCAGGTCACCCCAGCGATAAAACGTTTTACCGTAGAAAAAGTCATTTTGCGCTCACCAAACTGGCTATCCTCGCTGCAGATGTTACAGTTATCTTATGAATCAATCTATACGTTCCCACCGCGGTATTTCTCCCACTTTAGGTCAACGCGTTTTCATCGACTGCGCCGCCACAGTGATTGGCGATGTGCATCTCGGCGATGATTGCTCGGTGTGGCCGGGCGCCGTGATTCGTGGCGACGTCCATAGTATCCGCATTGGAGCACGCTCCAACATTCAAGACAATGCAGTTCTGCACATCACCCATGCCAGCGACTTTAATCCTGACGGTTGGCCGCTAACAATCGGCAGCGACGTCGTCGTCGGCCATCGCGCCATCCTGCATGGCTGTACGCTCGGCGATCGCATCCTCGTGGGCAATGGCGCGATCGTCAACGATGGCGCGATCTGTCATGACGAAATCATCATCGGTGCCGGTTGCATGGTGCCGCCCGGAAAGGTTCTAGATAGCGGCTTTGTCTATGTCGGCAATCCATGCCGCGTACTGCGCCCGGTAAGCAGCTCAGAGATCAAGTTTTTTACTTATTCTCCGGGCAATTATGTGAAGCTCAAAGATCTGTATTTAGCCGAGCGCGACGCGCCCGCGTCAACTGGCGGTTAAGGCGTCGCGCAGCGCTTGCAGCACCGGAGCAGTGCGCGGTCGGACACCCCGCCAGACAAAAAACGATTCGGCTGCCTGCTCCACCAACATTCCAGCACCATCGCTAACTCGGCCGCCGTGGCCCGCTGACCACGACATAAAACCGGTTGGCTTGGCGGCGTACATCATGTCGTAGCAACAGGCCTCGGCGCTACCCAGCAGCGTCTGTGGCAAGACCAATTGATCGCCCTGTAAACTGGCGCTGGTGCCATTGATAACAACGTCGAACTGCTGCCCCTCGAGCATCGAATAATCGCACCCCAGCAAGTAACCCTGCTCGGCAAATAATTTAGCCAGCGCTAGCGCTTTGTCGAGCGTGCGGTTGACGATCACTAAGTGCTGGGGCTGTTCTGCTAGCAGTGGCTCGAGCACTCCGCGTACCGCACCGCCAGCACCCATCATTAAAATTCGTTGGCCGCGAATCTTCCAGCGCAAATTATCGCGAATATCCCTAACCAGACCAACGCCATCAGAATTATCACCGAGAATACTGCCGTCGTCGCGGCGACTCAGGGTATTCACCGCGCCTGCGTTCACCGCGCGATCGGTCAATCGCTCGGCATAGTGATAGGCATCCTCTTTAAAAGGTAAGGTGACGTTTAACCCCAACCCGCCGCCGGCAAAAAAACGGTCGGCGCTAGCGGCAAACTCACCGAGCGGCACGCGTTCACGCCGGTAATCGATTGGCTGGCCGGTTTGACCGGCGAACTCGCGATGAATCATCGGCGAGCGACTGTGCTCGATGGGGTTGCCGAAAACGGCATATTGATCTTGCATAACGCAACTACCTCGAGCGGTTCATCATGTGGAACTCAACCACCCTATACCCTTGCGGTAGCTGGACTATAATTACCCAATAGAGCGCAGTCGGCATCACAGCCAATCCCGCGGCGGCAGGTAGTGGTCGTAAAGCTCTGCCTCGGCACTGCCCGGATCTGGCTGCCAGTTATAAACCCAATTGGCGGTCGGTGGCAACGACATCAAAATTGATTCGGTACGTCCGCCGGACTGCAGCCCAAAGAGGGTACCGCGATCCTGCACCAGATTAAATTCTACGTAGCGGCCGCGGCGGTAAAGTTGAAAACTGCGCTCGCGTTGGCCGAATGCCCGATCGCAACGACGCTGAAAAATCGGCAGGTAGGCTTCGATAAAACTGTCGCCGACGCTGCGCATCAATGCAAAACTAGCGTCAAAACCCAGCTCGTTAAAATCGTCGAAAAACAAGCCGCCAATGCCGCGCGCCTCGGCCCGATGGGGCAAGTAAAAATAGCTGTCGCAGGCGCTCTTAAAGCGCGGGTAGAGCTGATCTGAAAATGGCTCGCACGCAGCTTTAGCGGTTTGATGCCAGTGCCGGCAATCCTCGACGTTGCCATAGTAAGGGGTCAGATCATAGCCCCCGCCAAACCACCAAATCGGTTTCGCGTCGGCTTTTTCGGCAATAAAAAACCGCACATTTGCATGGGCCGTAGGCACGTATGGATTTTGCGGATGAATCACCAGCGAGAGGCCCATCGCCTCAAAACTGCAGCCGGCCAGCTCCGGGCGATGCTGGGTCGCCGACGCGGGCAACGACGAGCCTCGAATGTGTGAGATATTGATACCGGCCTTTTCGATTAACCGCCCATCGGCCATGACTCGGCTACGCCCGCCGCCACCCTCATCGCGAACCCATTCATCCTCCCGCCAGGCAGTGTCGTCGTGGCGACTAAAAGTCGCGCATAGGCTCTCTTGAAGCCCCTGCAAATACGTTTTTATCGCGGCTGTATCGATAGCTGTCAACCCTCTCTGATGATGTCGCCAGTGACTAGATCTCTAATCTCACTGGGCCCGGTAGCAGATCCCAACGGACCCGGAACAATTGCGTCGACACCATCGCCAAAATAGGCGATAACTTTTGACTTGCTGGTGGCAGCTGGAGCGCCGCTCGGATTCGCCGATGTCGATACCAGCGGCACGGCCAGTAATTCGCACAGGGCGGCTGTCGGTGGGTGCGCTGTCACGCGGACTGCCAAACGACGGTGTTCGCCGGTGATATATTTAGGGACGGTGCCATTGTGGGGGATTAACCATGTAACCGGATGCCCGATCGAACGCGCCCGCAAGGGTTCCCAGCGCGGCGAATCTACATCGGTCAAATAGGGCTGCAACCTGTCGATATGGTCGACGATCAAAATCAGGCCTTTTTCCTGCGCACGGTTTTTAATCGCCAGCAATCTTCGCACCGCCACTTCGCTGCGTGCATCACAACTAAGACCCCAAACCGCTTCTGTGGGGCAGGCTACCACTCCATTAGCCGCGACTAATTGTGCCGCGCGAACCATCTCGGGGTGGTGGCGCCAGTCCATAGATTAGCGGCGATTACTCAGCTTTTCCTGCAGCGCGCTGTCTTTGGCGATGACTGCCCGGGCCGCCTCAGCACGTTCATCGACGACTTTTTTCGACAACGCAGAATCACCGACGGCCATAATCTGTGCGGCTAGGTAGGCAGCGTTTTTTGCCCCCGCCTTGCCAATCGCAACCGTCGCTACAGGAATGCCAGCCGGCATTTGCACCGTCGACAAAAGCGAATCCAAGCCATTCAAAGAAGCATCAATTGGAATGCCAATCACCGGCTTTAGCGTCATCGCCGCCACCGCACCAGCGAGATGCGCGGCCATTCCGGCGGCGCAGATAAACACCACACAACCACGGGCATCGGCGTCGCGAACAAACTCGGCCGTAGCTTCGGGTGTCCGGTGTGCGGATGTCACTTTGACCTCGTAGCGAATAGCGAATTTTTCCAGTACCGCAAAGCCAGCCTCGACCATCGGTAGATCTGAATCAGAACCCATTAAAATTGCCACAAATGGTTTACCCATAAATTTATTACCCCCGTTGAGATTGGCGCGAAGATTAGCCCAACTTTTCAATCGACGCAACCGCTGAGATCACTCAATACGCTGGTAAACGCTGGCATTTCTAGCAATCACGCCCTTTAATTCCAGCGCAACCAAAATTGCCAGTAGCTGCTCGACACCCAGCCGACAATGGCGGCCTAGATCATCCAGCCCAATGGGGTCATACCCCATTGCTAAAAAGACCTCGCGCTCCTCATCGCAGAGCGTCACGCACGCTGGCGATTGGGATGCATTGACCGGTGTCAGCCGCCCTTTTTCTGTCGCCAACGCGCTATGCAACTGATCGACTATATCCGAGACATCGTCAACCAGATGCGCACCCTGTTTGATTAAATGGTGACAACCTCTCGACTGCGGACTATGGATCGACCCGGGAATGGCAAAAACCTCGCGGTTCTGCTCCATGCCACAGCGCGCGGTAATCAACGAGCCACTCTTGACTGCCGCCTCGACCACCAATACCCCGAGACTCAGCCCACTAATGAGTCGATTTCGTATCGGAAAGTGGCGTGCGTGGGCTTGACTCCCCGGCAAAAATTCTGTGACCAAACAGCCACCACTTGCGACGATCCGCTCGGCCAGTGATTGATGGCGACGGGGGTAAATGCGATCGATACCGGTCGCCATAACGGCGACGGTTCGGCCGCCTTCAACCTCGATTGCCGCCTCGTGCGCAACACCGTCGACGCCGAGCGCGAGGCCGCTGGTTATAGTAAAACCGCAGGTGGTGAGGTGGCGGCTCCAGAGATGTGCATTGCGAGCGCCGCCCGAGGTCATGCGCCGGCTTCCGACCACTGCCAACTGGGGTAGGTGGAGATTGGTGTAGTCACCAAGAACAAACAATATCGGCGGCGGAACCGCAATCTGCTTTAACAGAGGCGGGTAGTCGTCCTCGGTGACCACCAGTAAACGCACGCCCAACCGCTGGCACTCAGAGAGTATCTCTGCGCTGCGCGGGCGCCATTCGATGCGCTGTAATTGTCGCTGTACGCGCGCAATTTCGGTGCTGATCGGCGCGTCGAAATCGCTGCTGCGTGCGTTGAACAGGCCCTGAAATGTGTCGGTAAATGCCAACAATTGATGTTGTTTCGACGGCGCAAAGTCCTCCATCAAGGCTGCTGCCAGAGCATATGTTGCCTCGCTGGGAGTCGTTATTGTCAAAGACATTAGAGCGCCCCTGTCGCGCTGATACAGATCGATCTCGCAGTTCGGCAGATAATCCAAAATACCGAGGATGGGTCATTGGGTAAGGATCGTCGATACGACATTTATTCCCCCACAACGGCGCATGTCGGCCGCAGACGAAAGGTGTATTTTCTATTATTGCAAGCCTGTTATAATAGACTGGTTTTCCAAATAACGCAGGGCACAAACGCTGGTTTTAAGAACCGCGTCACAGTTACTATGGGCATAATGACGATTCTCAAATATCCGGATCCACGGCTACGGCAAAAAGCCTTGCCGGTAGCCGCGGTGAATGCCAGCACTCGCAGTTTGATCGAGGACATGTTCGAAACCATGTGGGATGCCAATGGGATCGGACTGGCGGCGACGCAAGTAGACGTTCACGAACGCGTCATCGTGATGGATTTGCAGGGTGACCGAGCTGCGCCGAGGGTGTATATCAATCCAGAGATCGAAATTCTCGATGCGTCCTGCCTGCCCTACGACGAGGGCTGTCTGTCAATTCCAGAAACCTACGAGACCGTCGAGCGACCAGGCCATGTGATGATCACCGCCCTCGATCGCGACGGGGCCGAATTTAAAGAGGAGGCCAAAGGCCTGCTTGCGGTATGTATTCAACATGAGATCGATCACCTCGAAGGCAAGTTATTCGTCGATTATTTATCGTCGATTAAGCGACAGCGCATTCGCAAAAAATTAAAAAAGAATCGGGCATAGGCGCGCAGTTTGTTAACTATTGCCTTTGCCGGCACCCCCGAGTTCGCCGCCCAACATCTGCAATTCTTGATCGGTCGAGAGCATGCCGTGATCGCCGCCTACACGCAACCTGACCGGCGCGCTGGGCGCGGCAAAAAAACCACCCCCAGCGCGGTCAAAATACTCGCCAACGCCCACCACATACCGGTTTTTCAACCCGAGTCGCTAAAAACGCTGGCCGCCCAAGAACAACTTCAAGAGTTGGCGCCAGACGTTTTAGTGGTGGTTGCCTACGGCTTGATACTGCCGCGCGCGGTACTCGAAATTCCGCGCCTCGGCTGTATCAATGTGCACGGCTCGCTATTGCCCCGCTGGCGCGGAGCTGCGCCGATCCAGCGAGCCATCGAGGCCGGTGATATAGAGACCGGTGTGACCATCATGCAGATGGATGAGGGCCTCGACACCGGCAAAATGATCGAGCGCGTCGCATGCGCCATAGCCCCAACCGACACCAGCGCCGAGGTGGCGAGCAAACTCTGCCAAATTGGCGGGCCGGCGCTGTTACGTAGCTTAAATGCACTCGAGCGCGGCGACGCTACGGCAACTACGCAGGATGAAACCGAGAGTTGCTATGCGGCTAAAATCGACAAGCGCGAAGCGCTCATCGATTGGTCGCAGAGCGCGGTAACACTGGAGCGTAAAATTCGCGCATTTAATCCCGCCCCGGTCGCCTACAGTACCCTGCAAGGTGACCGAATAAAGCTCTGGCGAGCCAGCAGCACAGGGCAATCCAGCGATCATCCACCGGGAACCATCGTCAGCAGCGAAGAGGGTGTTTTGCGCGTCGCCTGCGGCCAAGGCAGCCTCCTGGTCGAGCAAATTCAGCTGCCCGGAAAATCGCGTATGACAGTCGCCGAGGTATTGAATTCGCGGCGCCAATTATTTTCTTCCAACTCCCAACTGGGTACCTAAGCCGTTGAATACCCGCGCGGCAGCAGCCCAGGTGGTGGCCAGCGTATTGCGCGGCCAGTCGCTGTCGGCAGCCCTGCCACCGATGGTATTACGGGTCGAGGAGCGCGATCGCAGCTTGCTAAAAGAACTGTGTTTCGGCTCCCTTCGCTGGCAACCCTGCCTGACCCTGTATCTCGAGGTGCTGATAACAAAACCACTGCGCGCCAAAGACCTAGAAATCCATGCCCTCTTAATGATCGGCCTGTATCAATTATTACACCTGCGGGTCGCCGAACACGCCGTAGTCAATGAAACGGTAACGGCAACTAAAGCCTTAAAACGCCCCTGGGCTAAAGCCATGGTGAACGCTGTGTTACGCAATTTTTTGCGCCAGAAGGAAGCATTGACAGAGCAATTGTCGCCGCGGCGGGCATTTCAATCGGCCCACCCCGATTGGTTGGTTCGAGCATTTAAAGATGCTTGGTCGGAACCCCGCACCAGCGAAATTATCGCCGCTAATAATGCTCGCGCGCCGATGACTCTAAGGGTTAATACCGCACGCGGTTCGCGCTCTGATTACCTCGAGCGCCTGCACGCTGCTGGATTGGAGGCGAATGCCATCGAGCTCACCGATAGCGGCATCCAACTGACAACCCCCGTCGATGTCAGCCAACTGCCTGGCTTTGATCTAGGCGACTGCAGCGTCCAGGACGGTGCCGCGCAATTAGCCGCTCCTCTAATGATGCTTGAGCCTGGGCAGCGCGTGTTAGATGCCTGTAGCGCCCCGGGCGGAAAAACCGGACACATTGCCGAAGCGCAACCACAATTAGACACCCTACTGGCTCTAGACAGCGATCCCAGACGCTTGCAGCGAGTGCGCGACAATTTCACCCGGTTGGGCCTCGAAGCCGACTTGCGCGAGGCCGATGCCTGCGACCCAGGGGCTTGGTGGGACCAACAACTTTTCGATCGCATTTTACTTGACGCTCCCTGTTCGGCGACCGGTGTGATTCGCCGTCACCCGGATATTAAACTGCTGCGCACTGCTGCAGATATCGAAAAGCTGGCGGCAATTCAAGGGCGACTGTTGCAGAGCCTTTGGCCAACGCTAAAAAACAACGGCGTTTTAGTGTACGCTACCTGTTCGGTATTGCCGCGCGAAAATGATCGGGTCATCGAAGAGTTTTTACAGGCGCACAACGATGCGCATATCTGTGCAATCGACGCCGACTGGGGTTTGCAAACAAATTTTGGCCGGCAGTTATTTCCGCTCATAGGTGGTCAAGACGGTTTTTACTACGCGCGTTTACAGAAACGTCGAAACGACATTGAATCCGAGAAATAAATGAAAATAATCATCGTGGGGGCAGGACAGGTCGGCGGAACGCTAGCGGAGAATCTTGCCAGAGAGTACAACGACATTACCGTGGTGGACGTCGACGGCAAAGCGCTGAGAGTACTGCAAGATCGGCTCGATATTCGAACCGTGGCGGGCATTGGCAGCCATCCCGATGTGCTAGTTCGCGCAGGGATCGAGGACGCCGATATGCTGGTCGCGGTCACCAATAGCGACGAAGTCAACATCATCGCATGTCAAGTTGCCTATTCACTGTTCCACACGCCGACCAAAATCGCCCGAATTCGCGCCTACAATTACACCAATCCAAAATATTACGACAAGCTATTTAACGACAAGCACATGCCGGTGGATGTGATGATTACGCCAGAACAGGTGGTCACCGACTATATTTCAAAGTTGGTGGCTCAACCTGGAGCTCTGCAAGTACTCGACTTTGCCGGCGGAATTATCCAACTGGTAGGTCTGAGAGCAGTCAAAAATAGCCCTCTAGTGGGTCAAGAGTTACGCACCCTTAAAGAGCATATCCCCCATGCTGACGCTCGCGTAGCGGCCATTTATCGTCGCGATCGGGCGCTGTTTCCAACCGGTACAACCGTCATAGAAGACGGTGACGAAGTATTTTTCATCGCGGCTAAAAATAATATTCGCAAGGTGATGAGCGAATTGCGCAAGCTAGAAAAGCCCTACCAGCGGTTGATTATCGCCGGCGGCGGCAATATCGGCTATCGGCTGACCAAGGCTCTTGAAAATGACTACAATATAAAAATCATCGAGTACTCCAAGCAGCGCGCTGAATTTCTATCCGAAAAACTCAACCGTGCGGTGGTGCTGAATGGATCGGCGACCGACCAAGAATTGCTGCTCGACGAAAATATCGACCGGGCCGATGTGTTTTTGGCGCTCACTAATGACGATGAAGTGAATATTATGGCCTCCCTATTGGCCAAACGACTGGGCACCAAAAAGGTCATGACGCTCATCAGTAACCCGGTGTATGCAGACCTTATGCAAGGTGGCGACATCGATGTGGCGATCTCGCCACAGCAGGCAACCACCAGCTCACTGTTGGCTCACGTGCGCAGAGCGGACACTGTAAGCGTGCACTCACTTAGGCGTGGTGCGGCAGAAGCGCTGGAGATAATTGTCCACGGTGACGAAAAAAGCTCGAAAGTTGTAGGCCGTAAAATTGAAGATATTCAATCGCCACCCGGGGCGACACTGGCGGCACTGGTGCGCGACGGCGAAGTGCACATAGCCCACGGCAATACCGTGATCAATAGCGGCGATCACGTCATCGTTTTTGTGGTCGATAAAGCCAATACCCGCGCGGTGGAAAAACTCTTTACCGTCGGTTTCAGTTTTTTTTAAGGCACCATTATGCACACAGCTATTACTGCGCGAGTACTGGGCCTGCTGTTAATTATCTTTAGTCTGACTATGCTGCCACCCGTGCTGGTCGCCTTGTGGTATGAAGAATCGACCTCGCGAATGTTCTTGTTGGCGTTTTCAATCACGCTGCTGGTCGGCTTATTATTTTGGCTGCCCATGCGCTCGAGTACCGGCGAGCTTCGAACCCGCGATGGCTTTGTGGTTACGGTGTTTTTTTGGCTGGTGCTGAGTACCTTTGGCACCCTGCCGTTTATGCTCTCCGACGCGCTGCAACTGTCATTCATCGATGCACTATTTGAATCCATATCCGGACTGACCACCACCGGAGCCACGGTGATATCCGGCTTGGACACCTTGCCAAAATCGATTCTCTACTATCGTCAACAACTGCAATGGCTCGGCGGTATTGGTATCGTTGTAATCGCGGTGGCCATCCTGCCGATGCTGGGCGTCGGCGGCATGCAAATATATCGCGCCGAAACCCCTGGCCCCATGAAAGACTCTAAAATCACACCGCGTATTACCGAGACGGCAAACGTTTTGTTCAAAATATACGTCGCACTTACCGCGGTCTGCGCGCTAGCTTATTGGATCGCAGGCATGTCGTTGTTCGACGCGATATGTCACAGCTTTTCGACCGTGGCAATCGGCGGATTTTCGACCCACGATGCCAGCATTGGTTTTTTTGATAGTGGCGTGATCATGGCTATTTGTACATTTTTTATGGTCGTGTCAGGGATCAATTTTGCCCTCCACTATGCGGCTTGGCACGATCGGCAACTGTCTTTTTACTGGACCGATCCCGAGGCGAGGCTGTATCTGGCCCTGCTGGCGGTGGGCGCGGCTATTACCTGCCTGTACCTATATTTTAGCGGCACCTACGGCTGGAGTGACAGTATCAGGCAGGGCATTTTTCAATTGGTGTCGATCATGACCACCACCGGCTTTGCCACCGCCGACTTTAATGCCTGGCCGACCTTTCTGCCGTTTTTTCTTATATTTTTGTCGTTCTTCGGCGCCTGTGCCGGGTCCACTGGCGGCGGCATAAAAATTGGCCGGATGTTAATTTTGTGGCAGCAAGGGGTTCGCGAGATCTACCAATTGGTGCACCCGAATGCGGTATTGCCGATCAAAATTAACAACCGCAAGGTTCCCGATCGCATCGCCGATGCAATATGGGCGTTTTTTGGCGTCTATTTAGCGGTTTTTTACCTGATGGTATTACTGCTGCTCGCAAGTGGACTCGACTATGTCACAGCCTGGTCGGCGACCGCCGCATCGCTCAACAATCTAGGTCCCGGCCTAGGTGCTGTGGCGAGTAATTATGCGGAACTCGGCAGCTTCGCAAAATGGGTTCTGTGCTGGGGCATGTTGCTCGGCCGACTGGAAATTTTTACCCTGTTGGTGCTTTTTACGCCAACCTTTTGGCGTCGTTAAGCGCTACTCATCGTCCGCTCGACGAGCGTCGTTATAGGCCTGTTCCGATATCACATGGTAGGCCATTGCTTGGGCCTTGAACGCCTTGACCGAGTCCGCAATGCGCCCGGTCAATTCAGTTTCAGCCGCCAATTCATCGACCACCTGAGCCGACATGCGGCGTAATTGTGCCAACACTGGCTTGGGTAAGCGGCGTAAATCGACGCCATGATTATCGACCAAGTCGACCAGCGCACGATTGTTTTTAGCGGTGTACTCGTCCAACATATCTTGGTTTACCGCCCGGGCTGCGACTTCGATAATCGTCTGAAGATCCTCGGGTAGGCCCGCATAGGCATCGGCATTGACGGTCAGCTCGGCCATCACCCCAGGTTCGTGCCAGCCGGGGTAATAGTAATATTTTGCCACCTGGTGCAACCCGAAAGCGAGGTCATTATAGGGGCCGACCCACTCGGTGGCGTCGATGACCCCGGTTTGCATAGCGGTATAAATATCGCCGCCAGCGATATTCCACGAGGTGCCACCAGCGAGGCTTATGACATCGCCTCCCAGGCCTGGGATGCGCATTTTCAAACCCGCCAGATCTTCAATCGAATTGATCTCCCGATTGAACCAGCCCGCCATCTGCACGCCGGTATTACCACCGGCAAAGGGGATTAAATTAAACGGTGCGTAAAGCTCCCGCCAGAGCTCGAGCCCACCCCCATGGTGCAGCCAGGCATTCATCTCCTGAGCATTTAAACCAAAGGGTACAGCGGCAAAAAAGGCTGCGCCCTTGGCCTTGCCGGCCCAATAATAAGCCGCGCCATGACCCATTTCGGCGGTGCCTTGCGAGACCGCATCAAACACTTCCATGGCTGGCACTAGTTGCCCTGCGCCAAACACCTCGACTTGCAACCGCCCTGCGCTCATGCGCTCGACAAGGTCGGCGAAAGTCTCGGGTGCGGTGCCCAAACCAGGGTAATTTTTTGGCCAAGTGGTAACCAATTTCCAGTTGTAGGTGCGCTCGGCGTCGATGGTGCCAACAGCGCTCGGCGTCGATTGATCGCTACCACAGGCGGTTAATAATAGGCCAATTATAACAATGCCGAGTTTTCGCATAGGTTACTCCCAGGGTTGTAGATGATGACCGCCCACTTTGGGTGTGACGTCAGACGGCCGATAGTCGAGCTGAGTCGAGAATCAATATTTTGGTGCCAACTTCTTCAAATTGCACGTGCACGCGAGCGCGCGGTCCGTGACCTTCAAAATTCAGGATCACACCTTCGCCGTACATCGGATGACAAACCAGTTGGCCGAGCGCGAATCCGGTATCGTCACCGAGGTCACTGCTGAGTGCGCCCGCGGCATAACTCGTCGGTCGCGTAATAGTATTTTGTAGGCGCACCTCTTCGAGGACGTCGCTGGGTATGTCGCGGACGAATCGCGATACTGAATTGTACGATTCGCTACCGTAAATCGAACGACATTCGGCGAACGTCAAATACAGCTTTTGCATCGCCCGGGTAATGCCGACATAAGCCAGCCGACGTTCTTCTTCAAGACGTCCGGGTTCGTCCAACGACATCTTGTGAGGAAATAGGTTTTCCTCCATACCGGCCAAAAAGACCAACGGAAATTCGAGGCCCTTGGCGCTGTGCAAGGTCATCAGCTGAACCGCGTCCTGATCTTCATCGGCCTGCCGATCGCCGGCATCTAGTGCCACCTGGTCGAGAAATTGCGGCAGTATCGGTTGCTCAGCATGCTCCGGTTGAAAATTGCCACAAGCGGCGACTAATTCCTCTAAATTTTCCACCCGCGCTAGACCACGTTCGCCTTTTTCGCGTCGATATAAGTCGATTAGACCGCTGCGTTCGATCGCAGTTTCCGCCTGCTCGATGAGTTTTAGCGCATCGCTACCGAGCGACATATCCTCGATCAAGCCCAAAAACCCGGCGACCGCATTTTTCGCTCGCCCGGGAAGACCGTTGGTAGCAATTAACTCGACACAAGCCCCCCACAGCGTCGTATTCGCTCCACGCGCGGTCTGACGAATGGTGTCTTGGGTACGCTCGCCAATACCCCGCGCGGGTATGTTGATCACCCGTTCAAACGCTGTGTCGTCGTCAACGTTTAACATTAAGCGCAAATAGGCTAGCGCATTTTTTATTTCTAATCGCTCGTAAAAACGCTGTCCGCCGTAGATCCGATAGGGAATTTCGGCCTGCAATAAAGCGGCTTCAAGCACCCGCGACTGGGCATTCGAACGATACAAAATGGCGGCTTCGTCGCGCCGCTGGCCGTCGTTAACCCACTGGTGAAGTCGGTCGGCGATGTAACGCGCCTCGTCGTGTTCGTTAAACGCCGCATAAAGCGCCACCATCTCGCCGTCGCCGGAGTCGGTCCACAGCTTTTTCCCCAATCGATCGGCGTTTTTTTCAATCACCGCGTTGGCCGCCTTGAGAATATTGGAGGTTGAGCGGTAGTTCTGTTCGAGGCGAACGGTGTGGGTGGGTTCAAAATCGCGTTCATAGCTGAGTATATTTTCGACCTTGGCGCCACGCCAGCCGTAGATCGACTGATCGTCATCACCGACCGCGGTGACCCGACACACCGACCCCACCAACAGCCTTAACCAAGCGTATTGAACCGCGTTGGTATCCTGAAATTCGTCCACTAGCACATGCTGAAAGCGTTCCTGATAATGCGCCAAAACCTGCGGGTGGTGTCGCCATAACTCCAGCGCGCGCAACAGTAATTCGGCAAAGTCGATCACGCCGAGGCGATCGCAGCTGGCCTCGTATTCGCGGTAGATGCGCAGCATAGTGGCAAGCTGCACGTCGCCACTGTCCTGTATATGCGCCGACCGTAATCCTTCGTCTTTTTGGGCGTTTATCCACCATTGAGCCTGACGTGGGGGCCAGCGCTGCTCGTCGAGTTCAAGAGCTCGCATTACGCGCTTAACCAAGCGCAGTTGGTCGTCGGAGTCGAGTATCTGAAAATTTTCTGGCAAACCGACATCCCGCCAGTGCGCCTTTAACAAGCGGTGCGCAAGACCGTGAAATGTGCCCACCCACATACCGCGCAATGACATGCCGAGTAATTGATCGATGCGCTCGCGCATTTCCCGAGCTGCCTTGTTGGTAAAGGTCACCGCTAGAATCGCGTGGGGAGAAATGTTTTCGACTTGCACCTGCCACACAATCCGATGAACCAACACCCGAGTTTTACCACTACCCGCGCCAGCCAATACCAGCACATGGCGCTGATCACTGGTGACCGCTTCCTCCTGCGCTGGGTTTAATTTATCTAAAATTGCGGTGACATCCATAGCCGCACAGTCTAACAACATAAACGCAATAATACGGCCTTCATCGACGATCTTTTCAGCGCATTTTAACGCGCCAATTGTCAGCGGCGATGGGAGATGTAAAGAAGCATAGTTTTTACTACAAAACGCGCTTTTTTCAGCTTTTATTGTAATTTTTTTACAAGAACGCTAGTCTTGCGGATATGAAACCAGCACGTTTAACCCAAACAATCAGCGACTCACTGACCACCTTGCGTAAATCTGAGCGTAAAGTAGCCGAGTTTGTCCTCAAAGACCCCCTAGCGGTCATCAGAATGCGCATTGTCGACCTCGCGCAACACGCCGAAGTCAGCGAGCCGACCGTGGTTCGCTTCTGCCGTGCGGTAGGTTGCAATGGATTTCAAGATTTTAAACTGGCTCTCGCGCAACAACTCGCCTCCAGCCCTAGCTATGGTCAGATTGCTGTCACCGATCAAGATTCGACCCGAGAGTATACGCACAAGGTATTCGACACCACCGTAGACACACTGCTAAAAGTCCGCGACAGTCTGGACCTTGAAACGTTGGATGCTGCAATCGCGGCAATCTATGGCGCCCAGCGCGTCGAATTTTACGGCTTTGGCGCGTCCGCTGCAGTTGCGTTTGATGCCCAGCATAAATTTTTCCGATTACAAATCACCTCTGCGGCCTACGCAGACCCGCACCTGCAAAATATGTCGGCAACCTCTCTGCATCCGGGTGACGTAGTGATTGCTATTTCGCAATCTGGTCGAAGTCAGGCCCTGCTCGACTCGATGGAGCTCGTCAAGCAGGCCGGTGGTATTGTTATCGGACTGTCGCCCACGGGGTCACCAGTGGCACGATCCGCCTCAATTTCAATTCATGTGGATGCCAAAGAAGACAACCAAATATACATCCCTCTGTCGTCGCGCATTGCACATTTGGCGGTGATCGACGTGCTGGCCATCGGGGTCGCGCAGAAAAAGGGCCCCAAACCCGACGAACACCTGATGCGTTTAAAAGCCGGTCTAGCCTCTCTGCGAAGCCCTGTATAACAAGCCGTTAGCGACACCGCGGGCAGCATAAAACCCGATCCTTTCGGCGTCCGAAATAACGACAAAATCGCCTCAATCAATACTGGTAATCATTATCATTTACATTCAGCGTAGAAGCCATATAATGGTCGCTATACTCGCTTTTGCTCTGTTAATTGATTTGGGGATTTTGCTTTGTTTAATTACCGTTTTATTGTTCCGACGCTCATGTTTTGCTCAGCCACCGCAGTTGCTGAGCAAACAACACAGTCTTTTGCGTTAGAAGAATTAATAATTTATGGTTCGAAATTTGAGCGTAGCATTCTTGATACACCAGGATCGGTGCGTGTTATTGACAAGGATGTAATCGAAAAGGCGAATATTACCAGTCTGCGTGATGTTGATAATTTCACTCCGAACATGTCGATCAACCAGATTGGCCAGATTGGTACTACTTCCATCTCTATTCGCGGTATTCAGTCTAACCCCTTTATTGTTAACCGTACTGCCGTTTATATCGACGGTATTCCGTTCCGTGATCCGGAAACTATGAGCCTCAACAATATAGACCAAATTGAGGTGTTGCGTGGCCCGCAAAGCTCACTTTATGGGGCTAATGCCGATGCCGGTGTGATTGTTGTTACTACACAAACTCCGCCAGATGAGTTGGCTGGTGGTATTGAGTTTGGACGTGATTTTTTTGAAGGTCGCGGTACGAAAGTAGTTAGGGGTTCGGTTTCAGGTTGGTTTACGCCTGAGTTAAGCGGCGTCTTTAATGTCGATTATGAAAAAGGTGATAGTTACATTAAAAATATCGCGAGCTCCATTGGTGAGTCGGGCGAAATTCGCGATCTGGCATTGAATGGTAAATTAAGCTTTTACTCTTCGCCGGGAACTCGCTGGGACGTTGTTGGTATTTATAATGACCTTAATGCTCCTGGACTCTATGAACAGGAGTTCCCAGCTATAAATCGCCAGGTTTACAACGCTCGATACGCGAATACGTCAAATGGTGGTCGTAAAGTGGGTCGTTTTGAGTTGGCGAATGACGCGCCCAAGAAAACCGAAGAAGAGGAGTGGTTGCTGGGTTTGGGCTTTGAACACGATTTCGGTTCGGCCAACCTGAATAGCGTGTTGACCTATCGTCATAAAGAAGACCACTCCTTTGGTAATGATCTCGATTTAACGGGGTTGAGCGTTGCTGCCGGTGGCACGCTTGTTAAGGATGAATACTGGAACTTTGAAACTCGTTTGACGGGTAGTGGTGATGTTATTTCAGACTGGGTTGTTGGGCTGAACTACTTTCAGCACGACAAGAATCGGCAACTTTCTACTCTGGCGGGTCCCGGTAGCTTTGCTGATTTTGTAAGTGCGCCGGAGCAGCGCTTTGATGCTGAGGATGTGGCTCTTTTTGGTCAGTTAGTTTATCCGCTCAGTGAGCGAGTTAATTTGACGGTTGGGTTACGTGTCGAGCATTCCGAACGTGTGATTGAGCAGGATGAAGGTGTGCTGGTAGCAGGGCCTTTAGTGCTGGGCTTTCCAGCTGCCACCAAAAAGGTTTCTGAAACGGTCTATGTTCCTAAGGTGTCACTAGATTATAGCTTTGATAACGATTTTGTGGTCTATGCAGCCGCGGCCCAGGGCTATTTGCCTGGAGGCTTTAACCTGGCAGCGGCAGCTACGCCTGCGTTGGCTCAGCAGTTTGGTGAATATGACTCTGAAGAGTTGTGGTCCTATGAAGTGGGTACAAAGGGCTACCTATTGGATGGCAGTGTGTTTGTTTCTTCGGCGTTGTTTTATATTGATGCTGGCTCCTGGCAGGAAAACCGCATTTTGACCGATGACAGCGGGCGTGTTTTATCAACCAATTTGATTACCTCCGATGCTGAACTGGAAAGTTATGGCTTTGAAATTGAGATCGACGCTAAGTTTACCGAAAAACTGTCCGTGCAGGCCGGTTTTGGTTACGTACACTCGGAATATAAAGACCTTCCGTTCACAAGTAGTCAGAATTTAAAAGGTAATGACGTGCCGCTTATTCCTGAATTTGATGCAGCTATTGGTGCAACCTACAACTTTACCGAAAGGTTGTATGTGCGTGCGGATGTTAATGTCACGGGGGAAACTCAGCTAAATACGGAAAATACTGTACGCCGAGGTATTATTTATTTGGGTAATGTGGCAGTTGGTTATGATACTTCAGATTGGTCAATTTCAGCTTTTGTTGAGAATATCGGTAATCAGCGTTATGCCACGGGTTATGCCTATAGTAATTTCCTGTTTGGAAATGACGGCACTTTTTATTCAGCGCTGAATACGCCAAGAATTGTGGGTGTGAGAGCGAAGCTTAATTTCTAGCCGTTGAATACCGTAGGCTTAAAGATTTATCGAAAAATTAAGCCCCTTGGTTTTTTTAAATCAAGGGGCTTTTTAATGGCTGGTTAATCTTCGTAACCCAGCACAGGCGCGGGCCAGCGTTCGATTTCAAGAACGGGAATGTCTTTACGTTCAGCCAGTGACTCGAGCTGATCCTTGGTGATTTTTCCAATACCAAAATAACGTGACTCAGGGTGCGAGAAGTACCAACCGCTAACGGCTGCTGCGGGGAACATGGCGAAGCTTTCCGTCAGTTCGATATCGGCGTTGGTTTTGGTTTGTAGTAATTCAAAGAGCCGCTTTTTCAGTGTGATCCGGACAAGCAGGGTAGCCAGGCGCTGGGCGTATAGCGTTATAACCTTCTTTGATAAGCTCATCATTGTTGAGCGTTTCATCGGCAGCGTAAGGCCTGTACTCTTTACGAACGCGTTGGTGCATACACTCTGCAAAGGCTTCAGCCAAGCGATCTGCTAATCCTTTAACCATAATGCTGTTGTAGTCATCGTGGTTGGCTTCGAATTCTTCGGCAAACGCTTGCGCACCGATGCCTGTCGTGACCGCAAAGCCGCCAATGTAGTCTTCAATACCGCTTTCTTGCGGCGCGATAAAGTCAGCCAGTGAGGCGTTAGGGCGGTTGTTTTGCTGACCTGCCTGTTGGCGCACGTGATGCAACATGGTGGTCGGTTGAACGCGATTGTCATCACCGTAAACACCGATGTCAGCGCTACCAATGCGATTTTCTGGCGAGAAACCAATTACGCCTTTGGCGGTGAAGCGTTTTTCATCGACGATACGTTTCAATAATTCCTGGGCATCCTTAAACAGCTCTTTAACACGATAATTAGTCTTTTCTGACGACTAAATCGACTGTTTATAGTGATGGCTAGCCTCTCTGCGAAGCCCTGTATAACAAGCCGTTAGCGACACCGCGGGCAGCATAAAACCCGATCCTTTCGGCGTCCGAAATAACGACAAAATCATCTCAATCAATATTGATAATCATTATCGTTTACATTCAGCGTAGAAGCCATATAATGGTCGCTATGAAAAAACTACTGAGACTCATTGCCTTTTTTTCGCTGTCGTTAGAGTGCATTGCGCAGACCTGTGTGCCCGCCAAAGATCCGTCCAGACTATCGATCGCCGGCGGATCCCTCACCGAAATCGTCTATCTCCTCGGCGCCGAAAAACAGATTGTTGCGGTTGATGTGACCTCTAATTACCCACCCAAAGCACGCGCATTGCCCTCGATAGGCTATGTAAGAAACCTATCCGCCGAGGGTATTCTTTCGCTTGATCCGACGCTTGTTCTCGGCGAAGACGATATGGGCCCGCCCACCGTGTTGACGCAATTAGACGCCATGGGCGTGCCGATTGTCATCGTGCCCGAGCGACATACGGTGCAAGGCATCGTCGATAAAATTCGCTGTATTGGCAACATTATCGACCAGACCGAGAGCGCCAACCGACTCATCGAGCAAAGGATTTTGCCACGGGTGGCAGAACTTCAAAGGCTAGCAAGCGACCGCCGACTGGCCGCCAAAAAAATTCTCTTCGTTCTCAGTTTACAATCGGGATCGCCGTTGGTCGGCGGTCTCGGAACCTCCGCTGACGGATTGATAAATATGACCGGGGGTCGCAACGCAATGACCGACGTCACCGGTTGGAAGCCAGCCAGCAGCGAGTCCATCATCGCCGCAGCGCCCGATTTTATTGTTATTTCCCGCCGCGGACTCGGCGCCTTTGGCGAACTTGAAGATCTTCGCCAGCATCCCGCTCTGCGCCTGACGCCAGCCGCGCTATCTGGAAATATTGTGGTCATGGACGGTATGCAAATGCTCGGTTTTGGCCCGCGTACCCTCGATGCTGCCGTGTCGCTCAGCCGGACATTTATATCGCCCGCGCCATGAATACATCCAACCCACAGGCTGGCCATTTGAACGCGCTGACAACCCGTCAAACACGGGCACTCTTTGGTCTGATTGTCACAACCCTCGCCGCCGCCGCTGTCGCCTGTGCCTCGGGGAGTTTTGATATTTCGCTGTGGGCGCTACTAAAAGGTAACGCATCGGCATTAGAGCAGAGCGTTTTTAACCAAATTAGGGTGCCGCGAGTGTTATTGTCGGGGCTGGTCGGTGCCAGTTTGGGATTGTCGGGTGCCGCGTTGCAAGGATTGTTTAGAAACCCACTCGCTGATCCTGGTTTAATTGGCGTTTCTGCTGGCGCTGCACTCGGCGCGGCATTGATTATTGTGCTCGGCTCACAGTTCGCGGTCGGCGCCACTTTGGGAGCCTTTCTACTGCCGGTGGCCGCCATATCAGGCGCCGCATTGGTGATCCTATTGCTATACATCATGACCCGCGGATTTGGTTATCAGGGTGTCACCTATATGTTACTGGTGGGTATTGCAGTCAACGCTCTCGCCTCTGTCGGCATAGGCGTTCTTACCTATATTAGCGATGACGCCGAGCTACGTAGCTTAACCTTTTGGAGCATGGGCAGTTTTGGTGGCGTCACTTGGCCCTTGTTAGTGCCCGCGCTATTGGCAATTACGGTTGCGCTATTGATGATGGCTCCGGCAGCACGTGCACTGGATTTGTTGCAATTGGGCGAAGTCGAAGCCTCGCGACTCGGTGTCGATATTGTTAGATTACGTTACCGAGTCATTTTTTCCGCCGCCGCCGCCGTCGGCGCCAGCGTGTCGCTGTCTGGGATGATTGGCTTTGTCGGCTTGATTGTGCCCCATTTGGTGCGCCTTATAGGCGGCGTCAATCACCGCTATCTTTTGCCCGGATCGGCATTGGCCGGCGCGGGCCTGTTGATCAGTGCGGACCTACTAGCGCGCACACTCATACAACCCGCCGAACTACCCGTCGGTTTAATTACCAGCGCGGTGGGCTCTCCGTTCTTTCTTTGGTTGATTTTTCGGATGCAAAAACTGTGACCATTAGCGCGGCAGCCGTGGCGGTCGAAATCGACGGAAAATGTCTGCTAAACGATGTATCGCTGTGCATAGAGCCGGGCCAAATCATTGCGGTTGTCGGCCCCAATGGGGCGGGAAAATCCACCTTGATCGCCGCGATTGCTGGGGACATCACCCCGACCGAGGGGATCATCCGCTACCATGATAGCGATCTACAAACCCTCAGCTTTTTAGATCGCGCAGCAATTCGCAGCGTCATGGCGCAGTCGCAATCGGTGGTATACGACTTCAGCGTCCTCGACATCATCGCAATGGGCTGGGTGCGCGGTCGCGATGGCGAATCAGCGCGCCAATTTGGTGCCGCGGTATCAGCCATCGTCGAAGAGTGCGCGATTGCCGAGCTCCTGGGGCGTACCTTTAATTCGCTCTCTGGCGGCGAGCAACGGCGAGTGCACTTTGCCCGCGCTCTAATGCAACTATGGCGACCACGGGGTTCTGCCAATAGCGCCTATCTGTTGCTCGATGAGCCGACCGCCAACCTTGATCTAGCCCACGAAGTGCGACTGTTAAAAAAACTCATGGCGCTAGCAGCCGACGGCATTGGTATTTTACTGGTTGTTCACGACCTCAATATAGCCGCCAAATTTGCCGATAAAATAGCCCTTTTGCATAGCGGCCGTATGACCTGTATCGGCGCCCCAAAAGACGTGCTAACCGCCGAGCGTTTGAGCAAGGTATTTGAAATCCCAATCTCAATCGACCCAAATCCACTGACCATTAAATACTACTAAATTATGAATAAACGCCATCGAGCCTACCAACTCAACGCCGTCGCGTTGTTTAGAAGTCATCAAGCAGCGATACTCTCAACGATGTCACCAGGTCCGCAGCAATGCCCGTTTGGGAGCCTGATTACCTACGCTTCGGGTCAGGACAGAACACTCTACCTGTACGCAAGTGATATCGCTGAGCACACCAAAAATCTACGCAACAATCATCGCGCTTGCGTCACAGTCTGCCAATTAATTGTCGACGGCGACCCACAAAATAGCGCTCGATTGAGTTTAATGGGCGAATTTACTCAGGTGTCAGATCAGCACCTTGAGGCATGTCGGCAACGCTTTACCCGGTTTTTGCCGGCAAGCCGCAAATACGCCGACATGCACGATTTCAATTTCTACCGCTTTGCGATCGACAAAGTCCGTTGGATCGGCGGCTTTGGAGAGGTAGCTTGGCTCGACACCGAGCACTGGCGCACGCCCAGCATCGAGTGGGCAGCGGCTGAATCCGCCATCGTGGCACACGTCAACGAAGATCACCGCAACGTGATTTATTCGTCGCTTCGCGGTCACCACAGCATCACCGACCCGGAGGCCAACATGCTGGCCCTATGCACCGATGGCTACTATATACAGTCTCACGACAAGCTGTATTTTATCCCTTTTGAGGAGCCGCAATACGATGCTAACGGCTGCCGCCAAGCCCTAATCCATCTGGCAAACCACTACCGACAATTCGAATGAACGATCGGAGTGACCCATCGCATGCATTTTGGTGGCAACTGCCTCGGGCCTTGAGTGTCGGCGAGTTACCAGTGCCGTCATCGTTCGCACTAAAACAACCCCCCTAACTGCCAGCGCGATGCGATCTACTGGGGTGCAGGCACTGGCTAGGCTGAACTCAATTCGGTCATCCCATCGGGCGTGCGCCGATTAGGCGCTGTCAATCGACAACGGCCGCCGCGGTATTAGCTTTGAGGTTCGCGCTAAATAAGCGCGATAGTTGGGGTCATCGCCCCAGCGGAGCAGACCCTGGGCTTCTAGCATATCGATCCCACTGACCTTAGTGAGCAAAAAAATCACGAAAACCGGTGAAATCAATGCTACCCACTGCCATCCAGACAACACCGGTAATGCCATCACCGCAACGCCACTCCAAAGAATCATTTCACCGAAATAATTTGGATGTCGAGACCAGGACCAGAGACCCGAAGTAATAAATTGGCCGGCGTTGCGCTGGTCGCGGCGAAATACCGTTTTTTGAAGATCAGCCGCAACCTCAAGGACAAAGCCAAACACCCAGATCGCCAGCCCCAGCCAGACCATCGCATCGAGTTGCGGCTTGACCTCGGAAGTGATCGCCGCCAAGGCCATTGCCAGGGTTAAAAATACCCACAGACCCTGAAGCGTCCAGGTCAGTAGGAAACGCCAGAAGTTTTGCTTGATGTGGTCAAAACGAACATCTTTACCCTGCTTTTTAATCCGCATAAATAAAAATGACCCAAGGCGCAGAGCCCAGACAAAAATAACCCCCGCGATCAATAGGTCGCGAGAGGTCAACCCCTCGGTCGAATAGAGCGCGACGGCAATCACCAGCAGGTATGTCAACGAACCGGTAAGGTCAAAATAATGCTCGGTCTTGTAATAAAACGAGGGGATAAAAACGATCCATTGAATGGCAAAGGCAATCGCCCAACAGAGCATCACCACAGGGATTCCCCAAGCTAGAATACTGCCTTGCCCGAGCGCCAAGGCCACGCCTAGTGACACGCACAAACTCAGTATGATAGCCAAGATAGCTTTACGATTAGTCATAATATGCAACGTTCATCCAATGAGACAACGGCCGTTTACGATCGTCCGACGCGGCGGCGCTGTAGTTAAATTACTGGCGTGACCTGCGGTGTATTTTATACCTGCATACACTCTCAAGCGATCCCGCCGAACCCCTTCCTAGAACGCTACGCAGCGCGCGATATTCGCTCGCCAACCACACAACGTCCCTAGACATGCTGCTGATACGTCGAATACTGACAGTGGGTTCACTTACTGAGGATCTGGGCCGACACAGTCTTGGGTGGCGGCGGCAGCGCCC
>Ga0115006_10000200_pt1 | contig 31334 bp, 15 predicted proteins | sample ArcOceMetagenome_3_FD_88943 | JGI IMG/M metagenome (GOLD analysis project Ga0115006, IMG submission 88943) | Marine eukaryotic phytoplankton communities from Arctic Ocean - Arctic Ocean- Svalbard ARC20M Metagenome | ecosystem: Environmental > Aquatic > Marine > Oceanic | place: Arctic Ocean...
AGAGAGAAAGAGAGAAAGAGAAGAGAGAGAGAGAGAGAGAGAGAGAGAGAGACTCTATTATTATTCTCATTATGAATGATGAATCTGAACCGCCACCCATGGCCAACTGACCTAGCTGTCATGATCCTTTCCTCTGGCGCGTATGTGCATGTGCATGTGCATGTGCATGTGCATGTGCATGTGCATGTGCACGTGTGCTATCGCTCTATCCCGTGCATGATGTCTGACAGCCGTCGCGCGTTTGGAAGCGGCCAACCACGCAAGCACGCAATAGCAATGACAAGGCACCTCAGCACCTGCTCTGCTGCGCCGGCGGTCTTGCGGCCTTTCAGGTGATCAACTGTATCGTCAACAACCATCTGCTTCCTAATAAAGTCTCTCTCTCTCTCTCTCTCTCTCTCTCTCTCTTTCCCTCCACTGTCCACTACTGTCCACATGCACCACAGGCGTGAGAGAGAGACAGCGCCCGCGCGCGAGAGAGAATTTATCAGGAGACAATGTCCATACCGGAGGGTCCCGGGCGCTGTTGGGTTATGCGCGTACCAAGGTGCGACGTGTGGACACCCTTTACACCCTTTACACCCTTGTGGCCAAGCGAGCCGACACAATACACACAGCACCGCGTCAAAAATTCATTTCAACTCAGATAAGCACGTCAAGCGCGCCTCAGCTCAACTGCGCAGATGGGCTGGCAATAATAGTCTGTGGCCTAGTCAACAAGCACCGAGTTGCCTCTGCCTGTCTACGACCACCCCCCAACCCACATGCTGCTTAGTCGCCACAGGGCTCTGCAGCCCCGCAAAACTCATTTTCTGACTCTCTCCATTCTCTATGCGCATTTTCCCCAGCGGTGGCGGCGCCTGACTATTCGCAGAGATCTAATCATCCATGTCGAAATCGTCCGCGGCGGCCGCGGCTTTGCCGCGCTGGTGCCGCGAGTTGATCAGCCCCGTCCCCTTGCACCCAATCTCGCCAACCTGTGTCACATGCCAAGCACGCCACGTTAGGTGTCCAACGTTGCAGCACATCACATCCATACCAGTATGTGCTGTCATGTGCATCATGTATGATCCTGCACGCGCATACTTGTAGGTCGACTCTCGTCCATGCGTTCATCCGAACAGAGAGAGGGGGAGAGAGAGACACACACAGACACACACAGTCACAGAGGAAGGGCGGCAGGGAGATGGGGAGTGAGCAAACCTGGCAGATGGAACACACTTGACCCTTGTATTTTGGATCATAGGCCGCAGTGCAGAAGCCGCAGCGCGACATGGGCTGCCCACGGTAGATTGGCACGAAAGATTTCCTGCACACCAGCGAGGTCCACAGACATGGAGGGATCGGTGACGGAAAGGGACACGGGGCAGTGGCGAAAATGACAGGGAATCAGTGCCAGAAATCGCAGAGACGAGGGACAAGGCGAGACAGCGTGAAGCGCGAGCGTATAGAAGGACAGAGGGACAGATAGTCTAGAGGGCCAGACAGACAGAGAGAGAGAGACTACAGGGAAGGAGGAACAGAGAGACAGATAGACTAGAGGAAAGGAGAGACAGATAGACTAGAGAGACAGAGAGACAGATAGACTGCACAGAGCAGCCAAGACACATCAACAACATGCTTGCACGTGCAGTCTTGGTTCGCATTTTCAACCATTCGTCTCAAGCTGCTCTGCATAGCCACCTCGCCCAACCACCACCCGCGGTGCAACCAGCCCGCCTGGGGCGGAAGAGGAGCAAGAGAAGGGGGACCAAGAGACGGGGGTGAAAAGAAGAGGGTGGGGGGCAAGGTACGTGCAAACGATGAAGGGATTCCGCTCGTCGTAACTGAGGTCCACCTCATTGGTCCTATTGGCGTCGCATACTTTGAGCACCTTGAGTGCCTGCTCTTTGTGTTCTGCCTTGGGGTTCAGCTCCATTAGCCTGTTTCGCATAGCCACGTCAGCACCTCTCCGCCCGCACACCCACATTTGACGTGTGCGTGCGTGTGGTTGCGTGCGTGTGCATGCCTGTGCGCGTGCATGTGCGTGCGCGTGCATGACGGGTGTGAGCGCGCTTCCTGCGACGCATTTGCCCCGACGATTGAGGGTGCATCCTACAATACACTGTCTCAAGCACTGAGGTTATCAGGTCATCCCCTCTCTCACGCCCACCTGCGGCTGAAGGAGGCAGCAGTATTGAAGTTCTTGACTTTGACGGCCGAACTCATGGCAGAACGGAGGGAGATGAGCAAGTGCAGCGGCTGGAGATTGCAATGGGTCAGATAGGCCGCCAGCTCCATGTTGCGCTTAGGGTCTTCCTTGAACTGCTCCCTCCGCGTGCTCTCTAACAATACCGCTGTGATGTACTCGCGGCACACCGTCATCTGCTCACGCAGCTCATCCAGCTCCGACTTTGAATCCACGCACGCCACCGTTGCCGACTGGAGGGTGGCCGTGAAGATGGCGCCCGACTCCGCAAGCTTGCCCTCTGTGAAGGCCTTGTATCCCGCCTTGATACGGTCGGTGATGTTCGCCACAGTGACGGCAACGGCGGGCAGGCCGTCAGTGCCGCGGGCGCTCCAGCTGTAGTTCTCGTTGTTGCGGTGCATGGCGCAATCGATGAAGGGCGCCCCCGGTGTCCCCGCCACAACTGCCTGCGCTCCCGTGTAGACCGACAAGAAGATGGGCTTTAATGGTCCGAACGCCACCACACCCGCTTGCCTGTTGAGCAGCTCCATTGCCTGCCACCACCAACAGCAGAGTCTGCTGCGTCAGTGCCACGCTGCAAGCTGCGAGCCTGCAAGGCAGGCCGGCACGTGCAACACAGAAAAACTGCGCAGAGGGCACAAGCATTACGGATGGCAGGGCCACGACTTCTACGCCAATACACACACTCTTTGTGGAAGCAGCTCAAGATATGCCGCGCGCAAACACACACACTGCAGGCGGAGCACGAGGCACTGAAGGGAGGGAGTAACTACCGTCTTGAAGGAGCCTGCCGCCACATGCTCGCCCGGCACGCTCGACGCCTGATGCCAGCGAACAGTCGCCGGGGTGCCCATGGTGGGCGGGGCAAAGAAGCCGCCGCCAACATTCGCCCCGGCACGCTGCCCGGGGGATGAGGAAGGCAGATCAAGATCATCCATGTCGATACCCCAACCGTCGCCGCCCCCACCGCCGCCCTCCATGCCTTCGATGCCATCAAGGTCATCGCCGCCCCATCCCCCTCCAATATCACCGTCTTCTCCCAGCCCTTCCTCGACCTTGTCGCCTTCGCCGGGAATGTCGAGGTCGTCGCCACCCCACCCTCCGCCGATGTCTCCGTCGAGCTCGTCGGCCGCCGCCGAGTCGTCCGCCTTCTGCACCACGGGGCCATCAAAGTAGCCCTTTGACACGCGCAGCAGCGGCCAGTTGTTGTCGCGGAAGATGGGCGTGGGCGGGAACAGCAACGACGCCTTGCTGTCGGGCTGGCACGTGGCCTTAACATCGTCCGGCACCGAGGGCTCAAGCTCGGTGGCGAGGTCCGTCAGGCCGTGCGTCAGGGCCGTGAGGTACGCGAGCGCTGGTTGATTCTGCTCGCGCAGGATCTTGATGCGCTCGTTGACGTCTCCCAGGTACAGGGCGTTGTGGAAGCGGCCCATGACGTCGCCGCGCATCTCCGCAATGCGCAGCATCTTTGTCAGCTTTTCCGTGTTGCCCGTGATGAGGTAGAGGAAGGAAAGGCGCTCAAAGTCCTTGGTCTTCTGGTACGCCATTTCGACAATCTGGTGGTTCCCCTGCCGCAGCGCCTCGACGCCCAGCTTGTGCCAGCACTCCTTCTCGTCGAGCTTGGTGGCCGACTCGAGAGCCACATCAATGTTGCCGCACTCAATGGCGAGGTTGAAACGCGTCTTACCGTCGTTGACGAACTGTAGCGCAACCTCCGGGAAGCCCTTCTTCTGCAGGTAACCGATGATGGCTTGGCCGCACAGCTTGGAGCGCTTGATGATGCGCAGCACCTCGTCGTAGCTGCGATCGAGCAGCGCCGTTTTGAAAAGGAACTCCGTCTTGTCCACCGAGAGCGTGAGCGTATTCGCCTCCCTGTCCAGGCAGAAGAGCTTGTTGCCCATCACCTTGCACAGATACACGGGCGCATCGAGGGTGCGCACGATGCCGTGGTCGCCAGCAGTAAGACAGAACTTGACATGGTTGAGCGTGGTGTAGATGAAGGTCTTGGTGCTGCCCTCCTCCCACACGCCACTCTTGACCCGGATAGTCTCGTGCACGGTCGCGAGGTGCTCAATCTTCTGCGTTCCGCCCTGGACGTCCCGCCTCGCCAGCATGACCATGTGCTTACTGAGCAGCGCAAAGTGCTTGTTGTCGCTGGCCCAGATGACGTACTTGACGTTCGGGCAAGTGATCTCACCCATCGCGCGCTTCTGTTGCAGATCGAAGAGGGTAATCTTGTCCTCGGCCTTGCACAGCAACATCCCCGTGCCCGCATAGAAGATCATGTCAGTAGTCGGGTGAGGCGGCGACAGCTTTTTCGTCACCTCGTTGCTCAAGTTCTTGATGAGAATTTGCCGGCTCTTGTCGAGCACAGCAAACCTGTTCCTTGCAACGAAAACAGCGGCCAAACCCAGACCCCGCTTGGAATCTGGCGCCTCAGACGCACCCCGCGACGCATCGCGCGGGATCTGATACAGCTCGTACGAGCCGCCCTCGGAATCTGTGCACATGAGGAGGGCGCGCTCAGCCTCGTTGTACGCAATGGCGCGGGCGTTGCCGTTTTGTCCCGACGGCCGCCGGATAGAGAGCAGCGGGATGTCGCGGCCCGAGCCCGGCTCAAACATGCGCAGGTAGCGCTCTTTGATGTATAGAAGTTGTGAGGCAGTGTTCGCGCTGCCCTCGTTGACGGCGAATGCAGGGCGCTCGCGGTCCAGCTTGAAGACGAGCATACCGCTGTCGTGGCCCGCCGCGAGGAGGCTCTGCTCCCTGTGCACGGCGAGGATCCAGAACCTGTCCTGCTCCCTGCGGAAAGTCTGCACACCGGTGCGCTTCGACATGTCCCAGACCCTGATCGACTTGTCCTCCGAGTTCGAAATAATGAGCTCCTGCTTGGGGTGGAACATCACGCACGACACGTTGTTCACGTGCCCGCGCAGTGTGTCCACCTCCCAAGCCTTGCTGTCGTTCATGCGCCACAGCTTCACCTGCCGGTCGTCCGCACCCGAAACGATGAGCGGCAGCGTGTGGTGGAACGACGCCCAGTTGACCCCCCGGTCATGCCCCTCGAGCAAGTACTTCACTGTCGTGTCTGTGCTGCCGAACAAGTCTGCACCGATTTTGGGCGCGCTGCTGCCGACTGCCGGCTCATCTGATGAGCCCACAGCCTTCTTCTTGAGCCCCGAAATGTCCCAGACCCGCACAGTCTGGTCGAGCGACGCAGATACAATCAAATCGTCCTTCGGGTGGAACTGCACCGACATGACATAGTGATTGTGCCCGGTGAGCACGGACAGGCAGTTCCGCGCTTGCCAGTCCCAGATTCGCACCGTCTGGTCGTCAGACGAGCTAACAATCCACGAGTACTCGTGGTGGAACTGCACGGTGCGGATGTAGTCGAGGTGTCCTAAGAGTGTGAACAAGCAGCGCCGCAGCTTGTAATTCCACACCTTGATTTTGTAGTCGTCGCCTCCCGACACGAGCAGCGGCTGCACTATGTGAAAGTGCACGCCACGCACAGGCCCCTCGTGCTCCTCGAAGCGGTCGAGCAACGTGCCCATGCGGTAGTCCCACAGCTGGATGACGCCATTGTGCAAGCTGGCGACGATCCACGGCCTGCGCGGGTGGAAGCTCAGGCCCTTGACGCGGTTGCTCTTCGTCTCAAACTTGGTGAGAAACTCCGAGCTGCTTGAAGACATCCCGACGCCCGCCGCCTCGACCTGCGGGCGCGCGGGAGTCTGCTCGGCGGGTGCGCGGATCCAAAGGGCGGCCAACCCCCGGCGCGCACGCCCGGCGCGGCGACGAGCGGCGCAGCGAGGCGCGGGAGCCGGCAAAACGACCGGCGCGCCCGTCCGCCAGCTGCCGCTGGTGCCGCCGCGGTCCCCGCCGGCACTTCCTCTGCCGGTGCTGACGCCACGCGCTGATGGCGCCCACGCGACGTGGCTCAGGTAACAATGGAAAAAAAGGAGTCTTGAAAAGAAAAAAATCTTTTCGTAATAGACCCGCCCATCGCCTTGCCCTTGTTCGAGGCGGCAGCGGCTTCCCGGCCGTGTGCTCTGCGGCCGTGGTGCTCCGCGTGTGGCGCGCCTGCACCATACGCGGAGGACACGGCCGCGCGGCGCGGCGAGCCGCGGCGGCGGCCCTGCGCCTGCTCGTGCTGACGGCCAACCTGCGCTGCTGGCCGTGGGCCTTCGCCGCGCATGCGTCGCTCCCGCCGCACTGCGCGGCCCCAGAGACGCATCACGCAGCGCAGCGCCGCCTGCTGCGCTCGTCGCCGTCCTGCGATCGGCCCCCCCGGCCGGCGGCCCGCGACGTATTTATGGGCGAGCGAGGCTGCCCCCGCTGGAAGCGCTTCCTCGAGGAGCGCGACTGGGGCGCGGTCGCGCAGTTCTACTCCGCCGCGCTGTTCTCTGACCGAGGTGAGGATGCAGGCCCCGGGTACGCGTTTCCCGTCAGCATCGGCAGCAATCTCTCCTACTGGGCCGGGCAGGCCGGGGGCGCGGACGAGGGCGGGGCGGAGCGCTGGAGCGAGGAGCGTGCGTCTCACTCCTCGCACTGGCGCGCGGAACGGGCCACGTATGTCGCTGAAATTGCTTACTTCGGCCACCGCTTCTCCGGACTGCAGCGCGCGCCCGGCCAGCGGACCATAGTGGGTGCGTGTGCCCCTCTGCCGTGGTTTCAGGAGCATGTGCGCGCACACGGCAAATTGTTGCAGGCATCTGACTGTTTCGACGCCGCCCCCTGTGCCTTGCTTGCAGGGTGCATCGAGGAAACGCTGGGGCCCCTCATGCGCCTCGAGCGCGAGGCAACGGGCAATAGGGACCAAGCCGCGAAAGCAAAGGGGATACCTGGCCTCGCTGTCTCAGGGCGGACGGACGCGGGCGTGAGCGCCTACGGACAGGTCATGGATGCTGTATGTGCTGAAGGGAGTGTGTGGCATGAAGGGAGTGTGTGGCGTAGTAGGCGTAGTGGTACTCGTTGGGTATGTCCGTTGGTGTGTGCGAGCGTGCATTCAAAGATACCGGTGCCGCACGCCGCTTCCCCATTCACCCCCGAATCCTCTTGTCTGCCACGCACTCAACCCCCTATCCACTTGTTTACCGCGCAGGTCATGTCGTGGCACACCTGGCGCCGGGACGTGGACGTGAAACAAATGGCTGCTGCCATCGATCGCGCCGCCCCTGGCGAAATCCGTGCCCTTCGAGTGAGTTCGGCGAGTGAGGCGGGGCGCAAGCGAGTGACGCGCTGCATGCGCCATGGTGTGAGGGTCAAGGAGATCCCTTCACGTCCTCTTCTCTCGCTGTCCCACTTTCCCTTTCCCTTTCCTGTTCTCTCTCCCCCTGCACACATGGCATGCTACCGAGTGCAGACCATACACGCGCTAGCACTGCGGCATGCCTCGAGGAGATCGCAAAGCATCTCGCAACCACGTGCGCTGCAAGTGTTTGGATTTGGCCGTGATGTGCGGTGGAAAAGGTCGGGGCATTGTTGGTGTGGGTTGAGGTGTGGGTGTTGCGCAGGTGCTCGAGGTACCACGAGCGTTCCATGCCAACTTTGCCTCGTCATGGCGCCACTACCTGTACCTCTTTCCCCTTGATGCCAGCAGAGCGCGCCATTCAGTCGGTGGTCCTGCGGATGATGAGATTGGGGACGAGGTGTTGGAGGCTGATGCGTTGCAAGGAGGGGAGGGGTGGGAGGAGTTGGGGGAAGTGGAGGTGGATGTGCAACGGGTTGACGAGCAGTTGCGAGGAATCAGAGGGCAGGCACTGCATTTCTCGGCCTTGGCATATAAGGAGGTGAAGAAGCTCGCGGGGTCAGAGGATGCGGTGATGCTGCTGTCCGTTTTTTCGAGTGCGTGGGCGCGTGGCGCGATGATGCGTTACTTTTTTCTGTGTACATGTTGTGTGTGTGTGTGTGAAAAGGGGTGTGCGTGCGCGTGTGCGCGCGTGCGCGTGAGCGTGCGCGTGTGCGTGTGCGCGTGCGCGTGTGCGCGTGCGCGTGCGCGTGGCAATGCACCCTTTGCATGCCAAGTCCAGAAGTCCTCATGTGTGCCATCATTTCTGTCTCATAACAGGATGTGTGCACGCTCCACGAGGCAAGAGCATTTTTCTTCGATCTTCCTGATCCCCGCGCTCGGCAGCGCAGTGTTGTCGGAGGGGATGGGGAAGAGGGAGACAGAGACAGGGACGGAGAGGGTGCTGCTGGGCTTTGCAGCCGTGGGGAGGGAGAGGGATTGAGTCAAGGCGGAGGCGGCAACAGAGTGTTGGCGGTGGAGGTGAAGGCCGATCGATTCCTGCGTCGGATGGTGCGAATCTTGGTAAGGGAAGGACCAGAGTGTTTGTATTTTTCATGGGTGTGTGCATTTGAATGTGCTCTTGATGGAGAGGGGAGGGAAGAGGAATTGGAGAGAGAGTGAGAAAGCGAGAGTGCGTGTGTGTGTGAGAGAGAGAGAACAAGAAAATGACGCAATTACCGTTCATTTGTATGGATGTATCTTGACTGTACGAATCTGTCTCTGTCACCCACCCCAACTTTCGTTGTCGCTTTCTGTTTCCATATCACCCTCACCCCTACACTCAACACCGCCGTCCCTTTCGCACGCGTTAGGTATCAACGGCTGTACGGGAAGCAGTACGCAAATCACCGCCAGATTCGCTGCGCCGCATTGTATTGTCTGGAGGTGAGTACCTTTGCATGGTTATGTATCTTTACTGCGTCGTAAGTGTGTGTGTTCGTGTTCGTGTGTACTGGTATGTGTGACACACATGTTTTCTCGACGAAAATGATTGATAACTTATGCGATGTTTCCCAGACCGAAATCAAGCAGCGTTGGCAGCGCCAGGCGAGGGGCTTTGCTTCATCGGCGCTGGTTATGAACGGTATGACATGTCTTTGGGTGGCGCTGCGATTCGACAGCAGAGACACCATTCCTGAAATAGCATCTGGAAGCACACGGGAAAATCGTATCACCAGTTGAATGTGTGAACGCTGCAGATTGATGGCAAGTGGAGCATGTCAAAGTATGCCTTCTGCATTGGCAGGATTATGTGGTTTAATGAAGAGTATTTCGTGTCTCTGGAGCCCGCGCACTGTGCCTCTGCTCTACGGCGACACGCTCTCGTAGCCCACAAAGTGCACTGTGAACGGGATAAACATGTCCACCTTCCAGGCGCGATCAGCTGGGAAAGCAAATGCTATGGGGCAAGCACATCCATTTGCAGAACTCTCTTTCGTTGGGGAAGGAAGCTACAGTAAAGAGAGTGTGCGAGACACAGGGAGAGAGGAGGAGGAGGGGGTTTGACTCTCCAGAACAAATGACAGCGCACCTCTTCGTGAATGTCCTTCCGCCACATGACGAATCATACATTGCTGGAGAGGGAGGGAAACACTGCGGAGGAAGAGAGACTGGAAGAGGAAGAACGTTGAAAAAGAACGAAAAATTTTGCCGTATTTCAATTGAAACTCAAAACATTATTTACATACAGGCTCATCTTCTTCTTCGTCCGGGTCTGCAGCGCTTCCACAAGGATAGCTATAGCACATAACATCCTCAATCTGCCAGGCCCTCAAAGGCTCGTGATTCGAAGTGCAGGATGGTCCGTGACAAACTGCGCATTGCGCGAACTTGTTCTCTTCTAACCCTGCATTCTTACTCGTGTCTGTCCAAAAACAGAATTGGTGACCAAACAATGCAGGTGCAGCTACAGGAATGTTACGAAACTTCTCCGCGGTGCACAGTGAAAGCTCCCTCATTAAGCCCATGTCAGTACACGCCTGCGCCTCGTCAACTGGCGAAGATACCGAGACATATGGATCAACGGCGGCGGTCTCCCGACCTTGCATGGCCTGGGTCGCTGCTGCAGCCAGATGGACATTCATTCCATCGGGAAACACTTGGTGTGGGGGCCTACAGACCACCATGCTTTCGTCGCCCGCTTCGCCAAGCCATTCTGTGATGTAACCAAGACGTTCACATTCGCCACTAGGAGCCTTGCCCACGGTTGGGACCGCATTTGAATTATTGCCGCCCATACACAGCGATTTTCTACTTGGCACGAAACTGACAAGCAGCTCAAGATCGTTGGGCTCGTCGCTATCAAAGATGGGGAAATACATGCTCAAAGAGGCATTCAACCCTTCACGATCGAGGCCACCGTGAAGGGGTTGTAAGAGATGCTCAACCCCCCCTGCGTTCTGAGTTAGCATGGGGCCGGTCTCATGCAAGCGCACTTGCCCTTTCAATTGCACACCCCTCCGCAGTTTGTCACACACACATTCTCCCCAACTTTGATAATATACTGCCGTAGTGGAGCACCAAGGGACATGCCAGTCTTGCGAGGTGCACTCGTAGAAAATCTGACCATTGTACTCAAACGGAAAATGACACGGAGTTCCGCTTGCGACGTTTCCATTCGTTGTGACGCAGCTGTAGGAGCGTGCATCCCTGCTGGGCACTTCAGTTCCCACATTTTCAGAGTCCCATGTGGATAAAATCATATGGATTTTGTCCTTCTCAAAAAGAAGGTCTTGGCAGGCCGTTGTGCCACAGGTGGGGTTTGTGTAGTTGAGACCAAGTGCTTGCTGCGTAAGCGTGCGCACCACAGCCGCCGGATCTGGTGTAGTGAGATGTGCACTGATTTCGGTGGAGACATGTGGAAACTGTCTACTAGACGTTCCTCTGAAGTCAATGGCCACTTCAGCACGCTGGCCCCCAGATGTCCATGGATCATTGAAGAATGTTGCCGAGCCGGTACCATTGAAAATGAGGCTAGTAATATTGATGCCCGTGATGTCTCCTGCTTGAACTCCTTCTATGACGAAATCAACGTCGTTAAAGAGAAGCCATGGTAAACGGAACGCAACTTTCCATTCAGAGGTGTTGGCGAATATGACCAGAGGTATCATATCTTGCGTCGCATGCTCCTTGAAAAATATCATGCGGCTCGATATGTCGAAGGGGCGATTTTCCCTCAAAAACAAGGTCATTGGAATATCCAGATATACGTCCTCGTATTCACCGATGCCCGTCAGAGTGCCTACCATGTTTTCGGCAACCTGCATGGAACAGGGCGGGTAAAATGGGATCGTTCCATTGAAAGTGAGTCTCCACTCAGTCCTTTGGGTTTCAGGCCACAAGCAATCCATTATTGCCAGATTGGCTTCAACAGTGAGTAAAGCAGCACCCTCGTGGATTGAAGGAACAAATCTTTCGAGCCCTAGCAGACGAAAAGTGCCATCTGGACGCGAGACCATGTGTGCTAATGAACCCTTTAGCTGCAGACCTTTGGAGAAGATGGCATGCATCAAGCCTTCCCTTCTAAACTGATCGGATGTGGGCAGCAACTCGCAAACCGCGCACGAACTGTACTTAAAGGATGTGGTGCTTGCTTGCACGTACAAGTTCAGAGTAGACGATGAAAAGGGCTCTCTACCAAAGCCTATGGAATGCAACCACGAATTTGAGGGGAGGTCACCAAACAAGGGCAGGCCCTCGGTGCCAAAAGGCTTCCAGACTCCAGAAAAATTTGTTGCCACCTTCAAAAACGCCAAGTCTACCTGCACTTGCGCCGGATAATTCAGGTTTGAACTTGTATTCCTGAAAGATTCAATTAGGAACATCGACATATTTGCCTGGAGTCCCCACAGCTCTGACACGCACATGCATTCAATACCTCTGTGCACATCCAGCTCATCAAACACATTGCTCCTGACGTCCTTCTGTAAGTGACAGACACAATCATCCAACTGGATAGACTCTCGCCCAAAAGCCGCTTTCATGAAGAAGAACAGCCGTTCGTTGTTGATGCTGCCTTCATCTAATACAATTCTGTCAAAATGCGTTTGATCAGCAGTGAGGAAAAATCCAAAGAGACGCACTTCCATCGCCACCAGGGGACCAGCTGCAAGCAATGCATTGTTTGCCCAAGTAGTGCCAACACACGTATCAGAGTTATTAAATTGACCTGACGGCCTGCCCACACCCATCTCAAGTTGTGCACCTCCTGCGACCACCGGGAGCAGGGTCTGGTTTCCAGATGCCCAAGTTAGGTCCTGCAAGTGAATAACAATTTTCCTATTGAAAAGGTCCCATGGGCCAGGTATAGTAATTGTTTGTGTGAGATTGGATGTGTTCGTGAAATTTTGCACGGCACCTATGTTTGAAACATTCGTGGTACAGTTAATGAGAGTTGCGTTCGACCCGTTCTTGCCGTTGGCGAAACATGGCGGCACGGGAGCAGCAAGGGGAATGTTGAAAACAGCGTTCAATGTACATTCGATCCGTGGAGGAGAGGACGGATCGTAACCTGTTCCGTGGTTGGTGATATTTGCACCTGTGATCGTGCTCATATCTATCCATGGCTCAAAACTGCCACTAACTCGCATGGTTTTTCCGAACACAAGTCGCGCGGAAAAGCCAGAGCCTGTGCAGTTCTGTGCTTCGTTGCAACTAGACCAGCAATAACTCTCATTTCGTAATAGACTGTAGTATTTGGGCAATGTGAACGTCGATTTGCCCTGCACTAACACTTCTGAAATTGTGTTCGACTGTTCGCAAGATGTGCTGAAGTTCCCCGTTCCGTTGTCACATCGGACAGCTCCTGGATACAAAATCTGAATGCTCAGGTGAGAGCTGTTGTAACCGCGACCCATGGTCACAATTTTTGCACCAGATATCGGGCCACTCAATTTTCGACGTTCGGTGTCGTTTCCGTGTACAGGAAGCACATGAAAAGTGGCCGCAAAACCTTCGCCAGAAATGTTGCAGTAGTGCGGACGCTTCCATGGAAGGCATTCTACCGCTGGTTGGTTGTTGGATGTCGCGTTCGTTTGATTGGTCGCGTTGATGGAGTTTGTTGTATTTGTCGCGTTCCTTGACTTTGTGTCATTGGCAGAAACTGCCACAAGACACGGATCATAACAAGCGCTTGGTAACGATTCAGAGACCGCGAGCACGCCATTTATGTATCCTGATCCTGCATCTACGACCTGAATTTCTGCAACGCCAGAACCGCAACGGCACGAAGATCGATCAATGACTGGTTCCAAACACCGGTCAAAGTTTTTCCCTGCCACGCCGCCCCGAAACCCGACCTCGGCCCTTACTTCAGCCTCAAGAATTCCATTCTTGCACGACGCGCCACTTGAGATTGCAAGACAACACGTTTCATCGAACAGTGCGCAACAGGCCACTGGGCAAGCCACCAATTCAACTTCATCTCCTGCATATCCGTCTCCTGCGTCAACGATTCTGATGTTCATCAACTGGCCGGATACACCTGTGCCAAATATGGCCTTGAAACCAGCGCCAGGGTTCGGACGAGAGTTTGGACCCACTACAAAGAAGCCTGCAGTATCATTAGAGTATGTCCCGCGATATCCACTTCCAGCAGAGACAATTGACACTTCACCGATGCCTGAGCCACACATGCAAGCAGGATCTGTCGGATATATCGAAGGCTCAGTCTCGTACCCTCTTCCCGCAGACTCTATCTTGATTTCATCGATTGAACCTCCACCCAGAACAGAATATGTTGCTCGGAAGCCTCTTGATTGCAGGCCGCCTCCATACGCTTGTAACGTAGCGTTTGTCACATTGCATCCTCTGATTGAAGCACCAGGCCCAGATTTTATCCTGACGACCTGGATACTCGTTTCCACAAGCCGCACTCGAGGCCTAGAAGTGTAGTTCGCTCCGTGATTGTCCAGCCGTGGATCGCATGCTCCAGTTTGGGGATCGAGAACCCCAATGCATAACTTTTCAAACATATGTCCAAATTTCTTCACGCTGTATTCTGCCCTGAATCCATTTCCGCCGCTTGAACTGTCAACCTCAACGTGGCCAGATTCACAGCCAACAAGAACTGAATGCGGTGTGCTCATGAGATCTAAAAATGGGTAATCAAATACACGTGAAATGGTCCCTGTCATGACTTTATCGGAGCGAATGAGTGGCTGTTCGACCTGTGGCGCTGCCGCTGAAGGAACACTGTAAAAAATCTTCATCTGGCCGGAAGTGTAGCTGTCCCCAGCATTAACAACGACAGTTTTTGCAATGGAGCCACTCGAGCTGACTTCAGCTCTGCCTTCAAAACTCGATCCTTGCCCTCCGATCATGGCCACGAATCCATCAATGTATCCCTCCCCATTCTCGTTGATATAGACGTTGTCCAGCATTCCCTCATCCTTTGTGATCGAGTAATCGAGAGCACATTCAGGATGCAAACTCTCCTCCTGGTACATATATTTTGGCGCGATACCCCTACAGGACATCATGTGTTGTCGCGCAGGCAAAAAGGTGCCTTTTCCCGGTGGGCAGAAAAAGCAAGAGGTGGAAAGCTCGCGAGGTTGGAACTTCCCAGCCGCACATCCCAAACACGATGTCATTCCATATTGTTGTCCATAGTATCCTGGACTGCAGACTTCGCATGGCGCCAGGCCGTCCAGACTGTAAGAACCGGGAGTACACCGTGCTTCACAATCTTGCACCGATGATGAGCCTGTCCCGGTCGTAACGGTGGCACCAGGGCACGCCGTGCAATTTGCTTGGCCTGCATACGAATAATAATGCTGTGCACATTCCATGCACGTACTCATCCCCCATCTCGGAGAAAACGTTCCTGCCTCGCACAGAGGACACGTATTGTTGAGGCACTTCCCATCTACGACATACACTTGATCCAGTCCAGTGTCTGTCCAGTGTCCCAAAACTCGCGACTCTTCTCGACACATGGTTCCCTTAATGTTCCCAACTCCACCCGGCTCACACCGAAAGCAAGGCTCAACACCGTTAAAACCTGAATATGCTTTCGGGCATTTCGGCCGGCAGGCACCAACACTTGTCTCAGCCATTCCAGTGCTGTTCTTGCCTTCCGGGCACTGGTGGCAAAACGAAGCGCTTCCTTGGGACCACGAGCCAAAGTCACACAATGCGCAAAACGATGAACCGCTCTCCTTCGCGAATGATCCAGCACTACACGAGATACATGCCGAAGAATTCGTCACGTTTGAATACTTTCCAGGCTCGCAACTGGAACAATACTGTTGATTGCCAACCGAAATCTTCCCAGGCAAACAGCTATCACAGTAGGGTGAGTTGAAGTTTTCAGAATGAAATCCTGGAGCACAATCTATGCAGACGGGCGCCGTAGGCCCTGAATACTTGCCGGGAACACAATCCGTACAGATGGAAGTTTGGCCAGGAGCTGCGGTTCCAGCAACGCACAACACGCAGGCCGTAGAAGAGCTCGGAAATTCGCTCCGGGACCCCGGGGCGCATCCTTCGCAAATCGAAGCGCCTATTTGGTTTGAAAAGTGCCCAGGATGGCAATGAGTACAAGCCGACAATCCAGCACCTGTTGCAACAAACCCGGGAGAGCATGGAACGCAGCTGGTAGATGCCTCACTGGAGCTCACTTCCCCTGGAGGGCATTCTAAGCAAGTGTCTGGCAAAGCATTCACGTCACTCGAAGCATTGTTGCTTGCTGTCAACCGGCTGAAGGCATGGGCTGCGCCGAACGAGGAAGCTGCACCAGTCGTCAAGGAATACGTGCCGGGTTGGCAATTGCGACATGTTGAAAGTCCCCTGAAAGGCGAAAAGACTCCCACGCCACAAAACGTGCAACTAGTGTTAGCAGCTAATGGCTGCGACTTGCCATGCTCGCACTGAGTACATTGCAGATACGGTCTGACTGAATCCGAGTAACTGCCCGGAGCACACTGTTTGCATGCAGTTGACCCAAGCTCGTCCGAGAAGTTTCCAGAATTGCAAATGCTGCACTTTTGACCAAATTTTTGGATACCATCAGCGCTGTAAGTACCCTTTTCACAGAAGGCTTCACAAGCTGCCGAAGAAGTTTCACCCTCAAACTTTGTGATAAGAGTGTAGGGCAGTTGCGGAGCCCGCCTTGAAAAGCTTGAATAGCAACCTCCGTCCATGTCCGGATCTTCATCGGGATTAAGACATTGTGTCGCACTAAGGGACGGTACAGCAGCAGAGAAACCAAGTATCGCTCCAATGTTTTTTGAGTCCTCTTTGCAGTAAGCATCACGTGGGTCGACATCGAATACGTTTAGTGGATGAAATTGGCAACTGTCAGGGAGATTTTCAGGGTCGTACAAGTGGAAAATGAAGCCTCCGAATTGAATGTGCAACTCAATCGTGGTATAATTCACGGATAATCCACGGCTAACGGCAAGGTCGTTCATCCCTAGACGCACCAAGCTATTCATGCCACTTACATTGAAGATCCGGTTGTTCATTTCTGCCTCCAGCTCCTTGAGCGTGTATGTTGCCGTTGTGAGTGCGATCGAGGTGTGAGGCAGACCCATGCAACAGGTGGGAGGAGACCCAGCCGCATTCGCCAGATCTTGTGACGAGCAGGATGATCGGCAATCCGTGTAGTACAACATGTTCATCGATGCGTCAATCCGTGTAGGACAATGTTCGCATGTTGTCTGTCCACTCGCTGATGAGAACATCTTCTGCGGACATGAAGTGCACGCTGATCGGCCCGAGTCAAATGCAAATTTTCCAGCTTCGCAATCTGTACAATGCGAGCTGGCGACCTTCGCGTATGTACCTGGGTCGCAGGTAAGGCAAGAGCTCATCCCCGCGCGTGAAAAATTCCCGCCGGAACAAGCCACGCAAGAAGTTGCGCCAGGGTTCGGGCCATAATAACCCGCCGGGCAATCGGTGCAGACATCGTATATTGGTCTGACGCCCCAGATACTAAATTTACCAACACTGCACGCTGGAACACAGCGCTCAGGAGCATTGAACCACTCCGGAACGGCATACGGACGGCCGTCCTCTCCTGCACCTTCGCCTTGTGTTGTAAGATTTGATGGACACTGCTCACAGGCCGTTCCCTGGAATTCGGTGTTGAATTGTCCCACCGAGCACAATGTGCATGCAGTCATACGGGACGTACTGGCAATAGTTCCAGGAATGCATGCTGAACATACCGTGGCGTTCATTGTGGAAACGTTTCCAGGTTTACAATCGTAACACGCTGACAATCCAGTAACGTTTCCGTATGTGCCTCCAGCACATGCTGTGCAGACTGTCAACCCTGTTCGCGGTCCATAGTACCCCGCAGAACATTCTGAGCAATTCTGTTGGGCATACAAATTGTTATATGTCCCCTGTGAACAATTGAGGCAAGTTGTAAAATTCAGCAGGCTAAAGGTACCAGGAATACAGGTAGTGCACACCGTAAAGCCGCGCGAGGGCGAATGGTATCCAGGAACGCACAAATAACAAACAGACATGCCGGGACTATCGCCAAATGAGCCAGCCGGGCAGAAACTACAGTTTGCAGTCGCATTTTCACCCGAAAACTTTCCTGTAACACATAACTCGCATGATGTGGCGGCATATCCTGCGATCGGACCATAGGCACGGGACCCAGGAGAACAGTCTATGCAAGTTGATGCTGCAAGTTCTGAGTAGGACCCTGGCAAACAGCTTTCGCAAAATGACATGCCACTCTCTGCAGAGAAATAGCCTGCAGTACAATTTGTGCACACAGAGGATCCAGAAAGGCTGAAGGCGCCCGGTGCGCAGAGGAAGCATGTCGACGCTCCCGCAGGTGAATATGTCCCAAGCGCACACGTAAGACAAAATGTCCTGCCAGTACTGTTTTGGTAGTCTCCAGCAGGGCAATTCGTGCACGCTGTCACATTCCCACCGCCCAATGAAAACTTGCCTTCCAAGCACTCAGTGCAAGCCGAGGCATTGGTCAAAGAAAATGTTCCAGGTGGACAAACCGTGCATGCTGTTGAGGCTGGAGGAGAGAATTTTCCTCCCGGACACGCAGAGCAAAACGACGAGGCATTGTAGAAGGTGTAGTATCCAGCAGCACACGCCTGGCATGAGGTCATTCCACGGTCGGCCGCAAAGTAGCCCGGCTCGCATGGCTCACAAGGCTGAACCGCCAAGGACCCACTGTTCTGAGGCTCGAGAGGCGCGCCAAATTCTCCGGGACTACAAAGATTGAGACAATCTTCTATAGATGTGCTTCCAGGTCCAGCTGTGGCTCTTTTTTCCGGAGGGCATTCAGTGCACGCTGTTTGTCCAACATCCTCCTGGTAAAAATCCACTGCACACTCATAACACATGCTGGATCCGCCTTGGTCATTATATTTACCCGCTGGACAGCCCTCACATGATGGCATGCCCTCCTGATCCGCGTATTTACCTGGCGGGCACGGGTAACACAACTTGGAACCTTCATTGCTGCTGAATCCAGTTGCACACAAGGTACAGTTTGCGGACTGCGTGAAATTGGCGAACGTACCAGCAGCGCAGTTGTGGCAAGTAGAAGCACCAGGAAATGAATATGTGCCCACATCGCATATCTCGCAGCTTGATTGGGAAGCATACGGGGCGAATCGACCTGCAGCACACGGCTGGCAGCTCATTCTTTGAGCACTGATGTAAGTCAGCTGTATGAGGCTTGTGTATGGATGCATGACGCTCTGATCAAAGGAATAAGATGACGAGGTCAGAGTTCCGTAGTGGGGTGTGAAGCTTCCTGGCTCACACATTTCGCAAGGTTCCCTCTTATCAATAGAGTGGTTTCCTGGTTCGCAATGCAACCTGGCAGTCTTGATAAAACTCTGGAAACCGCCCGCGATCTGGTCTACCCGAACCTGCTTGCCATACCCAAAGTTGGTGGCAGGAATCCGAGCTATCCCCGAAGTGTCTTCTCCTTCTCCGGAATTCACCATTCCCGTTCCAAGGTTCGCACTTTGCCGGAACAGCTGGCCATAACTATTCAGTCCAAATGACCAGTATGTTTGATAACCCCTTGGAGGGGGGTCCCCAGAGACAACGATCGTGTGATACTTGCCTGTTTCGATTATCTGCACGTCTTCCTTGTTGAATGGACAAGTCTGGATCAAGCCATCTTTGTCCTCCCAACGGTTCGAAACCAGACATTTCTGTCCATCGGCGGGTGTGTTTGGAGTGCAGCACTCTGCTGGCGGCTGCTCCACCTCAGTAGTCAGTTGCACAGAGCCCACCAGGAGCGGCTGAGCAATGACTCCAGGATTCGAGCTACCTGCAGCATCTCCACCCCTAGAATCAACCTCCTCAATTCCACATTGACCAAACTCATTAGATCCGAAGCACCACAGCCTTCCGTCATCCGTCACAATCAAATTGTGGAATCCTCCAACAGACAGTAGTTTGATGCGCTTGTTGTCCAGTGAAACAGGAGTTATGGCTTTGGGCTCCCAGAATGCAACAGGGATCCTTGGATCAACATCCTTGCACTGCGCTGTGCGTGTGAGATTCGCGGGATCTTTGCAGAGACCAGCACTTGCACTGTGACCAAGTTGACCTTTTTCATTCGAGCCAAACAGCCAAAGCTTTTCGACCCCTAACTTGTCAAAGCTCATTACTACCGAGTGTTGGTCACCAAGAGCGAAGTCTTGCACCCACGAGTTTGTGTGGTGCTTCGTGACTTCGAATTGAATGGGGCTCCAATTTGGATTTTGACTCCCGCTGTTGCCCGAAATTCCGAGCTGCCCATATTGGTTGGAACCAAACAACCAGAGAAGACCCTGGGAATCCATCACCATTGAATGATCTGCAGAAACTTTGAAGTTGACCGCTCGTCGCCCTCCTGGCCTCATTTCGTCAAACAATGGAATGGCCAGCGGAACGTGATTAGGAAGATTCGTGCCTGCGTTGCTTTCAACTCCTAGCTGACCCATGAGGTTTGATCCAAAGGCCCAGAGTCGACTGATAGTCCCATTTCGCCCTGGTTCGTCAGTCGGCTCCCATGTCTGGACCAAGCTGTGGAAGGCACCTAAGCGGAACTCACTTATCATCTGTTGAGGGGGCAATACGGGTGCCGGGAATGCGGTCTGATGGGTACCATCCGCGAATAGCCACGGACGAATGCTCTGCGCTTCAATTGACATTAATTGACTGTCAGCAGGTCCATCGGCTGGAACGGCAGCGTCATCGAAGCCCAGAAATTCTGCAACCGAATTCGGGACATCGAATGCAATCTGGAATCGCTCGTCAACTTGAATTTTCACACGACCATCTGTAAATGAAACTTCGAAACGACTCTGGTCGTCGCCATTATGCAGCGTAGCTGTTTCAATCAGGGGTTCCAAGGAGTCATGCGTGTATATGCCATCAGGCACTGTCACACGCACTGTCCTGGATTCATTGCAAAGTCCCTCTAATGCTGTGCCGCACCAATATCTGTATGCAAAGACGTTATTCCCTGACGCTGCGCTGATCTCATTCAAGGTTCCATTAGGCGGAACTTTGATGCCCAGAGTCCCAAACATTCGTCCAGGACTGCGATCTTGCGTGAAGTCTGCCTGAAATCCTGGGCGGGCCACCATGAATCTCGGCAGCTCTTCACCCCCTTCGGGACTCATGATGAAAATGTTCTCAGGATGGCCGAACAAACGGTTGGCCTCCGACGACACATATTGAGCAAGTTGCAAAGGTGAATAGAAACCATCAGGAATGGAGAAATTAAATTGCACTCGGGTTTCACGTTCGGGATCAAATCGCCAGTAGACAAACACATTGTTACCGATTTGCTCAGAGATTTCTCCTGCGGAGTTGGAAGAGGAAAATAAATTCATGCTTATCGGAATGGGGACCTCGTTTTTGTTCTCAGTACCCGCATTTTTAGGAGATCCAAGCTGGCCATGTGAATTCAAACCGAAGGCCAACAGCCGTCGACGGACGTTTAGTGCTCCCAACAAATTGGGGGTAGAGTCAATCTTCATGGTCTCAAATATGGTGTGAAACCCACCAGTTCGGATTCGCGAGACCTCCTCCCCTCCTAACGCTTTGCAAGCAACAATGGATTGGCGAATCTCATATCCTGTCGGCCCGTAATCTGCACGCGTAGTTTCAACCATGTTCGGAGAAGTAGTTTGACCATAGTCATGGCGCCCTCCGTTGTATACTGGATATACGCTGAGATTCCGTGGATTCTCACCGCATGGGACATCAATCTCTAAACACTGTAGCTGCTTTTGCGCACCCCTCGCAACCCAGTAGGGCAGGCCTGAGGTGTCAATAGTGTAGGTCTCCTCACCCAGTGGGTTAGGACCACAAGGCTGGCAGCTCGACGTATTGGCGCGGTCGCTAAAAGTGTTAACCCCACATTCTTTGCATGCCGTACTCCGTGTGGAAGCTTCAAACTTGCCCGGCGGGCAGAAAAGACACGCTGTCATTTTCAAGAAAGGGTTGTACGACCCTGGTGCACACGGCAGACATGAACTGACGCCATTTGAACCCTTCTCCACACCATTTTCGGGACTGAATGTCCCCGGTGGACAGTATTGCAGACACTCAGATGAAGCTGTTGCCTCCATGGAGGGAGTGCTGGTACCAAATGCGCATTGCTTACAGATGCTGGTTCCAGCTAAATCCTGATACGTTCCTAACGGGCATTGCTCGCATATCGTTGACGCAGGACTCATTGCGAACCTCCCTGGAGCACACTGTAGACACACTGAAGAACCCTCAAATGCTGCAAAAGTTCCCGCTGAACACTCGGCGCAGCTCAAATTTCGACCCACCGCATAGAAACCTGCAGAGCAATTCGTGCAACGTGAAGAACCCACGGACGCGGAGAATTTTCCGGCTGGGCACTCCGTGCAGCTGGTAGAAAAGTCGAGAACCGAAAAATATGCTGCGGGACAGAGTTTGCAAGACTCGTTGTATAATCTGGACATGCCCTGGTCACCGAATTCTCCAGCGCGACAAATGTACACGCACTTCTCCACTTTATCGGCCTGGACTGAACGAGTGTACTTGCCTGTTGGGCAGGAAGAACAAACAGAAGCTGCTCCACTAGAGAATGTCCCTGGGACACATGCTGAGCACGTGGAACTCCCTGCCACGGAAACCGATCCAGGTTGGCAAGGTTCACATTGAGTGGACGTGATACTATCTGCATATTTGCCGATCTCGCATTCTCGGCATTCTTTCGTCCCTTGCGCATGTGCATAAGTGCCGTTCGGACAGGGTCTGCACGCAGCTAATCCCTCGTGCCTGGCGTCATATCCAGGATCACAACTTTGACAAAAAGATGCCCCAAATTGGTTTGAGTACTTGCCATATGTGCAAGAACGACAAGGCCCTCGTTGTCCTGGCAACAATATGTAGAAACCTGGCTCACAACTTTCACAGAACGTACTGTTGGTTTTGCTTTGGTACGTTCCCGGCGAACAGGCCGAGCAATTGGGACGTCCAACCCCATTCGAAAAGGACCCTGCGGGACATGCAAAGCACGCTGTTGCTCCCACATTCGAAGAGTACCCAGGTGGACATGGATCACATTGATCAGCTTTCAGGCCTGAAGACGTGCCAGCTGGACATCGAAGACAAATGGGAGCGCCCTTCGGAGCATAAGATCCTGGTAAACAGTCTAAGCAGGTGGTCGCACCCTCCATTTCCGTGCCATTCACTGCTTGAGTCGTTGACGTTCCATTTTGACAGACCGTGCACTCGTCAGCGCCGAAGGGAAGAAGCCCGTCGACAGAAAAAGTGCCTGGACGACAAAATCGTTGGCATTCTCTCGATGCATTGGCGCCCATGTTGCCCTCTGGAGGCCTGGTCGAGAGGTCGCCCGGGCATTCTATGCAAGATGACATTCCTGATCGGTTTTGGTATGTTCCAGTGGGACAAGCTTTGCACTGGGTCTGTCCCTGCAACTTCTGATATTGACCGGCTTTGCAGAGTTCGCACCCTGTATTACCCGTGCCCGCAACAAATGACCCAGCAGGACACCGCTCGCAGATTCTCTGTCCAGCTATCGAAAAGTTCCCGGGGCCACAAGGAAGGCACTGCATTTGACCGTACCCACTGGAATATTCTCCCGCTGCACACTGCTGGCAAGGCACCACTCCCTCTTCGCTGTACTGGCCCGGCTGGCAAAGAGGGATGCAATCTAAGATGTCAGTTTTGTTTGGGCCCGCAGTTCCCTTGCCAGGCGGGCAGGGCAGGCATGAAGTCTGGCCTGATGCATTCATATACGTCCCCTTGCCGCATATGTCGCATTGCGCCATGTCAGCGCTTGGCGCCACAGATCCGGGAGAACAAGGCTTGCACGGCTCTAGCCCGTTAGCACCGTAGGTTCCAGGGAGACAAACCAACAAGCACTCATTCAATGACTGCGCGCCGTCACCCACTGTCCTGTAAAAGTGTGTACTGTTAATGGTCGGACAGTCGAAACAACGGCTGGACCCTTCATTAGGCTGATAGGTGCCGCGCGAACACAAAGTGCAGATTTCCGCGCCTCCGCTCAATGAGCTTATTGAGTAGGATCCTTTTCCACAGATAGAACATGGCGGGGTGCCAGACGTTCCAAAGAAGCCAGAATCGCAAAATTTGGTACAATTGTCAAGCGTCATTGCGCCTGTGTCAAAGGTTCCTGGGCGTGCCTGCGGGCATCGAACACATTCGCCCATTCCTGTTTGGTTCGCGTACTTACCGGCAGGACACTCGGTACACCGCGTCTGCCCCTCCTCAGAATAGTGCCCCAGCGGACATGATGTGCAGCCCCTCGACATATGTTCCGGCTCATACTTGCCGCTGGCACATTTAAAGCATGGCTGGTGTCCATCGGGAGCAGCATGGCCAGGAGTACAGGGTTGACGAAGTGTCTGTACGAATGTTGCGTCACCAGACAACCAAACTTGGATGACCGGCTGAGCTGAAACGGCTTTTGAATCTCCCAAGAACAGATTGTCATCAACCAGAGAAGGAGCCAATGGGCATGCGTCATTGACACAGGGGTCCAGACGACTGATCAAATCAGGCCACAGACCACTGGGGTTGTCGCTGCCGGCATTATCTTCCGAAAGAAGCTGTCCGAATGTGTTGGACCCTAGCAAAGTGAGGTAGTTTCCTGAAATGATGGCCGTGTGGTCGTTACCGCAGCGGACTGTGTTAATTTGCCTGCCGTCAAAAGGATCTTGCCAAAAGGACGGCCCCTTAATCCAACCGACAGGCAATGGGGCGTCAACGTATTTGTCTTCTTCGTCATTATCAACATCCTCAACATCATCGATGCCTAATTGCCCGAATCTATTTCGGCCAACTCCCCACACCTTACCATCTGCCGTGACGAACATGCTGTGATTTCCGCCGGCGCAGAAAATGTTAGTAAACGACTCTGACGCCAATGCTGGTAGCTCGACGCGCTGAGGCAATCCCAGACCTAGATCAGAAACAAGCGGTTTCGCCAGCTGGCCGAATTGATTGCGCCCAAATGTCCAAATGATTCCAGTCATGTTCGAGTCCAACGCTCTTACAAGGGTGTGATGGTGGCCCAGAGCCAGAGTGACGTTGCGTAGTCTTCCGACTCCAAATACTTCCTCTTTGAGTCGCCTCGGTTGCCAGGCTGCAACCCCCGCTGCATTTAGCTGAATGGAAGAATCTCCACACTGTTGGTACGAGTTGTCCCCGAATGTCCAAATCTTACCATCAACGTCGACTACGGCGGAGTGGCTCCCACCTGCATGTATTGATCTTGCATTGTAAGGATCAAAGTTGGAGCCTGCCGCACCCAGCAGAACCGGTATCGGATTGGGATAGTCGGTTCCGAAATTGTAATCTGTTCCCAATTGACCATACTTATTGGAGCCGAGAGCCCACAGTCGTGTGTTGCTACAAATGTTACCAATTGCACGATCTCCACCGCGGCATGTCTGCACAAGCGTGTGTTGATGGCCTGCAGCAACATTGAAAACCCATTCACCCGTGTTGTTTGCAGTTTCTGCGTGGGCGACGCCCATTACGACGGATGAATTTGAGTCTGCCAAAACCTCAAAAGCTGTGTCTGTGTAACCTGGGGGCTGTGCGAAGGGCCTGAAACCTAGAAGCTCTGAAATTGTACTCGCATTGAAGTCAACCTGAAGTCGAGAGCCCGGTACCGGCAGAAAGCCACTATCTGTCCGTAACTTCATTCGCACAAACGGAGCCTCTTCGTCATCAAACCGCAGGCTTCGAGCGTCAATACCCTGCGCTGACAATGTGACATTCACTGCATGGTTTAACGCATTGAGGTCGTATATACCGTCGTCAAATGTCACAATATGCTGGTTGAAAATTCCCCACGGCCTGTCACCTGTTTCTTGCCATTCATAGTCTTCTTGCCATTCACACTGGCACTCTGAAGTAGAAACGTCAGCCGGAGCACTACCGTTGATGCGTGCGACGCGATCGTCTTCAGAAACAGTGCAGCGCGCCTGCTCTGTTGAAGACGCCTTTGCCGCACATGCGCACTTGCCAGTGCGCCCGTCCTGTCTGGTGCAAGTCTTTTGCCCGGACACATGGTTTTTGGAAGCTAACAGCCGCAGAGTATCGCTACGCTTCTGAAAAATGGTGTTCCCTTGTGTGACTGCACACCAGAGAGTCGTCTTGTTGGTGGCGTTGACGCAACCTGCGTCCACCACCTCCGATGCCTCGCATACATCTTCGAAGGGATTGCAGGGGAAATTCCTTCCGTCTTCGAAGCCGAGATAATTGCCAATTGATTGATTTGCATTGAATACCACCTGGAAGCCGGGTCGCTTGATTTGAAGCAAGATATAGCCGTCGGCGTCTGTCAGCAGGTCGAATGCATCAGGAGGGTGTCCGTTCCTCTCCACTCCAACTCGAATGTCGTCCAGCACCTCGTCCAGGGAACGGATACCCACGCCCAAGTGCACAGTATGGAAACTGCTTTGAGAGTGCTGATCACTCATGTAGTGATAATGAAAACGTCGGGTGCCCGCACTGTCGCTCACTTCATTTGGCAAAGATGTTCCGTCTTTGCCTTTGTAAAACCCGGTGCCAGGAACATTTTTGAGGCCTAACATGTTGCAAGGCATCGTTCGACAGCCCCCGACAAAGCTCTCTTCAAACAAAAATTGATACCCTGGGTGTTTGATAGTCACCACAACCGGGTTCGGAAAGTCAGGGTTCTGCCCAAAGTCAAAGAGATTGTGTGGTAAACCCAACGCTACCGCTTCATTGTTGAGGTCCCCTGCCAATTGCCTGGGGTTCCGGTGACCTTTTAATGAGCCCTGTGAGCCGTCTGAATTCCTGCGGTGGGGATAAATCGGAATTTTGTGTAAGACCGGGGCGGACTGCTCATCGCTCCATGCTCGGACCAGTACGTGGCTTTCCTCGGGGAAGTATATTGGATTCCATTCGCGCACGACCAGTCTGTTGTTGTTGAGTCTGCCGCTTATCTGCGCACCAACACAAGCACATTACTTGACGCGGCAAATGCGAGCAACAATTGCCAGATCCTGCACCTCTTGCGCGGGCCCGAGCGGCATCAAGTTTTGGGCGCATCAGACGCACAAGCATAATAGTGCGCATGGGATAGCCAACGTTCGATTGCCCGCAAATAATGCGCACCTCATTCAGGAGGCCCAGAGCAGGCATTTCGAACCCCCGGGAAAAACCAAGTCGATCTGAGAGCGCTCTGCAGCTGTCTGACTTGAAGTCAAATTGCACTCCAGGCTTGCGCAGTTGGACGATCACTTGCTCGCTGTCCTCGTCCGTCGTAATGCTAATGTACTGGCCGCCCATCTTCGTGTTGATGTCTGTCTCGATATCTTTGATTCCGCGCACTCCTGTTTCGAGCTCCAGGCTCCTGGACACGACCCCAGCGTCCCACTCTTTGTAGCAGACACGGCGATTGGTGCTGTCCACAACGTTGCCCTTCTCGGAGCGCGGGAATAGCGAGCGCAGCAGGCGGCGCGGCGGGACTGCCCGCGCTTCGGCAGCCTCAGGCGCACCAATCTGTCCCATGCTGTTATCACCCCACACGAGCGTGCGCCGCGGCACGTGCGGGGCAGTGTGGCCGTCCGGCGTTGCGAGCGCGACGACGTGAGACCCGGCGCCGGACACTGCGATGACTTCGTAGCCGTGCCCCGCGCCCGCATATCCGACGATCTGCTCCGGTACCTCATTGGGACTTGACGTTCCAGCATTTCTGCTTGCACCGAGCTCTCCGTCCAGGTTTCGCCCGCCTGCGCCGCCGCTCCGCCCGAGTCAGTCACGCGCAGGATGGGCGCGCGCAAGGATAGCAGCGTTGTCGTGGGGGGCGTGGGCATGATGCATGAGGGGGGGGCGCGAAAAATCATCACCAGACCACAGCGGCACGTGCGTTTCGAGCAGCGGGAAGCTCGCACTGTCGACGTAGTCGTGCGCGTCCAGGAGCGGCGTGCCGGCAACGAGTAGCACGAGGGCGAGGAGAGGCGGTGGCTGGCCGGCGCGGCGCCTCACAGCCGCTCGCGCTCCGTGCGGGTGCTCGGTGCGCGGTGGCCGTGCTGCGCAGATCGGCGGTCGGATCGGCGGCCGCATGCGGCGTCTGGCTCCCGGAGCGGCCGCTGCGGTGGACCGCCTCGTCGTCAAGGGACAGAGTTCTCTCCAAGTTCGTGGAGGGAACTGGAAGAAATTTGTTTTGGATGAAATTTGTTTTCTCCAGCTGCAGGGTTTGCAAGTTACAGTAGCACTCCGCAAGGGCTGGAACGGCAGCAGAAGACGGAGGCGCGGACCCTCGGAACAAAGCACGCCTGGGAGCACAGCGCTTGGCTCCGCCCCTGCTCCTTGCGCTTGACCTCCGTGGAGCCGCGATGCCGTACGTCGGGAAAGAGTACGTGCAGACGTGCATGCGGTCGCACGCGGGGCCGTACAGCATTGCAGAGCGGGAAGAGATCGAGCGGCGGCGGAAGAAGCTCAACTCCGGGCGCATGCTTTCGGACGAACAGCTGTTGCAGATTTGCGACCCGGGCCCGACCACCGAAGAGACAGAGAAGATGCTCGCACACAACTGAACACGCTGGATGACAACGCACAACCCCTGTGGGCCAACAGACGTGCCTGTTGCTGCCGACCACCGATCCACGCTGGCGGCAAACGCAGAGTCTGCAAAAGAAGGCGGCAGGGCAGAAGCAAGCGATGAGCGTGGCGCTGCTGCAGCTCCTTGACATCTCGCCCCAGATCCGCGTCGCTGCTGTCACCGCTCTTGCCGCCATTGCCGCCGTCGACTCCCGTGGTCTCTCTCTCTCTCTCTCTCTCTCTGTGTGCCAGTGTGTTTGCGCGTGGGCAAAGAGGAGGGCCGCGGCAATGGCGGCACGGCGGGGGGTGCAGAGAGACAGGCCGGCGCGCGGCAAGCCTGTGGCCTGGCGCGTCGTCGACGACGGCAAACCAGGACAGCGCCAGAAGTGGTGGGCAACACACGGGCAGGATGGGAAAGCTGCAAGCGGGGCCGGCGCGCGAGGCGCCAAAGCCAGCGGCTGCGATGAGCGCGGCGCCGGCGGCCAAGCGCGCCCGCGCCCGCACTCGACGCCGCCGTGTCGACCTTCGCTGTGCGGGCATGCCCAACGGTCTGTTTGTGCTGGCCGACGGCACCCGCCTCGTGAGCACCACAGAAAACACGCTGCAGCTGCTTACGCCCTCGGGGCAGCTCGCCTAGGATCTGATACAATACTGTAGGACCTAATCATTGATATTCTAGACCTGATACAATACTGTAGGACCTGATACACTGCAGCCACGCGGCTGTTCTGCTGTGCGCGAGAAGGACCTGGAGAAAGGTGTTGTTGTTCAGAGCCTTTATGCAGAGGGCTCCGAGTCTGGTCTGTTTATTACTGGAAGACCTGGTAAAAGGCTGTGCGCGTGGGGGGAGAGGGGATGAGGGAGGACATGTGCTATGGGGTACTACTGGCCGCGGCCTTTGTGTTCTAGTCTGGCCACCACACACTAATGAACGCGGGCGAAAGGCATAGAATGACGGGAGAGTGATGATAACGTGTTTTTTTGATACAGTGGCAGACCCCCAAACCTCAAACCCCTCCAACAGCTACTTCTTCATTGCCACATTCATCGCCGAGCACATTGCCTTCGACGCCAAGTGCCTCGCGGCCTGACGTAACGGTCCACGCCTTCTCCGGGACCGTCCCTCTCTCGACGCCTTTCTCCTGGGTGGCACGCCCACCGGGTGTTCCCCCAGGACACTGTTGAACCGTGACCTGATTGTCGATTACTGTGACATAGCACAGAGAGAGAGTTAGAGAGAGAGAGAGAGAGAGAGAGAGAGAGAGAGCTTTATTAGGAAACAGAAACACGCAGTCTCTTCTGCTCCTGCTGCTTACACCGCATTCTGTGCCAAGTGCCGGCGGCCTGCGTGAATACAGGGCGCGAGAGAGTGAGCGAGAGGGACATTAGTCCATCGAACTAACGTCGTTTACATCAAACACAAACACAAACACAAAGGTGTCATCGCTGGGCCCTCGCAGAAAGTCAGGTGCAGCAGCTGCGAAGCGCAGGATTGTGCGTGCGTGCTCAAACTATAACGTGCTTGGTTCGAGTGTAATGGAATACCACTCAACTTGGAGTGCGTAGCCCGTGCGCGGCCCGCACGGAGCAGGCTGCGCGCTTCCGCCCTTGCCGCGGGTAGTGGTGCGGGCTTCTCCTTCTTGGCACGGGTCTGAAGGTGAAAGGGCTCTACGGCAGAATGGGAGGCTGTGCTTGGTGATGCTGCCTTTCTGTGAGTCATTCTCAGGACTTGCACGCATGTGTCCGTCTTGCGATCCACGAGGAATCTGTAAGGACATTATGCTGAACTAGAGGCTTACACCAATCCAAACAAGGCCTCCCGCCCATCCGTTCCTTCTCCTCCCCCACCCCCGTTTTTAGTTTTGCCCGCTCGCCCACCTGCGCACACGCACGCACGCACGCGCATACACACACGCGCGCGCGCACAGAGAGAGAGAGAGAGAGAGAGAGAGAGAGAAAGAGAGAGAGGAGAGGGTTGTCTTTCTCCCCCCCCCTCCGTCTTCATCACGCACAAACGCCAGCGAAAGGGTGCTCAGCAGTTGAGGCCCAGTACACGGCATCGAGCTCGCCCCGTGAGCTCTATATCTCACTCTCCGCTTGGCCTTGTCACGGAAGGAGGAAGGAGGGAAGGGGTTCAAAGTTATTTGTTCGGCGCTGGCCAGTTTGCCAGTGCCGTAAAGCGAGGGGTAGGGGAGGGCTCACGTTATTTATTGAAACTATTTATCGGGGGGCAGGGGATAATTCATGTTATTTGTTGAATAGCGGAGGACTCCTCCGCTTCTTTGCGCCAGCCCGCATGCGGGCGGTCAGGACTCTGTCACAGACTCATGGGCTAGCAGCTCGAGCTTACGCTCCCATTTGACGGGCGACGGTTGCCGATGACTCCGATTTTCAGACGATGACAATTCTTCCTCATTCTGTCGAGGCTGAAGCGAAATTCAGAGTAAAACAGTGGGGAATCCCGGCGGGCCTGCGACGCCGGGTGCAGTCCCTTCCTGTCTTTCCCCCGCGTGCCGCGGACTGGATGCACGCCCAGCTGCCGCAGGACTTCGTAGCACGGACTCGAAGGGTGCAACAATGTCGGCTTGCCGTTGGCATGCCAACAGCGATGCACGTCGTTGCGCACCATCTGGACGATCTCGCCGGTGAAGGCGTTGACATCGTTCACAAAAAAATTGGTGAAGCCGAAGATGGAGGAAACGCCCGACGATGCGCCGAGCATCCGAATGATGTCGTTGCCCTGCAGCCTGGAAAAGAGGTTTGCAAGGTCGTGGATCCTCGCGAGCGCGATAGGCTTGAGCTCGCTGGCTTCGATGCTCATGTGCCGACGGCAGTATTCTGCTGCGCACAGCTGATTTTCGGCGGGAGCAGAGGCTTCGCCTACCACGACCATCTCGTCCGTGTCCACCGTGGCCCCGTCTTCGGCACAAAATACATCCGCGCTCTGGACAGAAGGCAAGGCCCCAAGCTCTTCCTCCGCGCGCGTGGGAGATGAGGGCGCTGAGGGGATTGAATATTCGTCGTCGGTGGCCTGCGCAAGCGACACACAGTGTTGTGGCAAGTGTCTGCCCGCTGCGTCTGCCTGCTCAAGTGAGAGCGCCCGGGCCTCGTCGAGGAATGCGGCTATGGAGCGGTACGAGGCGAAGAACGAGCTCCGCGAGTCGGAACGCAGGCTCCCCAGGTTCGGGTGGCGTTCACTCGACTCGAGTATCTCGCCCGTCTCTGCCGAGTACTTCCCCTGAGAGCACAGTGAGCACGGTGACGATCCGTTCACGTCCTTGTATGTCCCCGCGATACATGCCATACATGCGACACCATCCG
>Ga0115006_10000202_pt1 | contig 30994 bp, 28 predicted proteins | sample ArcOceMetagenome_3_FD_88943 | JGI IMG/M metagenome (GOLD analysis project Ga0115006, IMG submission 88943) | Marine eukaryotic phytoplankton communities from Arctic Ocean - Arctic Ocean- Svalbard ARC20M Metagenome | ecosystem: Environmental > Aquatic > Marine > Oceanic | place: Arctic Ocean...
AGCGTTAAGTGAAAATGAAGGCTTTGGATTAACTGTGCTTGAAGCTATGAGTAGCGGTGTTGCTGTGTTAGCGAGTGACGCGGGTGCTTGGCCTGAAGTCATTAGGGATGGTATAGATGGTTATGTGGTTCCAGTGAATGATTTATCTGCGGTTAAGCAGAAAATGTCGTTATTGTTAAGTGATGAGGCAAAGCTTGATGAAATGGGGCGAGCTGGTCGGCGAAGGGTTGAGGCACACTATTCGGTTGAGCGTGAAGCCAAAGAGATCACAACATTTTTAAAAACACTTGTTTAATCGCATTACTTGTATGCACGTTGTTAAGTTATTAACCTAAATTGAAGTGTCAACATACTAATTAAACACATTAACATAGGTAAATCAGAATACATGTTCAAAGTGTATTGGCATTGATTTACTTTAGATGAAAGTGAGTTAGTTTTAATACGCATTCATCTTATTAAAAAACCGCAAGTGACAACATCACTTACGGTTTTTTAATATGATTCATTAGGGCGTTTATTACTGTGTTGCTGGCGCTGTTAGCCCAGAATTTATTGCATTTATATCTTCGTCTGTAATCGTCCCTGCATTTTGCTTTAGGGTTAAAATATTGGTTATATAAGTATAGCGTGTTGAAGATAAATTACGTTTGGCGTTGTATAAATTTCGAGTGCTGTTTAATACATCGACAATGGTTCGAGTGCCCACTTCAAAGCCCGCTTCGGTTGCCTCTAAAGCTTTTTGAGCACTCAATACTGATTGCTCAAAGGCTTTAATAGCCGAAATAGCAGCGATAACGGTATTGTAGGCATTTCTGGTATCACGAACCACATTACGGTGCGTTAGCGATAAATCTTGGCTAGCAAGTACAAAGTTATTTTGTGCTTTACGCACAGAGCTTTGTATTGCCCCACCTGAATATATTGGCACACTTAATTGCACTCCAAGTGAATAGCCATCAACGGCAGGGTTGTCGATGGTTGGCCCATTATTGATACTTGATTCGTCATCATTAGCATTATAATTAGCACCAAAATCTAAAGTTGGGTAATGACCTGCTCTGGCAATGTCAATAGTATCTTGCGCAATATCAATACCAACCCTTGATGAAATTAAGGATAAATTTTTCGCTTCGGCGGTTACTTGCCACTCATCTGCACTGTTTGGCACAGGGGTATTAGTGCTGAATCGTTCTGTATTTAAAGTACTTACATTTTGGGGGTAGGCATCAGTAATAACCCTTAGCTCTTCTTCAGCTCGGTAAATATTATTTTGCGATATAATTTGCTCTGTTACTGCATTATCATATTGAGCTTGTGCTTCATATACGTCGGTAATAGCGGTTAGCCCTACAGAAAATCGTTGCTTGGTTTGCTCCAACTGGCGGGCAATGGCTTCTTTTTCGGCTGTAGTAAATACCAGGTCGTCATTAGCACTGAGTAAGTTGAAATAGGCGTCTGTAACACGCACAATTAAGTTTTGTTTGGCAATTTGATAGCTTAAATCGCTTTGATGAGCAGCTTTTTCAGCATTATCTAAACGTAACCAACTATCATGATGATAGAGTTGCATATTTAGGGCAGCACCATAGGTTAGGCTAGAAAACTCGTTATTTACTTTAGTATTTTGTATGAAGTTTTCATTTTCTCCGGTGCTGTAACCCCCTGATAAGTTAATTTGAGGCAATAACGCTGACCTTGCTTGCACAATATCTTCTTGAACTATCATAAATTGTGCTTGTGCTTTAAGTACTACTGGATCATTGAGTAAAGCTTGCTGGTAAACTGAAAGTAAGTCATCAGCATTGGCTTGTACACTAGTCAATGCAGCTGATATAGCTAAAATAAGGGTGTTTAATATTTTTTTCATGAGTAAGGTGTTCCTTTGCTGTATTACTCTTGTGGTATATTCATTAGTATTATTAAGTAGAGTATCCTACCTTGTTTCTAAAATTAACCAAATAAAATAACTGTTAGCTAGTGTAACAAATTGTTTTGCAAAAAGGACTGTAGATGAAAATTAATAACGATGGTGAAGATAATAACCAATCCGATGACAAGCATAGTAAAGCTAATCAAGTGGACATGTTATCTTTTAGTCATAATCAGGTGTCAGTAAAAACTATTACCAATAAGTATCACGGTTTTTTTAAAATTAATGAATACACTTTACAACATCAACAATTTTCAGGGCAATCGACGCCGATTTTTAACCGTGAGATTTTTGAACGTGGCGATGCTGTAGTCGTTATGCCCTATGATATTGCGCGTGATAAAGTATTATTAATTGAACAATTTAGAGTGGGGGCATTAAACAATAAAGATACGCCATGGTTGTTAGAATTTGTCGCGGGTATGTTTGATGTTAATGAGAGCCCTGAAGAAGTTGCCATCAGAGAAGCGAAGGAAGAAGCTAACCTCAATCTACGTACTCAAGATCTTGTACCCTTATTCGAGTTTTATCCAAGTCCAGGTGGAACCACTGAAAAGCTTCACCTTTATTTAGCTAAGTTTGATAGTAGTAATGTTTGTTCTGGCCAGATATATGGTTTACCTGAAGAAAATGAAGATATTTTATTACATTTAGTGAGCCGTACTGAGGCACTTACGTTATTATCGCAGGGTAAAATAACTAACGCTGCTACTATTATCGGGTTACAATGGTTAGCGATTAACTACTCAACACTCACTTAATAAATTAATAAATTAATAATGAGTAGTAGTTGATTTTAATTTGACATTATACGGTAATGTAAATGAGTTTTTTTCCACAAAAAACAGGTGTAAATCGAGCAAAACAAAGCTATCAGCCTAATTTGGTTAGTTTGATGACCTTGTGCGCTAATAATTACTTACTTTTGCTTAAAATATTAGCCGACAAACGCCAAGCAGGTGAGGTAAGAGAATTTTGCATCGGTGATTCTTTAGCTTACAAAGTTACTATTGTTGAAGTCACTCGCTATACGTCATTAATAACGTTTGAGCAACAAACTTGGCAAAATATTGATTTACCCATAGCAAAACCCTTCTCTGAATTGCTCAAGCCGAGTATGAGTATTCGCTTGTACCATGATGCTCGTGCTGCTGAAGTTATTTCCTCACAAGGCATTAGGCAAGTTAAACCACGTTATGATTACCCTAACATCAACATGCATCAAGAAGACGAAAAGCAACAAATTAATCAGTTTTTAAATGAATGGTTACATTTATGCTTGTGTTTAGGCCAGGTTAATGTCGAATTACCTTTATAAACTATGAACCCCTTTTCTGTTAAAACTGTCGTTGATAAACCCTTAGTCTTTGCTCAAATTAGTGATAGTCATTTGTTTGCTGAGGTAGAGGGGTTGCATCATGGTCATAATGTGTTTGCCAACCTGACCAGCGTATTAACTAATATTAGTGTTAATAAAGACATAAGCTTTATTGTATTTACTGGCGATCTTACTCAAGATCACAGCGAACAGTCTTATCAGCTCTTTGTTGATTGTGTAAACTATTGCAATATAAAGCTACCAATATATTTCTTAGCAGGGAATCATGATGAAATAACCTTGTTAGATAAATATTTTTCTTCACCACCCTTTAATAGTAATAAAGTTATTAATTTAGCTGCCTGGCAACTGCAACTTATAGACAGCAAAAGTGATACACCAGCAGGTTATGTTAGTAAAGAATCTTTATTGGCGTTATCTAGAACGATTGACCCAAATAAACATCAAGTAGTAATGATGCATCATAACCCGATAGATGTTGGCTACTTTATTGATAAACATGGTTTGAAAAATCAAGAAGATTTTTGGTGCGTAATGAATCAGTAATCAAATATTAACGCTGTTGCTTGTGGTCATGTTCACAGAGCTATGCAGTTAACTCAGCCCAGAAAGTTTTTACCTTCAGATGAAGAATACTTAGCGTTAAACTCAGAACAACAAAGTAGCTATCTACCGGTTACTTTGTATACCTGCCCAGCAACGTCAATTCAGTTTGACCCTGATATTGATAGTGTTGCAGCATTACCCCAAGGGCCAGGTTACCGACTTTTTCATTTGTTTGATAGCGGTATACTTACAAGCAACGTTATTTACCCGTAAAAGTATGTACATTATTAATTGCTACACGTAGCAAGGAAAACCTTTATGAAAGACTGTATTTTATATATTCACGGCTTTAACTCATCACCGTTGTCAACGAAAGCACAGCAAACCAAACACTACCTATCGACACACTTCCCCAAGGTTGATTTTTTTTGTCCACAATTAGTAACATCACCAGCAGCGGCCATTGAGCAGTTAATTAGCATGATGGAGACACAAAATAAGATTGAACAAAGTCGATGGCTACTAATAGGATCTTCTTTGGGTGGTTATTTTGCTGGTTACCTAGCCGAAAAGTATCATTGTCTAGCGGTGTTAGTAAACCCAGCTATAAAACCTTATGAGTTGCTAACCGATTATTTAGGTGAGCAAGTTAACCCCTATACAGATGAGGTTTATCAGGTATCAACTGACCATATACAGCAATTAATAAGCATTGAACCAAACACACCGACACGACAGAGCTTACAAAAAAATAATTATCTAGTTATGGTACAAACAGGCGATGAAGTGTTAAATTATCAACAAGCAGTCGAGAAATATAAAAATTGTCAATTATTAGTGCAGGAAGGTGGCGATCATAGCTTTATTGATTTTGAACAATCTTTACCTATGGTATGTACTTTTTTTGGTATCGTTTAAAGTAATACAACACTACCTTATCGACTTTTCAATAAAATAAACCTTTAACCGTGATTAAACTGAGTTTCAGATGACAGACCAATACAATTCAGACTCCATTGAAGTCCTTAGTGGCTTAGAACCTGTTCGACGTCGCCCTGGTATGTATACAGATACCACGCGTCCCAACCATTTAGGTCAAGAAGTTATTGATAACTCCGTGGATGAGGCATTGGCAGGTCACGCACAAAATATTCAAGTTATTTTAGACAAAGATCAATCGCTTGAGATTATTGATGATGGCCGGGGTATGCCCACTGATATTCATCCAGAAGAAGGTCTGTCAGGGGTTGAACTTATTTTTTGTAAACTCCATGCCGGTGGTAAATTCTCTAACAAAAGCTATCAATTTTCAGGGGGCTTACACGGTGTTGGTATCTCTGTGGTTAACGCCTTATCTAAAAGGGTAGATGTGAGCGTTAGACGAGATAGTAAAGTCTTCGAAATGGCTTTTGAAAATGGTGAAAAAGTCGAAGAACTTCGCGAAACAGGTACGGTTGGTAAGCGAAATACCGGAACCCGTGTGAAATTTTGGCCAGACGAAAGTTATTTTGATACGGCGAAATTCTCTGTTCGTCACTTAACGCATTTATTAAAAGCAAAGGCAGTATTATGTCCAGGGTTAACATTAAAGTTTCATGATAAAAATGAAGATAAAAAATATCAATGGTGTTACCAAGATGGACTGACAGATTACTTAAAAGAGTCTATAAAAGAGTTTGTTTCTTTACCAGAAGAGCCTTTTGTGGGTAGTTTTTCTTCACAATATGAAGCTGCTGATTGGGCAGTAACTTGGTTGCCAGAAGGAGGTGACAGTATTGGCGAAAGTTATGTTAATTTAATACCGACTATTTCTGGTGGTACTCATGTTAATGGGCTCCGACAGGGATTACTGGAGTCAATGCGAGAATTTTGTGAATTTCGTAATATTTTACCGCGTGGCGTTAAATTAACACCAGATGATATTTGGGATCGCTGTAGTTATATTCTATCAATTAAAATGCAAGATCCACAATTTGCAGGGCAAACTAAAGAACGTTTATCTTCTCGGCAATGTGCGGCTTTTGTGACGGGAGTCGTTAAAGATGCGTTTAGCTTGTGGTTAAATGAACATACCGACAAAGCAGAATTACTTGCTGAATTTTGTCTAAGTAATGCACAAAAACGCATGCGGGCCAGTAAAAAAGTAGTTAGAAAAAAAATTACTCAGGGACCTGCCTTACCAGGTAAGCTGACTGATTGTGGTAGCCAAGACCTAGCGCGGACAGAATTGTTTTTAGTGGAAGGTGACTCTGCTGGCGGTAGCGCAAAACAGGCAAGAGATCGCGAATTTCAGGCAATTATGCCGCTTAGAGGTAAAATACTAAATACGTGGGAAGTCGACTCAGGACAAATCCTCGCGTCACAAGAAGTACATGATATTTCTGTTGCTTTAGGTATTGACCCTGATTCTGATAATTTATCAGAACTTCGTTATGGGAAGATTTGTATCTTGGCTGATGCGGACTCTGATGGTTTACATATTGCTACTTTACTTTGTGCTTTGTTTACCCAACACTTTTTACACTTAGTTATGGCAGGTCATGTGTATGTGGCTATGCCACCCTTGTACCGAATTGATATTGGTAAGGAAGTTTATTACGCGCTTGACGAGGCAGAAAAAGATGGTGTTTTAGATAGAATTGAAGCTGAGAAAAAGCGTGGAAAAGTCAATGTTCAGCGTTTCAAAGGTCTGGGCGAAATGAACCCTCTACAATTACGTGAAACTACCATGGATCCTAATACAAGACGACTAGTCCAACTGACTGTTGATGAGTATAGTGATACGATGGAATTAATGGATATGTTACTTTCTAAAAAGCGTAGTGGTGATCGTAAAAAATGGTTACAAAGTAAAGGTGATTTAGCCATTGTGTAGCGCTATCGATATAGTGCTCTGTAACATACAGCAATGAATATTTTCGATTATATTAGTTATACACTTCAAAACTACTAAATGATTACGTAACATATTAATCACTGCCTCATTAAATTAACTTTCAATTTATTTTATTAAAATAAATTTATACATCCATTTACTTATTTTCAAAATAAGTAAGCTATTTTATAAAAATTAAGAATTATAGTATGACAATAAAAGTTGGTATTAACGGTTTTGGCCGTATTGGTCGTTTAGTTTTAAGGGCTGCTTGGCATTGGCCAGAAGTAGAGTTTGTTCATATTAATGATCCCGCTGGTAATGCAGAAACCTTAGCACATCTTCTAAATTTTGATTCAGTCCACGGTCGTTGGCAGTATGAGGCGTTGACTGCTGGTGAGCAAATTATCATAGAAAATTCCATTATAGCAGTCTCTAAAAATCAAGAGATTGCTGACACTGATTGGTCTCATTGTGATCTAGTCATTGAAGCTTCAGGAAAGATGCGTGATACAAGCAAGTTACAAGCTTATTTTCTGCAATCAGTACAAAAGGTACTGGTTACTGCTCCTTTAAAAGTCGCAACAGATGGCTCCGATAATAATGTAGTCAATATTGTTATGGGTGTAAATCAACATTTATACGAGAATGAACAGCATAATATTGTTACCGCGGCATCTTGTACTACAAATTGTCTAGCTCCCGTTGTCAAAGTATTACAAACCGCGGTTGGTATCAAGCATGGCAGTATGACAACTATTCATGACATTACCAATACACAAACTATTTTAGATGCGCCTCATAAAGACTTACGCCGAGCAAGGGCTTGTGGACAATCATTAATCCCTACAACAACCGGCTCTGCAAAAGCAATTACTGATATTTTTCCTGAGTTAACAGGACGATTAAATGGTCATGCGGTGCGTGTTCCTCTCGCCAATGCCTCGTTAACAGATTGTGTTTTTGAAATGCAGCGTGATATCAGTGTCGATGAAATAAACAAATTAATGGAACAAGCTTCCAAAGGTGAGTTAAAAGGAATTTTAGGTTATGAAACTAAACCACTAGTATCGGTAGATTATAAAACAGACCCTAGATCGTGTATTGTCGATGGTTTATCAACAATGGTAGTTAATGGTAGTCAGTTAAAAATGTATCTATGGTATGACAATGAATGGGGATATGCTAACAGAACAGCAGAATTAATGAAGTTACTCGCCAATAGTTTATCTTCAGCCAACCTATAAGTTATGTTACTAGAAAAAAAATTGCGGCAACCTGTAAAAAAGTACATGGCTATCACTGCTAACTATTGGGCGTTTACACTGACCGATGGTGCTCTGCGGATGTTGGTTTTATTGTATTTTTATCAACAAGGTTATAGCCCAATAGCAATAGCTGGTTTATTTTTATTTTATGAGATTTTTGGTGTTATCACTAACCTAGTAGGTGGTTGGCTTGGTGCTCGTATAGGTCTCAATAAAACCATGTTATTTGGCATATTATTACAACTAGTTGCTTTATTAATGTTAACTATGCCTAGTTACGCCTTATCAGTTAGTTATGTCATGCTTGCTCAAGCACTGTCGGGTATTGCCAAAGATCTTAACAAAATGAGTGCTAAATCAAGTATAAAATTACTCGTTGAAAATGTTAATAATGAAGATCTGGAAGGTAAATTATTTCGTTGGGTCGCATTACTTACCGGCTCTAAAAATGCACTTAAAGGCGTTGGTTTTTTTCTTGGTGGGCTGTTACTTAACCACTTTGGTTTTCAGTGGGCTGTGTTAGCGATGGCTTGCGGGTTGTTCTTGGTAGCAATACTAACTTATCCTTTACTTAGACATGATATTGGTAAAAGTCGATATAAAGCTAAATTTAGACAGATATTCTCTAATAGTACTGATTTAAATTTTTTAGCTGCAGCGCGTTTATGCTTATTTGCTGCTCGTGATGTGTGGTTTGTTATTGCTTTACCTGTATATTTAGTTAGCCATTTACAATGGCAGCAGCAAGAGGTTGGAAGTTTTTTAGCCTGTTGGATTATTTTTTATGGCATTATTCAAGCAAATGCTCCTAAGTTATTAACAATCTTAGCTGGTAATAGCGTTAGAACTGCAGCTAACCAAGCGGCAGTTTGGGCACTTAATTTAGCTATTATTACTGTTTTACTTTGCTGTGGCTTGTATTTATTTCCAAGTAGCAACCTATTGTTAGTTTCCGGGTTGTTTATTTTTGCTGCAACGTTTGCTATAAATTCATCACTTCATAGCTTTCTCATCGTTGATCTAGCCAGAGAAGATGGCGTATCGATGGATGTTGGTTTTTATTACATGGCAAACGCTTTAGGTAGGTTAATAGGTACTGTACTCTCAGGCGTTATTTACCAGCAACTTGGCTTGCTTATGTGTTTATGTACAGCGTTAATATTTACTTTATTAGCCAATTATTTTGTAAAAAAGGTAGGTTAAATCGTACAATTTTAGTACTTAACTATTATGTAGCGGCGTTTTATATAAGTTATTTTGTAATATTTTACGAAAATCAGTTAAGTTTGCTTCAGCATGATTGACTTAACAGTATATTAAACAACTAAACAAAAATACTATGATGTATTACTAAACAAGTATAAACCTAGAGTTTATTGCTTATTTCTTGTTAAAGTGTCCTATAGTATCGCTATAAGTAATGGTTATCTGTTTTGTCTAAGGGCATAATCAGCTAAGCTATGAAGCTAAAGTTAGGTTTACTGTCGCTATATTATTAAGGCGGGGTATAACTATCAATAATAATTAGACTCGCAATATCAGGAATGTTAATTCATGTCAGATGCCCTCGCATACAGCCTTGAAGGAGTAGAACAAGTCCCGTTAAGACGTTTTACCGAAGAAGCTTATTTAAATTATTCTATGTACGTCATTATGGACAGGGCTTTACCTCATATTGGTGACGGTTTAAAACCAGTTCAGCGAAGAATAGTCTATGCGATGTCTGAGCTTGGACTTTCTGCCGCTGCTAAATATAAAAAGTCAGCGCGAACAGTAGGGGATGTATTAGGTAAATTTCATCCTCACGGTGACAGTGCTTGTTATGAAGCAATGGTTTTAATGGCACAACCTTTTTCTTATCGATATCCTTTAGTTGATGGCCAAGGAAACTGGGGGGCTCCTGATGACCCTAAATCTTTTGCGGCAATGCGCTATACTGAATCACGTCTTTCTCGCTTTAGTGAGGTTTTATTAGCGGAATTAGGTCAAGGCACAGTAGATTGGCAACCAAACTTTGATGGTACCATGAAAGAGCCTATAACTCTGCCAGCTCGTTTACCACATATTTTATTAAACGGTATTACAGGTATTGCGGTTGGTATGGCAACCGATATACCACCTCACAACGTTCGAGAAGTAGCCGATGCATGTATCCACCTAATTGAAAATCCTAAAGCTCAGGTAGCAGATTTACTAGCGTTTGTGAAAGGCCCTGATTATCCAACTAATGCTGAAATTATTACCCCAAAAGCTGATATAGAAAAAATTTATCAAACAGGTCGCGGTAGTATTAAAATGCGCGCTGTTTATGAGGTTGAACAGGGTGATATTGTTATTAGTGCTCTTCCTCACCAGGCATCAGGTGGTAAGATATTAGAGCAAATAGCTAGTCAAATGACAGCTAAAAAGCTACCTATGGTTGTTGATCTTCGTGATGAATCAGATCATGAAAATCCTGTTCGTCTTGTTGTTATGCCTCGTTCAAATCGTGTAGATATTGAACAATTGATGCAGCACTTATTTGCTAGTACAGACCTTGAGAAAAGCTATCGTGTAAATATTAATATGATAGGTTTAGATAATAGACCAGCAGTTAAAAATCTACAGGTAATATTATCTGAGTGGTTAGATTACCGCCGTGAAACCGTGCGCAGGCGTCTACAGTATAGACTTGATAAAGTTCTCGCCCGAACCCATATTCTTGATGGTTTATTAATCGCTTATCTAAATATTGATGAGGTTATCGAAATTATTCGGGGTTATGATGATCCTAAAGCGGAGTTGATGTCGCGTTTTGCATTGTCTGATACCCAGGCTCATGCAATTTTAGAGATAAAACTTCGTCAGTTAGCTAAACTTGAAGAAGTTAAGATCCGCGCCGAGCAAGAAGAGCTGAGTATAGAACAAGAGTACTTAGAAAAAACGCTCAACTCTAAAGCTCGTATGAATACCTTAATGAAAAAAGAAATTCTCGCAGCTGCTAAAGAGTATGGTGATGAACGTCGGTGTAAATTAGTTGAAAGAGCTGACTCAAAAGCACTAACTGAGAAAGATCTTGTACCAAGTGAGCCAGTCACAGTTGTTGTCTCAGATAAAGGCTGGGCACGTTGTGCTAAGGGACATGATATTGACCCAACAAGTTTAAGTTATAAGGCAGGAGACGGCTATTTATGTGATGCCAAAGGTCGCAGTAATCGTCCTGTCGTATTTATTGGCTCAGATGGTCGAGCATTTACTACCGATGCGCACACATTACCAACGGCTCGATCTCAAGGAGAGCCTCTAACTGGTCGGTTTAACTTGGCTGCAGGTAAAACGTTTGTACACAGTATTATGTCAGCTGATGAGAGTAAATATTTATTGGTTAGTGATGCTGGTTATGGGTTTGTTACTAGCTTTAATGATATGGTTAGCCGTAATAAAAATGGTAAAGCACTCATTAGCTTGCCTGAGGCAGCTAAAGTAATGGCTCCTCAACATATTACAAGTATGGAGACTGATAATTGTTTAACGATTACCAGTGAGGGGAGGATGTTAATTTTTCCTGTCAAAAATTTACCTATATTAAGTAAGGGTAAAGGTAATAAAATAATTAATATTCCTTCCGCTAGAGCTAAACTGCGTGAAGAATTTGTAAGTTTGTTATTTATTTTTCCTGAAGGTGCATCTATCACCTTACATGCAGGAAAACGTAAGCTTACTTTAAAAGTAGCTGATATTGAGCATTACAAAGGCGAGCGAGGACGTCGAGGAAACAAGCTTCCCCGTGGGCTTCAGCGAGTTTCAGAGGTTGAAGTTGAGCTATCAGAGTGTAAATCGAATGATATCGATAGCGAGAATTTACCTGTGAGTGACTAGTAAAGTAATATATTTTTAAGTATCACGCTATTAACAATATTTAAAAGTTAAACAGTCAATATATTTTGGTTGTATATACAAAAAAACAGTGCTTCAGGCACTGTTTTTTTGTTGAAAAAGCCTTGTCTTTAGGCTTTAATTTCAGCGTTATGATATACATGTTGTACATCATCACAGTCATCTAACATGGCAATAAACTTATCAAAATTAGCAAGGTCTTCTTCACCTTCAACGTCAATATAGTTCTGTGGTACCCAAGTTATTTCTTCAACTTCTAATTCAAATTCTGGCATTGAGTTAGTAAATTCAGTCTTAATTTTAAAAAACTCTGTATGCGGAGCGTAAACAGTAATAATACCATCTTCTAATTCAACATCAGTAATATCGATATCTGCCATCATTAATGTTTCTAGGACACTTTCGTCATCTTCTCCTTTAAAGGCAAATACAGCTTGATGATCGAACATGTGAGAAACTGTACCAGAGGTACCAATTTTAGCATGTGATTTAGTAAAACATTGACGAACGTCTTTAATAGTTCTGTTACCATTATCAGTTAGGCAATCAATAATAACCATGCAGTTGCCAGGACCAAAGCCCTCATATCTTGCCTCTACAAAATCTTCTCCGCCTGCGCCGGATGCTTTTTTTATAGCATTATCGATTACATGTGTAGGAACTTGGTCTTTTTTAGCCCGGTCAATTAAACCTCGTAATGTAAGGTTGCCATCTGGATCAATACCACCATTTTTAGCACAAACGTAAATGGCTTTACCATACTTCGAATATACTTTGGTTTTGGCCCCTGCGGTTTTAGCCATAGATAATTTACGGTTTTGGTACGCTCTACCCATCTCAATGTCTTCTTGTGAATAATAAATAATGCCATAGATTCTATCAGCGATAATGGTGGTTTGACTAGTACCGATAAAGGTAATTTGCCAATAAACTTATCAATAAGCAGATCAACAAATATAGAGAAAATTATTAGTTTGTCACCCTAGCATCATTATTTAATAAATCGTCTATCATTGAAATTAACTTATCAATATCAAAAGGTTTATGTAAATAACTAAAACCATCAAGGATAATACCTCGCTTTGATATTAAATCATTACTATAGCCAGAAACAAACATCACTTTACTCTCGGGGTAGCGTGATGAAAATTGTTGGCTCACCTCTTTACCATTTTCTTCTCCAGATAGAATAACATCTGAAATTAATAGTGCAGGTTGAAGTGATTGATGTTCTAGATGATGAAGTAACGAACGACCACTTTCTTTCGCAATAACCTGATAACCATGGCTACTAATGATTGACTCCATTAAGTTTCTCACTGGTTCTTCATCTTCAACGATACAAATAATTGAGGATTTAAATAATTTCTTGCTAGGCATGACTAAGCGTTTATCGCTCATTTTTTTTATTAAGGGTTTTGTATTGTTATCAATAGGCCAATAAATAAGAAATTCAGTACCTACCCCTTCTTCACTATTTACAACAATGTCACCATTATTTTGGGAAACTATACCAAAAACAGTAGCTAAGCCAAGGCCTGTACCGATATCGCTTTTGGTTGTAAAAAAAGGTTCAAAGATTTGATCTTGTATACTCTTAGGAATACCAACACCAGTATCTTTCACTGATAAACAAACATTTTGACCTTTATTCGCATCTGTTAACGTTAATTCTATTCGCTTTTGTGTTATTGATTTTTTATCTACCATGGCATCTCGGGCATTAACCAATAAATTTAAAATGACTTGATCAATTTGGTTCGCATCTGCATGCACCCAAAATTCACCTGAAGTGTTGAAAGAAATAAAAATATCTTCACCAATAATAGAGGCATAAGTTGTTAAGGTTTGAGTTATATGATCATAAAGTTCTATTTTATGAGGCTGTAATACTTGCTTACGGCTAAACGTTAATAATTTCTCAGTTAATAGTTTCGCTTTATCAGCTGCAGCAGAAATCCTACCTAAATAATCAATAAATTTATCCTGATTTTTAATTATATTCTTATCTCGCTCCATTAACTGTGAGTAACCTAATATGACAGACAACATATTATTGAAGTCGTGAGCAATTCCGCCAGCAAGACGACCAACCGAATCTAAGCGCTGACTTTGATTTAAATTATTAGTTAACCTTTTGTTTTCTATTTCTTTTTCTTTTATTTCACTAATATCTTCGTAGCAACAAATAATACCATAAATTTTCCCTTGAAGATCTCTTAGCGGATGTATGGTTTCTTTAATAAAAATTTGTTGTTTCGAGGCTAAAGTAATTTGACGTTCTAGTTGATGAAAAGGTACTGTTTGTTCAATAACTTCTTCTTCAATACTTAAATCTAACGATATATTAGCGACATTTTCTGGTAATTGGGTTGTCGTTTTATAAAGTAGTAATTGCTCACTCGTTAACCCTATATCACTGAGATAACTATCATTACAACCCAAATATTGATGCTGACTGTCTTTCCAATATATCCTAACAGGCATGGCCTCGATCACATCGTGTATCATTTGATGGGCAAATTCTAATTGCGCTGAGGTTTGTAAAATTTCACTTAAATCTCTAATAATACAAAGAAAGCCATTGTTTTTGTAATTAACATCATCCAGTAATACTAAAGTAACTTCACAAGGTAAAACTTGCTGTTCAGCAGATATTAAATTCATACGCCTTGTGATACGTTGTTTAGAATTTAATGTATATGAACATAAGTGTAAAATATCGTCTTGATATTCAAAAATAGCTAAAAAATCTGCTTTTTGAGTAAACTTTTGATGGGGAAAAAGGCTGTTGAAATGATCGTTAGTATCAATAACATTAAGGTCATTTGATAACTTAATTAAAATATCAGGAAAAGATGAGATAATTGATTTTTCTAACATTAACTGTTGAGTAACTTTAGTTAGGGCGGTCGACTTTAACTCTATCTCACGTTTTAGCCATAGACTTTGTTGGACTGTCACTTCAGTTAATAGATCAAAGGATGCTATGACCTGTTTTTCAGATAGTAAATTACCTAAATTACTAATACAAGATTGGTGTAGGGTAACAACTTCTTCTACAGAAAACTCTTTTAGGGCAAAGGTTTTACCCAGTTCAGAGCAACGATAGAGTGTTGCTTCATCATCTTTTTTAGCATAATTAAGAATACAGTCTTGATACTCTTTTACGTAATTATCAATGTAATTCATGGTTGAGCTTCTCACAAAGGATACATACATCATCTTGACCTTGCCATTGTTTGGTAAGTAAGTGCACGATATGTCTAGAGTTTAAATTACTGAGTTGTTGACGAATTTGTCCAGTGATTTCACCAACTCCATCGGAGCACATTAATAAGTGTGCGTCATCGGTGAAATTTAATAAAGATAGATTAATAGGGTGTTTTTTAGCACCAAAAAAACCTGGTGTTTGCTTAAAGTTTATCAAACCGTTAACATTTATTAGCATACTTTCAATATTACCAACACCATAGTACTCAAGTGTGCCCGTACTGTGGTTTACTTTAACGAAACAAACTGCGATACCACGTGTATTAGCCAAATCACTTTCGCATACGGTAATAATTTTGGTTAGTGATGAATCTAAATTAATTTCACGAGAAATCGAATGGTATGCTATATCAGCGACATAACTAGCTTTTTGGCCATGGCCGATACCATCAATAACGACATAAAAGGTATTATCATTTTTGTGCACAGTTAAAAATCGATCACCACCATAAGTTTCACCTATTTTGTGATTAATAAAAGTATCCATCAGCTATTCCACTTTATACAATCTATTTTCGTACCCTTAGTACTTGATTTGATGTAAAACTCATCCATTAAGCGCTCTGTTCCGGGTAAGCCGCCTCCTAAACCACCATTAGTTGAAAAACCATCAGATAAAGCATCATTAATCGATGAGATACCTGGACCAGAGTCAATACAGGTTATTTTAATACCAACAGCACTTGTTCTGTGCACACTCGACACATATACGACTCCACCTTTTGTTGAGTGAAAAATCAAGTTGTACCCTAACTCTGATAAAGAAGTGACAACTTGGGCAGTATGGACATGGTTAAAGCCTAAATCTTGAGCTATAGCCTTTACATGATGCCTTGCCCGAGCAATTTGCCACTCTTTTTCAATGACTAAGGTGCATAACTCTCGTGATGTATACATTCGCTGTCTATCAAGTTGATGGGATATCATCTTAACGTTTATGTCGGCAAATAGAGATGTCAATAATGGTCAATCCAGGAGAAGAATCAATTAAGAAGGTATGAACTAACCTTTTTGCGCCAGGTAAACCTAACCCAAGACCTGTACCACCTGAATAGCCGTCTTGCAGAGCTAGTTCAAGATTGGCAATACCTGGACCATTATCTATTATACGCGCTAATATAGTGTCTTTTTTACTGGAACAGGTCACTGCGAATGAACATTCACCAGCAGTAGCATAGGTTAATACGTTACGTGTTAGCTCAGAGATAGCAGTAGCAAAACGTGTTTGTTCACTTTTTGAAAATGCATAGCGTTGTGCTAATTCTCTACCTTTTTGCCTAGCAATAACAATATCTTGTGTTGTTTTAATGGCAACAGTATGTTCAAGTATATTATCTAGACCTCTAGGTATTTCAGAAGTAGTCATAGCGTTAGTCTTCCATGTTGCTAGATTGTTCTTTGGTTAAGTAGGCAAAAGCATGATCTAATGATAAAAAAGTATCAATACTATTTAATCTCATCCCCATATCAACTAATGTTGAAGCGACAGCAGGTTGAACACCGCATAATACTACTTTAGCGCCTTGTAATTTAACCATGGTAGTTAGGTCACTGAGTACTTTTGCCATATATGAGTCAATAACATCGAGCATTGATACATCAATAATAATACCTTGAGTATTTAACTGTGCATTTTTCTCAAGTAGTGCCGATTGAAAAGCAAGAGCTTCTTCATCCGTTAATTCAGTCTGTATTGAGGCAATTAAATTAGATTGTAACTGTAAAATAGGAATTATATTCATTTAACTATTATTCCTGAGTGATTTTTGTATGGGTTTTGTTATATCCATAGGCAATAGCATTTTCTAGGGTGTTAAATGTTTCAACATGACTAAGATCAACACCAAGTTTAACGATAGTCAGTGCCGCATTGGTACTAATACCCGATAAAATAACTTGGGTACCTACCATCTTTGCCGCAACAATAGTTTTTAGAATATTATTAGCAACATGGGTATCAAAGGTGGGGACCGCAGTCATATCAAGAATTGCCATAGCAGACTGGTGTTCAACGACTGATTCTAAAAGTCCCTCAATAATCTTTTGTGCCCTAACGGTATCAATAATACCCATGAGTGGCATCAATAAAATATTTTTTGAAATTTTCACAATAGGGGTATCGTGCTCTAGAGCATAAGCTTGCGAGGTCACTACTTCTTCTCTAGATTCAGAGAAAAATTGGAAGCTCATTACCGCAACTTTATCAATAAAATTATTAAAATCAATCAGTGATCTAGCCAAAGTATTGGGTGACTCTGCAAGTAATAACTCATAAATAACTTTTTTTAGAATTAATAAGTAGTTAGCTGTTTGTGTTGGCGTATAACTATTTAATGCTCGAAATGCACTAAATGAACGAAGTGCATGCTCGAGTTGTTGAAATGCAGTAGATGAAAACATGTCTTTAGGCGCCTGCATTAAGCAATGGCTGATTAATTCAAGAAGTTGCTGGCAATCTTGTTCTTCAGTTGCTCTAGAGCTATTGACAGTAAGAATGACTTCATCTACCCAACTTTTAATTACGTCGATTTGATGTTGCTCAATTAAATCATTTATTTCTTGGTAGTTTGTCATATAGGTCCTTATGAAGTGACGAGTTATAATGGTAATGTACTAATAGTCGGTAAATTTATTAACGCGTTTAATTTGCTTTTGCTAACTTTCTATCTTGGTACCAAGTGTTTAGCCAATTATTTACTTGGTTAGCAGGCATTGGTTTACTGAAGTAATAGCCTTGACCAATTAAGCAACCCATTTTGGTTAAATTATCTTGAGTTATTTGATCTTCTATACCTTCAGCAACGATCGATAACTCTAGGCGTTTAGCCATTTCAATGATTGATTGCACAATGATTCTTGACTGCTCATTACAGTGAATAGTGCTCACAAAAGCACGGTCAATTTTTAATTCGGTAAAAGGCCCATTTTGTAACATGTTTACCGAGGAGTAACCGGCCCCAAAATCATCAATTGATAGTTTAAAGCCCATTAGTCGAAGGCGGGTTAATACTTCCAAAGAGAGTGTGTTCTTTTCTAATAATACTGTTTCTGTTATTTCTAAGATGATTCGCTTACTAGAAATTTGGTGTTGAGCTATTTTACTTCTCAGTAAATCAGGTAAATTACTTACATTGAGTTCAAGTGCTGAAAAATTAATAGATAGGGTAGGTTGACTATAGTGAGCTTGAATAACAGAAAAATGTTTTAAACTTTTCTCAACAATAACCTGAGTCAATTTACTGATCAGGCCATTACGCTCAGCAAGAGGAATGAATCGTGTTGGCGGAATAAAATTACCATTTAAAAACCACCTTGCTAACGCCTCAAAGCCAGTCACTGAATAATTACTGATATTGACTTTAGGTTGAAAGTAAACATCTAAAGATTGAGTTTCAATAGCTAATTTTAAAGCAGTTGTTAACTCACTATCACTGAGTTCAGTTGGGCATATTGTAATATTTTGTACTTTTTTTACGTCTTTTTTTCTCGTAAGTGTATCAATATATGACAAATCAAAAGGTTTTTTTAATACCGAATGAAAGGAAAGTTTGTGTAATTGACAAATTTCTTTTGCTGCATCAAGTAAAGATTGATCTTGACCGGAAGTTACTGAAATATCACCACGATAATCAATGTCTTTGAGAAAACGTAGTATTTGTAAACCATCAAATTCAGGCATTAATAAATCAATAATTATATGATCTATTGCGTCTAAGTTAAGATTAAGTATTTCTTTTGGCTCAGTGAGTACCTGGCAATTAATACCTTTACTATGAATAGCAGTAACAAAAAAATCAGAGAAATCTTTATCGTCATCAATTAAGAGTAAGTTATTCATAAGCTATCAACTAAAATTGAATGCTTAAAAAGACTTTCAGCTATGGTGATATTCATGACTTGTGGTACATTTAAATCAGTCATTTTTTGATCTCCCTATGTTGGCTTTATGCAAAGTAACATGGATGAAGTGTTGAATTAATTTTAAATAACATAATTAATTCGTTACATAAGTGGGTAATTAACATTCCACTTGTTAAGTAATTGCCTGATATTTTTATCAAGTTCAAGCTTAGACAAAAAACCAACCGCGCCAAGTTGACTTGCTTCTTGAACTAAATCTTTTCGAGTATCACCTGAGAACATTACAACTTTAGCGTTAGGTTGCTTTGCTTTTACCCAACTTAAAATAACTAAACCATCGAATTGATTAAGATTGATATCTAAAAAAAAAAGATCGGCGGCAGACGTTCTAATTCTATCAACAAACAATTTGACTGACGTAAATATTTCAATATCTATAAAGCCAAGTTGCTCTAACGTAGTTGAGGTAAATTCAGCAACAGCATGCTCATCGTCTAATATAATAATTTTAGAGTCTTTATGAAGCATTGTTTAAGTCGTCCGTGTTGGCTTGTAATACTAACCTCTAGCTTACAATAATTTTAACGGGAGTAATTTAACAAAGCCGACAGATATATATAAAAATCCGACATATGTAGTCATTATTAATGTGTGCTGTTATTAAAATAATAAACTTTTTAGGATTAAGAATGTTTAATAATAAAATCTTTGGGGGAATGACCAAAAGCTGTTTTGAAGCTTTGACTGAAATAGCTTTGTGAATTAAAACCTACATTATCAGAAATAATAGCGATGGGTTGGCCTTTCATTAGTAATTCTTTAGCTTTTTGTAATCGATAATCTCTGATGTAAGTTGCTGGTTTTTGTTGGAACAGTCGCTTAAATTTGCGCTGTAACTGCCGCTCAGTAATACCCATTTCAGCAATTAATGTAGCGACTGAAAAACCACTGTCGTGGTAACTATTTGCAATGATATTGTCTAATTTATTTAAAAATAACTGTTCTGTCTCATTATATGAGAGCTTATCAGTATTTTGTTTATCATTTGTTAGACGAGATGATAATAATTTTTGTTGTCGTAGTAATATGTTTTTGAGTTTAAAACTGATGTTTTTTATATCAAATGGCTTTGTAATATAGTCTATTGCGCCTAATGACAAGCCTTTAAGTTGGCTTTCATGATCAACTTTGGCGGTAATTAAAATAATAGGTATGTGAGAAGTTTGGTTATTTTGTGAGAGGTTAGAAACAAGCTCAAAGCCATTAGTAACCGGCATCATAATGTCTGAAATAATCATATCAGGTAATTTATCTATTGCTAATTCGATACCCAGCTGACCATTATCAGCACTATATACTAAATACTCCATGGAGAGAAAAGTCACTAAGAATTCACGTAACTCTTCATTATCTTCAACCACTAAAATAGATTGTTTATACGAAACATTAATAGGTAATATATTATTATTTAAGTCCATTTACCAAACCTTTAGCTATAAGAGTCTTGTTTAAAAATAATATTTTATGTTCAATTTACTCAAGGGTAATCGTTATGGTGAAAACGATAAGTAAATGATAACAATCTAAAAATAAACTACCACCTTTATGTGTGGTAGACTTTATAAGTATAATGTTACATCATTTTAATATATAGATTTTTATACTTGTTACCAAACTACATACTATATGGTACTTTGTAAAACTATTCTGTAAGTACTTTATTTAAAGTTTCTTCTAAGGTTTCCATGTTAAATGGCTTAGTAAGACGTTCTTTGAAGCCATATTTCTGAGGATAAGACATTACTTTTCCAGTAGAGTAACCACTTGTCACTATAGCTTTAATTTCTGGATTAAAAAGCAGCAACTCTTTAATCACGTACTCACCACCTTTGCCTCCAGGTATGGTTAAATCCATGATAACTGCATCGTAAGGCTTAGAGCTGACACTACTTTGTTTGTATTTTTTTATTGCTTGTTTGCTATTGAGAACGGTGTCAACTTTATAACCTAAAGATTCAAGCATCTCTTTAGCGACATCTAAAATCATCGCTTCATCATCCATCAATAGTATGTTGGATGGGTTCTTTGTTGAAAATAATGCAGGCGAAAGAGAAGGTTGATATTTTTCATTTTCTCTCTCTGTATTAGCTGGTAAGTATAAGTTAAATGATGTTCCTTTTCCTACTGTTGACTCAACCTCAACAAAGCCATTGTGCTTTTTAATAATACTATAAACCGTAGCTAAACCTAGACCACTTCCGCCTGGCTTTGTCGTAAAATACGGATCAAAGATATGCGCTTTCAAATCTTGAGAAATACCTATACCTTCATCAGTTACTTTTAAACAAACAATATTCCCAGTAAGCCAAGGACATACATTATTTTTATAGTTGTCACAATTATACGCCTCAATTGTTAGCTTTCCACCTTTTGGCATAGCCTGTTTCGCATTAATAATTAAGTTTGTAATAACCTGTGAAATTTGGCTTTTATCAGCATTAAGTCGCCATAATTTATCCCCTATATTTATTTTTGTCTTAACATTACTTCCAGCTAATAAAAAAGCAATTGAATCCTCTACTATGGGTGATAAGGTTAAAATTTCGAAAATAGGGTCGCCACCTTTTGCAAAGGTTAATAATTGATTACTTAGCTTAGCAGCATCATCCATTATTTGGTTTGCGGTGTTTATGTGTTTAAAAGCTGGGTGTTGTTTGCTAAGTTTTAACTTAGCTAATTCAAGATGACCAAACATACCCGTAAGGATATTATTAAAGTCATGTGCTATTCCTCCTGCTAATAACCCAACTGATTCAAGTTTCCTTGTTTGTAAAAGATCTTCTTCATTTTTTCGTTGCAGGGTAATATCTTCTGTAATCCCCATCACCCTTTCAACTTCCCCCTCATCATTAAAAACAGGTGCAAAACACGAAGTAAAAATTAATGATGAATTTTCAGGACTGAATTCAAAACTGTTGTATTCGCCCTGAAAGGCTTTCTTTAACAATTGATTAATTCTTATTTTTTGCTTTTTATTAACAAAGTCTAAGTAATAAATACCGCATATCTCTTTTTCATTGGCCATGTTCATCATGCTAAGGCCGGCTTTATTCATTGAAGTAATTTGACCTTGTAAATTAATCTCATGGATACATAGCGGAGCAGACTGAATAAGTGTGTTTAGTCGATGTTCTTGGGTATTTGCGATTTTTAGTTGAGATTGAAGCGATGTAATTAACTTATCCTTATCTTCCTGTGATTTAGGCACTTCATTTACCTTTAAAATATTAGTAAAAGTGCTTCTTTACTTATATTTCCTTGTGTTGAGTTAGTTGGCATACTTATGGTAATTTGTTTAGGTAACATAAAGGATTTTTTGTACAATATCTAGCCTAATGGAAGTACAATAAATTTTATTACTTTGGGTAGCTAAATGAATGACTAATAAAAATTATAATATTATTTTGTATTGACTACTCGTTAGCCATAGGCTAAGAAAATTTAATAGCAGACTTTAGACAAGTCAATTAATATTTTACTTTTTAACTTTTTTACAAAACAAAACAAAACAAAACAAAACAAGTTGTTTATTTGTCAGTTTTTTTTACATGTCATTTTCTTTATAATTTTACATAAATTTAATATGGTGTTTTTGTTATTATTTTTTATTTGGCTCTGTTTTTGCATTGTTAATGTAAGTGTTAGGAATTTGTCATTTGAATGACTGCTTCTCAAAAAAACTAGTAAAAGGAACAATTTTAAAATGAAGTATATAAATACTGTGTTAGTAGTAACGTTTTTAGTATTTAGTAGCTTAAACAGCATAGCCAATGCTGGGCCTATTAAAGTTAATATTAATAATTTAGAGACGTTAACGGCCGATTATAGCCAAAGTAATGCCGGTGATTTTTCTACTATACCCGGAGGCGTAAATGGTAGAACTTTTCATAGTGCTAACTTTGGTAATTTAAATGGAACTACAGCAACTAATGATGCTTCAAAAGACAGTGCAACTTTTAAATTATCTGTTAAAAATTTAACTGGATTTAGTGGTAATCCTAACAAAAACCAATATTTTTTTGAATCTGGAGGCACTGGTTCTGGTGTTGGTATATTTTATAACAACAATAACGAAATTGTATTTTCCCAGCGTAATAAAAAGCCTGGAACTAATCAGAACTTAATTAATACGATAAGTATTGATGCTTCGGGCCTAATTGGTACTAATTTTGATGTTATTGCTACTATTTCATTTGAAGACAACTTCATGCGCCTAATTGTTGGTAATAACCTCTATGCAGGAGTAAGTTTGTTAGACGAATCAAATGATTGGTCTGGAAGAAATGGTGGTGCTTTTGGTCAAGACAATAGTAGTGTAGTTTCCGGTAGTGGCTCAGGTAGATTATTCAATAGCGGTCAGGTTGCCGATTTTAGTTATTTTCATGATGTAGTTATTTTTGTTCCAGAGCCCAGTTCAATAGCTATTTTAGCCTTAGCAATTATAGGGTTGGCTTTTCGTCGAATAAAAAATTAACTTTATTCTGCCATAAAAAAAATTATGAGAAATGCTAATTTTTTTAGTATTTTTTTGTTTATTATGAAAGAAAAAAGCCTCAACATCTATATATTCGTTGAACTCTTCAACCTTGCCTGTATAGCGTTACGTCCAAACTAGCTTTTTTATAATGATTTTTTACTTGTAGCTATCTTCTGATTTCATGGTTGTGTTTTTTAATCTTTGCTATAATTTTCCTATTAATTGATTAGAGGTTTTATAGATGAAGAGTGTTGAAGTCAATTTTGACGGACTGGTTGGTCCTACACATAATTATGCAGGTTTATCAGAGGGCAATGTTGCTTCGGTATCTAATGTTAATAATTGCTCAAACCCTAAGCAGGCTGCGTTGCAAGGCTTAAAAAAAATGAAAGCTTTACATGATATGGGGTTAACTCAAGGGGTTTTTGCACCGCAAGAACGTCCTGACATTTACACCCTTAAAAGACTTGGCTTTCAAGGCAGTGATGCACACATCTTAGCGTCTGCTTTTAAGACGGCACCCTCCCTCTTAGCTGCTTGTTACTCAGCTTCATCTATGTGGACAGCCAATGCCGCCACAGTGTCACCATCAGCCGACACTTCGGATAAGAAAGTACATTTTACTGCCGCTAATTTAGCAAATAAATTTCACCGCTCGCTTGAGCCAGTTACGACTAGCCATATTTTACGTTCTATGTTTTCTAATGACGATTTCTTTAAACATCATCAACACCTTAATGATAATGAACATTTTGGTGATGAGGGTGCAGCTAACCATACTCGATTATGTTCTGGCTATGGAAAAAGTGGAATAGAAATTTTTACTTATGGTCGTCATGCATTCAACCGTGATGAGCCCACCCCAAAGATTTTTCCTGCACGCCAAACTTTTGAAGCTAGTCAGGCTGTCGCTCGCTTGCATGGCTTAAAGGATCGTAATACTGTATTTGTTCAACAAAACCCTGATATTATAGACCAAGGTGTTTTTCACAATGATGTCATAGGTGTAGGAAATCAAAATGTACTTTTTTATCATCAGCAAGCTTACTTAAATTCAGCAAATTTCATTGATGAGGTAAAGGCCAAATATAAAGGTAATTCTTTATATTTTGTTGAGGTAGCAACCGAGCAAGTAAGTATAGAAGATGCTGTTAATACTTATCTATTTAATACCCAAATTGTGACTTTATCTGATGATAATATGGCAATTATTGCTCCTATGCATTGCCGCGAAAACAATGCTGTTTATGACTATTTACAACATGTAATAACAGGAGACTCGCCTATAAATCAGGTTAAATTTTTTGACGTTAATGAAAGTATGAAAAATGGTGGTGGCCCAGCTTGTTTGCGTTTACGAGTTGCCCTTACTGAAACAGAATTAGGCGCGGTTAATCCATCTTGTATTTTAAATGAAAAATTATATTTTAAATTAGTGAATTGGGTTGAAAATAACTATCGTGATAAGTTGGTTCTAGATGATTTAAGAGATCCAAGTTTACTAGTTGAATCACGCACTGCATTAGATCAATTAACTCAGATTTTATCTTTGGGTTCTGTATACCAATTCCAGTCAGTATGATTTCATTCCCTCTAAATACACTTTAAACTTTTGAAGTAGCTGACTTTAAATTTTAAGTCCTAGATTCGCATAATAAGTGAAAGTAAACTAATAAGTATGATTATCGAATGTTAGTTTACTTATTTTGCTCTTTACTCTTTTGTAATAGTATACAAAATAAATTTTTAAGGCTATGTTCTCGGTAAGTGTTGTTTAGCTTTGAACAGCATTTTTGTCAAAATCATGATTCATAGATAAAAATCGAAACTAATCTAAATGATTTTATAAAAATTAGTTGTCATACCATGAAATCTATCTAAACTTTATATCGGCTGTGGTATGAACTAAAAATCTGAATGTACAATACCTTTTAATCACTTACATACTTTAGCTACATCTAAATGTTTTTATATTAAATCATTGGCTTGTGTAAACTCAATATAAGTTATATATCTATTAGCGTACAAGCCGCTATCTTTTATTATCTCATTTATTGTTAGTACTAATTACAATTCGAATAGTAGAATTAAATTTTTAAAATAACGGCTAAACATTAACTATTGTGCATCTTGTGATTAAAAGAATAATAGCTTTACCTTATTATTTGATTTTTATGTATACTCGCGATAACTTTATTTTGTAATCACACTGTGAGATTTATTTGTTAGCTATAATTCGTATCATATTGATGACTTTAGCGCTCGTTGTTATTTGTACAATATCGGTATTGTATTGCTTAATTCGGCCATTTCATCGAAATAATGTCTATCATACCTCTCGATTTTTAGGAAAGGTGCCTTGGCTATTAGGTGTAGAAATCGAACTGCGTATTCCTGATACTATTCACCAAATTGGACCTGTTGTATGGATTGCTAACCACCAAAATAGTTATGATATGTTTACTCACGCGAATGCTGTTTTACCAGGTACTGTCAGCGTTGGTAAGAAAAGTTTAAAGTGGATACCTTTTTTTGGTCAGATGTATTGGTTGACAGGTAATATTTTAATTGACCGAAAAAATACTAATAAAGCAGTAAGCACGATAGAATTAACGGCTAACAAAATAAAGAAAAATAAACTATCTATTTGGATGTTCCCCGAAGGTACTCGTAGTCGAGGTAGAGGTTTATTACCTCTTAAAACTGGAGCTTTTAGAACAGCAATACAAGCCAAAGTTCCTCTGGTACCAGTTTGTGCAAGTAATCAGCATAATACGATTAAGCTTAATCGTTGGAATAATGGTAAAATTATTATCGAATTTCTAGATCCTATTAATTTGAATGAGAACAATCGAGAAAATCTACGAAGTGTCGTTAATGATGTACATACATTAATGAATAATAAAATTGAGGAATTGTCGGTTGAAGCAGCTAGTTACCGTAACCAATAGTTAAATAGTTAAATAGTTAAATAGTTTACATCTTAACAAAGGCATAAATATGATTGATGAAGAGTTACAACAATGGTTTGCCCATACAGACCTGCTTATTAACGAATTACTAGAGGACGGTACTAATAATGAAGTTTATCATACCATAGAGCATCATTTTGCCAGTAGTGACTTTGAACAATTAGAAAAAGCTGCTATTGCCGCATTTAAACTAGGGTTAGATATTGAAGAGCCAGAAGAAGCAGAATTAGAAAATGGGGATAAGGTGTTTGCTTTTGACATCGTTACTGAACAAATGCTTGATGCTGATCTACTTAAAAAAGAAAGCCAATCAATGTTTGAATTAGCCAAAAAATGTGGTGTTGACTATGATGGGTGGGGTACTTATTTTGAAGAATAAAAATACGCCAAGGTTATTCATAAATTTGATATGAAAAAAATTGTATTTTTATTGACTTTAAAGTAGTTGAATTAGTGATTTAGTTAATAATAGCCACTCAAGTTCGGCGTGACAAAATATTATATCAAGGATAATAAACCATGGAATGGGTAAGTAACATATCGAGTAATGAATCGGTAACTTTAGTACTTTTAGTTATAGTAATGTTTGTTGGTTTCAGTGTAGCCGTAAAAAAATCGTATTCAAATTATCTATTAAGAATGGGGAAAATTCAGGCGTCATTTACCAATAAGCAAGACAAACTATAATTTTATCAAATATTATTTAGTTTTAACTAGCAAATACCAGTAAAATTTAACGTTTTCAATACATAGGCAACCTATTGGTGCATTTGAATAGAAAAAATTTACTAACAACAAATTAATTACAATGTGAGCTAGAATCTCTTATTACTAATTCAGGTACATACTGGCTTATTGTTGTAGGATTTTTGAGTTTACGGACTTGGCTAATAAGTATATTAGCCGCGTCTTCAGCGATTTGATTATTTGGTTGGTCTGCTGTTGTAAGCTTTGGCCAAGTTTGACGAGAGAAAGGGCTGTTTTCAAAGCCAACAATGGAAAGCTGATCAGGTATTGCTATATTCATTAACCTTGCCGCAAAGAGGGCGCCAGCGGCTATTTCGTCATTACATGAGAAAATAGCGGTCGGTTTAGTTTTCTGTTTTTCATAAGACATCAGCTGTTTAGCGCCACTTACTCCAGATTCAAAAGAGTAATTACCATCTATCAATAGTGATTCTTTAAATAAGATATTACTCTTTTTTAAAGCAATCTTATAGCCTTTAATTCGTTCTATCGTTGACATATGTTCGGCATCACCGGCAATGAAACCAATTTCTTTGTGACCTAAATCAATAAGATGTTGGGTAATTGTTTCAGCAGCAACCCTATCATTTACCATTACACAGGGGCTAAGCTCATCGGGGGCAACATCACCTGACAAAATCCTGACTACTTTAACGTCCAAATCAACTAAAGATTGAACGAACTCTGGCATCTCTGATAAAGGGGGCGTTAAGATCAAACCAGCGATACGAGCATGCTTAACCATGTTAACGACTTCTTCAGTTACTTGTTCACTTTTTGCATCGCAAGGATGAATTAATAATTCAAAGCCGTGTTGTTTGCAGGCTGATAAAATCCCTTTCTGCATATCAATAATATAATAAGCATTAGGATTGTCATAAATATAAGCGACAGAGAAAGATTTAGTACCGGCTAAATTCCGAGCCGAGAGGTTAGGCTGGTAATTTAGCTCGTCAACTGCATGTTGAACCTTTTCTCTAGTAATTTGACGAACAGAGGTTTCGTTGTTAATAACCCTAGAGACGGTTTTAATAGAAACACCCGCATACTTGGCTACGTCGTTTATAGTCGCTTTCATTTACCAGTTAACCTTGTTTTTATTTTTATTAAAACGTTAGATGAAGTCACAATGACTATTATTACACAGCTAAACTATAGTAATCTATCAGATTATATAATAAAATTAAGTGTATTAATAATTGACAGCGCTGTCATTTTTTTATAGGGTATCATGAAAAATAATCAAGTCATAATAGTAAAATCGAGTAAAAGCTCAATTTTTGTTTTTAGACCGTGTTTATAACTGTGTCTATATAACCTATAGGAAATAGTATGTCATCTCGCCAAACATTAGAAAGCTGGCAAAAGCTCCAACAACTTGCCAAAGATAAAAAATCTCAGCATATGAACACCTTGTTTGCCCAAGACAATAAACGTTTCAACAAATTCTCTATAGAATTACCTAACATGTTGCTCGATTACTCTAAAAATTTAATTGATAGTGAAACGTTAGACGCTTTATTAGCATTAGCCGAAGAAACAGACGTTTGTGATTGGCGAGCAAAGATGTTTGCGGGTGAAAAAATTAATAAAACAGAAGACCGAGCTGTTTTACATACGGCTCTTCGTCGCCCTAGTGCTGAGCCATTGATCGTTGATGGTGAAAACGTTACAGAACATGTACAAAACCAACTGGCTGAAATGGAAGTATTTGTTAACAAGGTAAGGCAAGGGCATTGGTTAGGTTACTCTGGTAAACGTATAACTGATATTGTCAATATAGGTGTTGGCGGTTCTAACCTTGGCCCGCAGATGGTTACTGAAGCGTTAAAACACTACAGTGACGGCAGCGTTAATGTTCACTATGTATCAAACGTCGATGGAGCACAAATTGTTGAAGTACTGCGGCCATTAGATCCTGAAAAAGTATTGTTTATTGTGTCAAGTAAAACCTTTACCACCACAGAGACGATGACGAATGCGCGAACAGCGATTAATTGGCTAACTAGCTCGTCGTTTGATGAGAAATCAGTCGCTAAGCATTTTGTCGCCGTAACGGCAAATAAAGAAAATGCCATGAGTTTTGGTATTGAAGCCCAAAACATCTTTGATATGTGGGATTGGGTTGGTGGTCGCTTTTCACTTTGGTCAGCTATAGGTTTAGCCGTAGCACTTGATTTAGGCTTTGATAAATTTAAAGAATTGCTTAGCGGCGCTTATGAAATGGATCAGCACTTTGTGAATGCGCCACTAAAAGAAAATTTACCAGCAATATTAGCGTTGATCAGTGTGTGGAATACAACCTTTTTAGGAGCACAATCACAAGCAATACTTCCTTATGATCAGACTTTACACATGCTAACGGCCTATTTGCAACAAGCCGAAATGGAAAGTAATGGGAAATCAGTTAGCTGGAATGGTGACGAGGTAGATTACGCAACCGTCCCCTCTATTTGGGGCGAACTGGGTATTAATGGTCAACACGCTTTTTATCAATATTTACACCAAAGCAATAATGTTGTGCCTGCTGACTTTATTGGCTCAGTTGAGAGTGTTACACCTGTAAAAGGTCACCATGAAACCTTAATGGCCAATTTCTTTGCACAAACGCAAGCCCTCATGGCTGGTGTTGATGAGAACCAAGTAAGGGCTGATTTGAAAGCCAAAGGCCGAACTCAAGACTATATTGACAAAGTAGCGCCACACAAGGTCCATAAAGGTAATAGGCCGACTAATACAATATTACTGAAGCGAATTGACCCTGCGACCCTTGGCAGTTTAATTGCAGCGTATGAGCATAAGATTTTTGTACAAGGTGTTATTTTACAAATATGTTCGTTTGATCAGTGGGGTGTAGAACTTGGTAAAGGTTTAGCATCTGATATTCAAACTCAACTAGAAACCAATGATATTTCTAGTGAACACGATTGTTCGACGTTAAGCCTATTAAAATTCTATCAGGCTTCAAAATAAGCATTTTACATAATTTATATTAGTCGATTTAAATTTAACCATTGTTTTTTGTGGTGGTTAAATTTAATTCATCACTTTGTTCTATAACCCCCTTTTTTATTTGTTAAGATTATAATTTTATTATTTTTTGTGTGTTGTTATTATTATCTTTTACTTTGATATGATACAAAATTAAAGGTTTTACTTCTTTTCTAATAATTATTTATTCCGATAAATAGAATCTTGAATTCAAATAATAAGAGCAATTTTTTTGCCGCCAATAATATCTCTGACTGCCCTGTAAATAATTCATGAGGGGTTTTATAGCCTCTGGTTTTCTTGGTCTGTGGTTGAAATTATCAATCGCTAACTGTATTTCTTCTTCACTCAATGTCATAAAATCAGTTCCCTTAGGAAAATAACGTCTTAGTAAATCATTGGTGCATTAATCTAATATCGTTTTTCTTGTGTCGGCTATTGGTTGTTCATTATACAATTTCTTTTGGCGAGAAAATGGCGAACTATAATAGCTGACTACCCAATCTGAGAAATTGTACTAACTATACGAATCTAGCAATCAATAACTATAAAAATAAAAATTTTATATGTTTTTTAGTCCATTATTATTATTTTATACCATATTTAACTATTTTAAATAAAAAAATAATTACTAAAATAATGCTTTTAATCAATGATTTATAATTTTCATGTCGATATTTTATAGTTTTTTGTTAATTTATTCTGGTCAAACGTACAAATAAACGGTAAGGTTTGATACATCTTATGACAGCGTTGTCATTAAATATTTCAAACGC
>Ga0115006_10000204_pt1 | contig 30917 bp, 23 predicted proteins | sample ArcOceMetagenome_3_FD_88943 | JGI IMG/M metagenome (GOLD analysis project Ga0115006, IMG submission 88943) | Marine eukaryotic phytoplankton communities from Arctic Ocean - Arctic Ocean- Svalbard ARC20M Metagenome | ecosystem: Environmental > Aquatic > Marine > Oceanic | place: Arctic Ocean...
CAAAATATTGATATTATTGTACCTATCTTTATGAATAAAGTCGTGTATGGTTTCTTTTTATTAGCCCTACCAGAGGGACAGACTTTATTAAATTGGGAAGATAGAGATTTACTTTTTTCTATTACTAAGCAGTTAAGTAACTACTTGTCGTTGAATGAGGCAAATGAAAAGTTAGCTGAATCGAAACAGTTTGATGCCTTTAACCAAATGTCAGCGTTTTTAGTACATGATTTAAAAAATATTCAAGCCCAATTAGCTTTAATTAATAGTAACGCGAAGCGACATAAAGATAACCCCGCCTTTATTGATGATGTGTTTGAAACTGTTGAATCTGCAACTAGTAGGCTCGACAAGCTTTTAATACAATTACGCAACAAACAGGCTGCACAATCAACAAAAAATAATGTTGATGTGAAAAATTTGATTGATAAGGTAGTTAAACAGCGCAATATACAATTACCCAAGGTTATTTCAAATATTGATGTCGATACCTTAATATCAATTAATGAAGAAGTACTTTCAACGGTTTTAAATCACTTGTTACAGAACTCTCAAGAAGCAACAGCAGATGATGGTTGGGTTAAAATAACAGCTGAATTTTCTGAAAATAAACTTTATATTAATATTATCGATAATGGTTGCGGTATGTCAGCGACATTTATTGCAGAAAGGCTTTTTAAACCCTTTGATACAACTAAAGGTAATGCTGGTATGGGAATAGGTGTTTATGAAGCTAAACAGTTCATTGAGGGCGTTAACGGCTCCATAAAAGTATTTAGTAAAGAAAATAAAGGTAGTCAATTTAAAATAGTTATTCCTTGTGAATAGCACCTTATTAAATTAAAGGAACACGTATTGTAATGGAAAAATTACTGGTAGTTGATGATGATATCGGCGTACAAAAACAGTTAAAATGGAGTTTCGCTGATTATGAAGTGATATTAGCCGACTCTCGCGAAACAGCCATTACAGCAGTTAGGCGGTTCGTGCCTAAAGTTGTTACTTTAGATTTGGGACTACCACCTGATGCAACAAATGCTAGCGAAGGGTTAGCAACTTTAAAGCAAATATTAGAAATATCCCCACACACTAAAGTGATTGTTATTACTGGTAACGATGATCGTAATAATGCCTTAAAAGCCATTGAGATGGGTGCTTATGACTTTTATCAAAAACCGGTTGATGCCGATGTTATTAATGTCATTGTTTCGCGAGCACTTAGTTTAGCAACTATTGAAGCTGATAACCGTATTATGAAGTCTGTAGTTGGCTGTGATACCGGAATTATTGGTAGTAGTGAAGGTATTGATCGGTTAAGGATGATGATACAGCGTATTGCACCAACTGAAATAACGGCGTTATTACTGGGTGAAAGCGGTACAGGTAAAGAAGTTACTGCTAAAGCTATTCATAAAGTCAGTGATCGTAGCGATAAACCTTTTGTTGCTATTAATTGTGCTTCAATCCCCGAAAACTTATTAGAAAGTGAATTATTTGGTTTTGAAAAAGGTGCTTTTACCGGAGCACATAAAACCACCTTAGGAAAAATAGAATGCGCCCAAGGTGGCACACTATTTTTGGATGAAATTGGCGATATGCCTTATCATTTACAGGCAAAATTATTACGATTTTTGCAAGAAAAAGTTATAGAGCGTTTAGGGGGAAGAAAGGAAATAGCGATTGACGTGCGAGTAGTCTGTGCAACTAATCATAACCTAGATGAAATGGTTAAAGATAAATCATTTAGAGAAGACCTTTTTTATCGAATTACCGAGATCACCTTAAATATTCCACCTTTAAGGGATCGTGATGAAGATGTCCTTATTTTAGCTAACTTTTTTTTACAACAATATGCTATGGAGTATAAACGTAACGTTAAATCGTTTGCTGATGACGCTCTTTATGGCTTAAAGCATCACAATTGGCCGGGTAATATTCGTGAATTACAAAATAAAGTTAAATCATCAGTAATAATGAGTACAACGAATCAAGTAACCGCTTTTGATCTAGGATTTTTTGATAAAGAAAATGCATCTTATAAATTATCACTTAATTTAAGAGCTGTACGTGAAGAGGCTGAAACTATTGCTATTCAAAAAGCCTATGCGTTAACAGAGGGTAATATGTCAAAAACCTCAGCTTTACTAGGCATAACTCGGCCAACACTTTATGCTTTAATTGAAAAATATAACATTGCTATTAATCTTTAATTTAAGTTCATTAAAAAAATCGTTTACTAAATATAATATTAAAATAAACCGTTATATTATATGGTTCGGTTGTTTAGCTGGTTTTTGATTTAAGTAATTAAGTTATTATTAGATGCATAGCTAATTACTTATTTTTAACTTTAATTTGTAATTCAGCAAACTCTCGACTCTTTTGTTTTAATAGTTTGTCTAAGTAACGTACCATTTTTACTTTTTGTTGGATAGATCCCTCAAGAATCTCCTCCACATCATGAAGAGTTTTTTCTAAGTTACTATTAGTACCTGATAATGATGGAACTGAAGGCTCTTCTTGAGTAGTTATTTGCTGTTTAGTTAGCGAACCTGTTAATTCAACTGACATTTCATTGGCAACTTTATTAATGGCGTGGCAGTCAATATGATTTAAATCTTCCAAGAAACCAAATAACAATAAGCGATCAACAAAAATATTAATTTTTCTTGGTACTCCGAGTGTTTTTTCAAAAATAAGCTGAAAACTTTCATCTGAAAACAATGTTTCTTTGTTACAGTTAGCCTGTGTTAATCGATGATTTATATAATCTTTTAATTCCTCAGTATTAAGTGGTTTTAAGTGAGCAGAAGCAATAATTCGTTGTCTGAACTGCTCCATATTAGGTGAAGATATAATAGCCTTTAGCTCTTCTTGACCTAATAAAAAACTCTGAATAAGTGGCTTGTTATCTAATTGAAAATTTGACAACATACGAAGCTCTTCAACTGTTTCGGCAGGTAAGTTCTGCGCTTCATCGACTAGTAATAAGGCGCGCTTGCCTTGTTTATGCAAATGTACCAAAAACTGTTCAATGCTTTGTAGCGTATCAGCTTTACTATTTCCGGTTATGGTGATGTTAAATTCAGCAGCAACTAGATTAAGTAGCTCATTTGGAGATAGTTTAGTGGTAACTAGTTGTGCCGCAACAATGTTTTCGTCAGCAATATTAGCTAATAAATTACGGGCAATAGTCGTTTTTCCTGTACCTATAGGCCCTGTGATAACAATAAAGCCTTCGCCTTGATCTAAACCATATTGTAAATATGATAATGCTCGTTGGTGATGGCTAGTAGCGAAGAAAAATCGAGGATCAGGGCTTAGTTGAAAGGGGCGCTCAGTAAAACCATAGTAACTTTCATACATATTAAAAATCTTTTGTTAAATTAATAGAAATACGCCCTTCATCATACGTTAAACTTTCAATATTTGATTGTCTATCTAAATATTGCAGAGTGATATAAGCACTTAATGAACTTGCCAATTTTTTATTATAGCTGGTTGACACTAATTTATAAGTATCTTCCTGTCTAGGCCCTGAAGGTGAATCTTTATCAAATATATTTTTGCTGTAGTCAATATAAATAACCAAATCACTTTTAATACTGAGTCGACGTGTCATACTTAAACGACTATTGAGGTAGTTATCAATAATACCTGAACTAAGGCTTTCTCTATCTTGATCAGACAGGGTGAAATTAAAGTTGGTACGCACAAACGATAATTGTGATTGCCATGTTAAGCGTTTATTTAACGAAAACTCGTTATCTACAACTAATTCAGGTGGTATTTGCTGATCACCATCAGTTTGAAAATTATTTCTATCAAACACTTCAATTGTTTCATTGTAAGTAATAATACTATTAAGACGCTTGGTTCTGTGTGAAAAATTTACACCATAAGAGTTACCAAAAAAACGTTTAGAGTAGTCAGCTTTTAATGATGTTCTAGCAGATGGTTGCCAATCAATAGTTGTTGCTATGTAATCATCACTTACCTGTGAATCATCATCTACGTAGTTATAAGAAACATCAATAGTAAAGTTTCTTACTGCTTGATAACGTATACCTAAACCCCAAGAGGGCACAATATTCGGTCTAGCGCCGATAAGTGTACCTGTTATTTTTTCATCATAAAATCGAACAAAGGGATTTAATTTTATATTAGTAATAGCGCCGACTTTAGCTTCTACTTGGTAATTTTCACTGGTTTGAAGACCATTTTCTCGTTTTATAAATTGGCTATCAAGCTGCCAAAAAATATACCGAGCAGCATTACCATTTTTACTATTAACTATTGCCGTGTAGCCTTCGCTTTCACCAATATTATCCTCTGTTTTTGTTTCACTATAATTTAATGAAGAAAAAAGTGAATAATTACTATTTAAAAAATTTAAATCAACGCCTACAGCGTTAATATTTTGTTGAATTGTATCGGCAGTAATTAAGTTGCCTAAGCTATTACTACTATTATTTTGGGCTATATTATTAATTGAGGAACTAGCTATTAATTTTAACTTGTCTTGCCATAGACTATAATCGGCACTAACTTGTAGGGTTTGATAATCATCATTTAGTTTACTGTCGTGGCTATAATCTACGAGTGTTTCAGAGCCAGAAAAGTCTAAGTTGAATTTCTTAGACGTATAGTTAGTGTCAACGCCAATAATAAATTGACTGACAAGACTTGCTTTTTGATCAACTTGGTCAAGTCCTATATTGTTGGTAAGCGTTTCAGTAAAACCTAAGTTCGGTTTAAATTGCCACTCACCCGCAAAAATATTAACTGAAAATAATGCACTTGTAATGGCTAGGTAATATGAACTTAGTCGTATATTACTGGTTTTTTCTGCCGTAACCATACCCATAATAGCCATAAACATCCTTTTTAGATCTAATTGTTTTATTCATCACTAAGCCTAAGGCGATATCTTTATTTAATTGGCTTACTGCTATTTTTATATCATCTGTTTTAGTTTTAGATTCTTCAACTACAACAAGGGCTTGGCCAACAAGATCTGATAATACTGGGGTTTCAGTGACACCAATAATTGGCGGGCAGTCAAATATTACAATTCTATCAGGGTATCGTTCAGCTAATTCTTTCGCTAAATTTGCCATACGTTCACTCGCCAGAAGTTCATTGGTTAAATGATGTGGTTTACCTGCAGGTATTAATTTGAGGTTATCAATATTTGTACTGTAGATAATATCAGAGAGAGAAGTAACTTCAGCGAGTAGATACTCGAGTAAACCTTTTTTACTTTCAAATTCTAATTCTCTGTGTAAGCTTGGTCTTAATACATCAGCATCAACTAATAAAACAGTTTTGTCTTGTTCTAGAGCAATACTTAAAGCAAGGTTAATAGAGATAAATGTTTTACCTTCATTAGGGTGAGAGCTACTAACCATAATTAAGTTACTGTTATTAAGTGTCTTAGAGGCTAAACCAAAAGCATTATTTAATAACTTACGTTTAATATGACGAAACTCTTCTTGAATATGGTGAGCGCTATCAGGACTGTATATAAAGCCGCGTTCATGTAATCTCTCACCATTTAAAATAATTTTATCTTTATTACTAGGTCTTGAAGTTTTAGTTTCAATAAACGAAGTGGTTATATCTGAAGCCCTAATATTACTTTTATCATCACTATCACGCTCAAAATCAACTGATTCATGTCTTTGTTGAGCTAGCTTTTTTTTAGCTAGGGCCTTTTCAATTGTACTCATGATTGAAATATCCTTTCTAAAGGAATTTTTATTGCATCAGGAAAAGCAAAATAACTGATAAATAATAATAACACACCTAATAGTAATACATTTGAACCAATAAATATTAAGGTTTTCTTTTGATGCCAACGATGTAATCCTAAGTTTTCGTTGGCTGAAATAACACCAAATATGGGTACACCAGTCGCTTTTGATAATTGTATCGTAGAGGTTGCAACAGGGTTTAGTTGACTCATTAAAAATGACATACCAATACCTACACCAAATCCAAACAATGTGGTTCCAGCAAATAAAATAAAACGCTTAGGGCCAGAAGGCTTAGTTGCTTTTCTAGGAGGATCTATTACTCTAAATTGAATTTTATCAGTTGTTTCATCGGCTTGCTGGGCGAGTTGTGCAGTTTCTTTCCGCGATAATAATTCTTCATATTTATTTTTAGTTATATTATAACCTCGATTAAGGCCGATCAATTCTGCTTCTATTTCTGGTAAAGTATGAACCCTATTTTCAAGTTCAATAATACGCTGTCTGTAGTTATTAGCCCTAACATTTAAAGATGCAATAAGGTTTTCAAGTTGATTTACTTGTATTTGTACTTCTTGGATTACAGGGTTAGCACTTAAGCGGTTTAAGCTACCTGTTTTTTGGTTGTTATTTACTAAATATTTTTCTATTTCTACAGTACGTAATTTATTTAAATTTTCTAAATTTTTACTCACTTCAATTACATCAGGATGTTTGTCTGTATAGCGTAATTTAAGTGTATCTAACTGTATTTCTAAGTCATTAATACGGCTGTCATAGGTAGTTTGTATAGAGTTTTCATGTTTTATTTTGTTACCATTGTTAGCGTTTGTAGTAATAGATTTATTTAACTGCTTTTTAGCTGAGTCTAAGCGTGTTTTATTTTCTAAAATATCTAGCTCTATACCTTTAAGTTTATCTTTTTGAGCATTAAGTTTTGAGTAATAACCACCTGATTGTTCTGGTAAAATTCCACTATACTTTTGTTTAAAGCTTGTTAATCTTGCCTCAGCATCAGACAACCTATTTTCATACTCTTTAATTTGGTTGTTTATGAATTTTTGAGCGCTATCTGAATCGCTTCTTGTTTCGCCTAGAGTATTTTCGATAAATACTGTGAGTGCTGAGCGCACTATACTTTTAGCCATTTCTGGATCTTTATCTTCGATACTTAAGGTATAAATATTTTCGCGACCAACGCTAGATATTTTGATATTATTTTTTAAGTGTTTGATGATTACTTCATACTCTTCGCTATTATTAGCTTGCACATCAAGATCTGTCATTCTAGATATTCTTTCTAGGTTAGGTCGACTCAGTAGAGTTCTTACCATAAGACGGATTTGTGTATTAGGGTTAGTTTCTACTGTTAACCCCTTAAGTAAAGGCCGCAATAATGACTGAGTATCAACATATACTCGCGCTTCAGATTTATAAACATCTGGCATAGAGGCTACAAAATACCATGATACGGGGCAGATAAGCCAAGTTGATATGATTATATAACGACGCTTTAACCAAATACCTTTGAGGTAACCAATTACTTCTTCAAATATGTCTTGCATTAGCAGCCTATAATTACGAATTTTAGTCGTATTGTGTTTAACTTAGGGTGAGTTGTACGGGTATTAATTTTTAAAACCACGCTTCAGGAATAATAATAATATCGCCGGGAAGCATATCGACATTAGCACTTATTTCACCATCTTTTAGTAATTTATCTATCATCACTTGATATTGTTTTTGTTGACCTTGTTCAATACGAATCAATACTGCATCGTTGCCATCGGCAAACTCAGTTAAGCCACCAACTTGAATCATTACATCAAGTAAAGTCATATGTTGAGTATAATTAATGGCTCTAGGTTGAGCGGCTTCACCTATAACTCGCACTTGCTCACTAAAGGGTCCAACAAAGTTTTGTACCGTAACGGTTACAATAGGGTCACGCAAATAAGTTGATAATATCTTTTCAATTGAACGCGCTAACTCCGTAGGAGTTTTTCCTGAGACTTTAATATCTTCAACCAATGAGGTGGTAATCATACCATCGGGGCGTACTAGAAAAGATCCAGATACTTCAGGGTTTCGCCAAACAAAAATATTTAGCAAGTCACCTGAACCAATTAAATACTTATAAGAATTGATATTATTTGTTTTAGAAGGTTGAATTGTAGCACTTGGCAGGATCGTATTTGAACTACAACTATATAATAATGTAGTAAATAACAAGGTTCCAATTTTTAAAATATTAATAAAGCGATTTTCCATAATTTACACCTTTTATGAGATACTATTAGATTCAACGTCTATTATAGATTGTATGATAGTTTTTCAATTTTTTACAATGCAAATTTACAAGTGTAATCTTATAGTTAACGCTTGTTAATGTTTTGATATAAAAAAATTGTTTTTAGTTAGATAAATAATTTAAATATTTATTAAAAGAGAGGAAACCTAGCATTCTATGTCTAGTGCAAAATTTCGAGATCTATCAGCAGGTACAAAACTGTTAATTGTTATTGAACAAGTTTTTTTTGTTGGCTCAGTCTTATTAGCAGTATATATCAACAGTATTTACCAAATAGTTAATTATCATATACTTTCAGGTAAATATTTTTTACTTTATGCTTTCATATTTGCTATTTTTAATCAATTAAGTGCTCTTGCTTTAGGCTTATATAACTCGAAATTAAGAGAGAGTTTTCGAGGGATTTTACGGCGTATGTTAATGTGTGTCTCTGTTGCTTTTTGTGCGACCACAATAATGAACCCACTTCACGGTGACAATGCACTGCCTATTGAAATATTAGCAATAGCTTCATGCTTTAGTGTTTTTTTTATCAGTTCTTTTCGTTACTTTACTTTTAAAGTTGACTTTTTTGGTTTTGGTAAACGAAATATTTTAGTACTTGGCTCAGGCAAAAGAGCTTCTATTATTGAAAAACGTATGCGTCGTGACGTTGATAGACAAGATTTTACGGTACATGGTTTTGTGGTCATGGAGGGTGATTTAATCGATGGTATTCAGTATGAAACACGAATTAATCTCAAGGATTCTTTAGTTGAATATTCTCTTAAGCATGACATTGATGAAATTGTCGTGGCTAATGACGAACGAAGAAATAACTTACCTATAGATGAATTGTTTTCTTGCAAAATTCGTGGTGTTGAAATTATTGATATACTAGACTTTATCGAGCGAGAAACAGGTCAAATTGAAGTAAACCTTATTTATCCAAGTTGGGTAATTTATTCTAATGGGTTTGCCTCTACACATTATCTTCGTGATGCGCTTGATTGGTCATTTAACGCGCTACTAGCTATTTGTTTGTTGCTAATAACTTGGCCAATAATGCTGTTTGCAGTAATTAGTATGAAAGTTATAGAAGGTATTAAGGTCCCTATTTTATATAAACAAGAACGTGTTGGCTTAGATGGAGAGCCATTTAATATTGTTAAATTTAGAAGTATGCGATTAGATGCCGAGAAAGGTGGCGCACAAATGGCCAGTGAGAATGACAGCCGAGTTACCTTTGTTGGACAATATTTGCGTAAATATAGAATTGATGAACTACCTCAGATTTGGAATATACTTCATGGTAAGATGGGATTTGTTGGCCCAAGGCCTGAGCGTCCTGAATTTGTTCAAGGTCTTATAAAAAATTTACCTTATTATAATGAGCGTCATAATGTTAAACCTGGTTTGTCTGGTTGGGCACAGTTAAAATACCCTTATGGTGCTTCTGAAGCTGACTCATTGGAGAAGTTAAAATATGATTTGTATTACATCAAACACCGCAGTTTTTTATTAGATTTGCTGATTTTAATTCGTACCGTTGAGGTTGTATTATTTGGTAAGGGGCGTTAATAAGTATGAATACTCCTGCTAAAGCTAATATAAACCAAAAAAAACAGGCATTAACTGTTGATGTTGAAGACTATTTTCATGTTTCAGCATTTGAAAGTATTATTGATAAATATCAATGGAAAAATTTAGAAATGCGAGTAGAGGTAAATACCTACCGTTTATTAGAATTGTTTGAACAAAAAAAAGCTAAATGTACTTTTTTTACCCTAGGTTGGGTTGCAGAGCGTTGCCCTAGTTTAATTAAGGCCATTGTTGCGCAAGGTCATGAGTTGGCGAGTCATGGTTTTGCTCACCAACGAGCAAATATAATGACTAAGGCGCAATTTCAAGATGATGTCAGTAGTAGTAAGAAAATATTAGAAGATATTTCTGGGCAAGCGATAACCGGTTATCGGGCTCCAAGTTTTTCTATTAATGACAGTAACACATGGGTATATCAAATATTAAGTGAACTAGGTTTCAAATATAGCTCAAGCACTTACCCTATTGAACATGATTTATATGGTGTACCACATTGGCCTCGCTTTAAGTATCAACGTAAAGAATCTATTATAGAAATACCCATACCAACATTACGAAATAATTCAGGCAATACCGGTATTGGTGGTGGTGGTTATTTCCGCTTATACCCTTATTGGTTCTCCAAAAGACGCATTGATCGGTATTTACGCGAAGAGCAACAACCTTATAGTTTTTATTTTCATCCTTGGGAAATTGATCCTAATCAACCCCGGGTTACTGGTGCTTCATTTAAATCAAGGTTACGCCATTATTTAAATCTTTCAAGTATGGAAAATAAAGTTGTTCGCTTATTAGACGACTACCGTTGGGATACCATGCAAAATATTTATTTAGGTAAAGATTAAACGAGGCCTTAGCTAAATATTTACGTTGACTAACTAAAATATAAAGAGAATGGATACTTGAAAGCTAATTTTATACTCAAATCAAATAATATAAGTTTGTTAACCACTAATAATTGCCAACAATGGGATGATTTTGTTAAGGGTCATGATCAGGGTAGTTTTTTTCATTTAAGCAGTTGGCAGCAGGTTATATCTAAAAGTTTTAATCACTCTTGTTATTTTTTATATATAAGCTGTGATGACAATATTGTTGGTGTTTTGCCTCTAGTCGAGGTTAAAAGTCAGTTATTTGGACATGCACTGATTTCAACTCCGTTCTGTGTTTATGGCGGTGCTATAGCAAATAGCCCAGAACTTGTTCGTGAACTTGAACAAGAAGCCTGCTACATAGCTGAACAACTATCAGTTGACTACTTAGAACTACGCTACCAAAAGCAACAAGATTCAACCTTATTGTTAAAGCAAGCGCATAGTACTTTTGGTTGCCCCATAGCAGTATCAGACGAACAAATATTAGCGTCAATTAAAAAAAAGCAGCGCGCTGTTATACGTCATTCTCATAACAATGGTTTGACGACCTCAGTAGTACCAGCAGAGCAAAAATTTAATGACTTTTATAATATTTTATCAGAAAGTTACCGTAATCTAGGTACCCCAATTTTTAGTAAAGACTTTTTTAAAAACTTAATCAAATATTTTATTAAGGATATTGATATTATTGTCATTAATAATAATACTGAACAACCTTCTAGCGCCGTTATGAATTTTTATTTTAACGAGCAAGTACTGCCTTATTACGGCGGTGGTAATGCAGATGCTCGTGCTATCAAAAGCGCTGATTATATGTATTATCAAGTGATGTGTAATGCAAGAAAGAAAGGGTTTACTTGGTATGATTTTGGCCGAAGTAAAAATAACAGTGGTGCTTATAACTATAAGAAAAACTGGGGAATGCAAGCTAAACCTCTCTATTATTATTATTACCTAGTTAATGCCACTGAATTACCTAACCTAAGCCCTAACAACCCTAAATATAAAATTTTCATTAAGCTTTGGCAAAAATTACCATTAAAGTTAAGTCAATTTTTAGGTCCATTCTTATCTAAGTACTTGGGTTGATATGATAATTAAACATAGTCTTAAGCATCAAAAGCAACCCTTGTTATTCTTATGTCACCGTATTCCTTTTCCGCCAAATAAAGGAGATAAAATTCGCTCGTTTAACATACTCAAAAAGTTAAGTGAAACGTATGATATTTACTTGGGGTGCTTTATTGATGATCCCTTCGATCGCCAATATATTTCAAAGTTAAATCAATATTGTGTAGAGGTTTTTTATATAAACCAATATAAATTATTGGCTAAAATAAAAGGTCTTTCAGGGTTTATTACCAATAAACCAATAACGCTTCCTTATTATTTTGACAAGCAATTACAGCAATGGACAAATCGAACAATTGCCCGACATAATATTGAACAAGTTTTTATTTACTCTTCTTCAATGGCGCAATATGTTCAGGACAGTGACTTATTAGAAAATAACTATTCTAACTTGACCAGAGTTATTGATTTTGTCGATATAGATTCTGATAAATGGCGCCAATATGCTGATAAAAAAACAGGCATAGCAAAATGGTTTTTTAATAGAGAATATAAGCTTTTAGCTTTACAAGAGAAAAATATTTGTAAACAATTTACGCAGAGCTTATTTGTTTCAGAGGATGAAGCGAGACTTTTTAAAACTAAACAACCTCAAACTCAAATTGCTAAAATACATGGTTTGTTGAATGGTGTTGATGTTAATTTTTTTGATCCTGATGCAATTTTTAGCCACGAACAGTTGTTACCTAAAGTACCTTTTATTAGTTTTACTGGAGCTATGGATTATTGGGCTAATATTGATGCCGTCTTATGGTTTGTTTCAGAGGTTTGGCCATTAATATTGACAGTACAGCCTGAAACAGTATTTTGTATTGTCGGTGGTAATCCAAGTAATAAAATTAAAGCCTTAGCAGAAAATCATCACAGTATTATTGTCACGGGAAGAGTGCATGATGTAAGACCTTTTATTGCTAATGCCGAGTGTATTGTTGCCCCTTTACAAATTGCTAGAGGTATTCAAAATAAAGTACTTGAGGCTATGTCACTTAATAAAGCCATTGTAGCAACCCCAATGGCAATGGAAGGGATTAATGCTTTGCCATCAGATGAGGTAGTCATTACTGAAGATAAAATACAGTTTGCAAAGGCTTGTCTCGCCTTGATTCATGATAAACCATCGATAGTAACCAATAGGCAATGGATTTTGCAGCATTTTACTTGGCAGCAAACATTAACATCATTAGCGGATTACTTTTTAAAAACAGGGACAGTTCATGAAAATAACAGATAATCGATTTTTATTAATATTGATATTATCTTTGTTGGCTTGGTTTATTGTTTACCAAGATGCGCTATTGGCGATGACGACTATTTGGTCTCGCTCTGATACCTTTGCTCATGGCTATTTTATTTTACCCATCAGTTTATGGTTATTATGGCGAGACAAAGCTAATTTACTCGCCAGCGTTGTCCAACCAACCTGGTTAGCATTGCCGTTGTTGGTAATTTCGCTGTTTGTTGGTTTATTTGCTTATGCAGCAGATATTAGCGTACTTAGACAACTATCTGCGGTGACCTCGGTTATTTTTTTACTTTGGTTATTAGTTGGTAATAGCTTGGTGTGGCGTTATAAATTTCCGTTAGTATATCTTCTTTTTGCAGTCCCAATGGGCGAAAATTTGATCCCTTGGTTACAAGGTATTACCGCGTGGTTTACCGTTTTATTTTTGCATATAAATGGTATTCCTGTTTATGTGGATGGCCTTTATATTCAAATACCTACAGGGATGTTTGAAGTTGCTGTTGCTTGTTCGGGTATCCGTTATTTGATTGCCTCCGCTGCGGTCGGTGCTTTGTTTGGTTATCTAACTTACCAAAAAACCTATAAACAAGTTATCTTTTTTATATTTGCACTTACGTTGCCTATTTTGGCTAATGGTATACGCGCTTATGGTATTGTTGCTATTGCCTATTATTCCGACATGAAGTACGCCACAGGAGCAGATCACCTAGTCTATGGTTGGTTGTTTTTTGGCTTTATTATTATGTTAATGTTTTGGGTAGGTGGTTTTTTTGCTGATAAACCATCCTCTAAAAACCAAGAAAAAATGATTATTGGTAATACATTTAAACAACAACTATTAAATAGAAAATACTACTTCATTACCCTAAGCACAGTATCATTGTTAATGACTAGCTTACTGATAATGCAATCTATTCCGACAATTAATCACTTAAATACAAACACTAAGACGACAAAAGGTAACCAACAAGCATTGACTAACTCTTCTTGGGGAATCTCTTTTGAGGGTGCGTTACAACAAGATTATTATCTGCAAAGTTCAGGTTTAGAAGTCTTTACTGTTAAATATGGCAATAAACAACAGCAGGGTGAAATGATAGCTTGGCAAAATGTAATGCATAACCATGATAGATGGACAGTCGTTGAAAATAGTAATCTTTTGGTTAATAACACCCCTGTCAATTTTGTTCACCTGAGAGACTTTGATGGTAAATCGCGCAGTTATTTATTTCAGTATAAAATAGGTCGATTTTACACGACAAGTAAAAATAAAGCTAAATTAATGCAAGCTTGGAATAGTCTGTCTAGGCACTCTGATTTTAGTGAGGTTAGGGCAATATCACTGGCTAATAACGCCGATATTAGTATTGCTAAACAGCTACTTAAAAGTGAATTTTCAAAATATTATTTTGCTGATAAATTACCAATAAAGGTAGGGACACAATAGTGCTAAAGGCTCATAACCAAGCAATACATACTATTGTTCACCTTATTTATCGTTTAGATATTGGCGGTTTAGAGCGTGTTATGTTGAACTGTATTAATCAAATGCAAGTGCAAGCGTTTCAACATATTATTATTTCTTTGACAGAGGCTAATAATTTTTCTCAGTCTTTAGAAAACCCCATAAAAGTTTATTGCTTAGGAAAAAAACCTGGTGCAGACTTAGCTATTCATTATAAACTTTACAAATTACTTAGGCAGATAAAACCGAGTATATTACATACCTATAACTTACCCACTATTGAATACCATCCAATAGCAAGATTGGCCGGTGTTAGAGGCCATATTCATGCTGAACATGGTCGTGATATTAATGATCCTGACGGATTAAATAAAAAGCATAACCTGTTACGTAGGTGTATGGCCTTTTTTATTCATAGGTACATCAGCGTTAGTGAAGACTTACACTCTTGGTTAGCTAATACAGTAAAAATTGCTGACAGTAAAAATTTGTTAATTCAAAATGGTGTCAACACATCTCAATTCAACGAAGTTAAAACTACACATAATAAGTTGCGGTTAACGATTGTCTCTCGTATCAGCGCAGTAAAAGATCATCAAAATTTATTAAACGCGATACAATTATTAAAGAAAGAGTTACCTGAAGATTCTCAGCCTGAACTTGCGATTGTCGGGGAAGGGGAATTGCGCACCGAGTTAGAGCAGTACTGTCTACAAAACAAGTTAAATAATGTGACTTTTCTAGGGGCGCGTAACGACATAAGTCATATTTTATCGCAAACTGATATCTTTGTTTTATCGTCAGTTGCGGAAGGTATTCCAATGACTATTTTAGAAGCTATGTCTGCTAGCACACCTATAGTGGCAACTAATGTAGGCGGTATTCCTGAAGTAGTAGAAAACGCAAAACAAGGCTTTTTAGTTGAAAAAAGTGACCCTGTCGCCTTGGCTGATGCCATAACTCGTTACATCAAACAACCTGAACTCGTTGTAGTGCATGGAGGCAACGCTCGACAGAGAATTTTAGATAGGTTTGATGAGAAAACAATGGTTCAAGCTTATCTAACACAATATAAAGCGTTAATTAAAGGACAATATTAATATGTGTGGTATTACAGGCTTTATTCATTTTTCAGCAGACATAGAAAGGGCTAGTACCTCAAGTGCTGATATTGAGGCAACAACACAAGATAAAACGCTCTTAACTGAAATGAATCAAGCGCAATTTCATCGTGGCCCTGATGAAGGCGGGGAATATATCACTAGCCATGTGGCACTTGGTCACAGACGCTTATCTATTATAGATTTATCCTCCGGCCAGCAGCCAATGGCAAGTGATACGGGTGATTATGTATTAATCTACAATGGTGAAGTTTATAACTTTATGGCGATAAGGGCTGAACTAGAGTTGTTAGGCCATGTCTTTAAAAACCATAGCGATACAGAAGTTATTTTGTATGCCTATATGGAGTGGGGGCAAGCATGCCTTGAGCACTTTCAAGGTATGTTTACGTTTGCTGTTTGGGACAAACCAAAACAGCAGTTGTTTATTGCACGTGATCGACTAGGTATTAAACCACTCTTTTATTCAGTTATAAATGGTAGCTTATATTTTGCCTCCGAATTAAAAAGTATTATGCTGGTACCTGGGGTAAATAAGAAACTCAATGCTAAAGCAATTGAGCAATACTTTGCTTTAGGCTATGTGGCTGAGCCACTGACTATTTATCAAAATGTTGCAAAATTATCACCTGGACATACCTTGACTATTAGTGCCGGTAATAAGGCACCCTGTATTGAGCAATATTGGGATGTTAGTTACGCCAAACAAATTGACATGTCTGAACAAGCCTACTTAAACACTATGGTTGATCGTTTCAAGGCTGCAGTGGCCAGTCATATCAATGCTGATGTCCCTTTGGGCTCTTTTTTGTCAGGCGGTGTTGATTCTAGCGCTGTTGTTGCCATGATGTCGCAATTAGCCAATGAAAATAAAGCCGCGAATAGCCTCGGTGAAGCCGTATCAACCTGTTCTATCGGTTTTGATGTAAAAGATTATAATGAAACAGACTTTGCCCGTATGGTTGCTAAACGTTATCACACTGATCATCAAGAGAGTATTGTTGCCAGTGATGATTTCGAACTCCTTGATAAGTTGGCAGGCTTATACGATGAACCTTATGCTGATAGTTCTGCTATGCCAACTTATCGTGTTTGCCAGTTAGCACGCGATAAGGTCACAGTTTGTCTGTCTGGAGATGGTGCTGATGAGTTACTGGCTGGTTATCGTCGTTATGGTTTAATGATGAACGAAGAAAAAATTCGGGCATTAATACCTCATTCAGTTCGAAAATCAGTCTTTGGCACCTTAGGCACACTGTACCCTAAAATGGATTGGGCACCTCAATTTTTAAGAGCTAAAACCACGTTACAATCTCTAGCAATGGATACCACTGAAGGCTATTTTCATGGAGTATCTTTGCTTAATAATACTCAACGTAAAGCTCTTTTTTCAGACGAGCTATATCAAACATTGTCTGGTTATACAGCGCTAGAGGTTTTTAGAGAACATGAGGAGAACTTTGATGGTAACGATCCTTTAGCCTTGATTCAATACCTTGATATTAAAACATACCTTGTTGGCGATATTTTAACTAAAGTAGATAGAGCCAGTATGGCACATAGCCTTGAGGTTAGAGTTCCCTTCTTAGATCATAAATTTGTGGAGTGGACAGCAACTATTCCTTCACATCTTAAAATTAAGCAAGGGTGTGGTAAATACCTCTTGAAAAAATCGATGGAAAGTCACTTACCCGATGATGTACTTTACCGGAAAAAAATGGGTTTTCGGGTGCCTTTAGCTGAATGGTTTCGAGGTCCATTAAAAAATAAATTACGTGACATGTTATTAAGTGATGAAATACGCAGTAGCGGTTTGTTTAACATGGCAACTATTGAACAATGGCTTAATGACCATCAGTCTGGTCGAAAAGAATACAGCGCACCCTTGTGGACATTATTAATGTTTGCGTCATTTTATAAACAAGCTGACCTAGCGTAGAAGGAAAATGATGAAAGTTTTACATGTATTTGACCATTCTATTCCACTGCACAGTGGTTATACTTTTCGCAGTCGTGCCATTATTAAACAACAGCATGCCTTAGGTATTGAAACTTGTCACGTAACTAGTGCTAAGCATGGTAATAAAAATCATGATATTGAAGACGTTGATGGTCTTAAATTTTATCGGAGTGGCCCAGTAAAAGGGCTATTATCAAAATTACCACTTGTTAAGCAATTATCTTATATTGAACCACTGGTTAAACGAATTTTAGAGGTGATAGCGATAGAGAAACCACAGGTTATTCATGCACATTCACCAGCTTTAAATGGCTTGGCTGCATTAAGGGCTGCAAAGCAAAGTGGTTTACCGGTTGTTTATGAAATTAGAGCCTTTTGGGAAGATGCGGCCGTTGATCATGGTTACTGTAAAGAGGGTGATATTCGTTATCGACTCACCAGAGCGATGGAAACTTATGTCGTTAAAAGAGCTCATGCCGTTACTACGATTTGTGAAGGGCTTCGAAGTGATTTAATTAATAGAGGTTTTGATAATAATAAATTAACAGTAATCGCTAATGCGGTAAATATTGAACAGTTTGAGGTAATAACAGGGCAAGATAAAACGAACAACAATGATTTAATTGAGTCACTCAAATTACAGCATTGTGATGTTTTAGGTTTTTTAGGTTCTTTTTATGCCTATGAAGGCTTAGATTTAGTGATCGATGCTATGCCAGCCATATTAGAGAGTAATAGCAAGGCACGTTTATTATTAGTTGGTGGAGGCCCGCAAGACTCAGCCTTAAAAGCACAAGTTAAGGCATTAGGTTTACAGGAAAAAGTAATTTTTACTGGTCGAGTTCCGCATGTTGATGTAGGAAAATACTATACCATTGTTGATTTACTTGTTTACCCTCGTAAGTCGATGCGTTTAACGCATTTAGTTACGCCATTAAAGCCGTTAGAGGCGATGGCACAAGGTAAAGCCGTAATTGCTTCTGATGTGGGTGGCCATAAAGAGTTAATTAGCGATAATGTAACTGGCTTTTTATTTTCGGCTGGCGATAGCCAAGAGTTAGCAAAGCGTTTGATTGAGTTGTTAGCAGATAAAGATAAACTTAATAGTGTTACTTCTGCTGGTCGAGCGTATGTTGAAAATGTCCGTAATTGGCAAAATAGTGTGCGTAATTATTTACCTATTTATAACGCATTAATTGATGTGTGATTAATGAATATTTTAATTTTGACAACACTGTACCCTAATAATATTCAATATAGACATGGCGTGTTTATTGAAAATAGAACGAGAGAGTTGATTAAACACTATCCCAACATTAAGGTAAAAGTATTAGCCCCTATCCCTTATTTTCCCTCATGGTTACCGATGAGGGGTTATGAATCATACAGTCGTATTTTTACGCAAGAGATTCGTCATACTATTGAAGTTACTCACCCTAAATATTGTGTTATACCAAAAATAGGCATGAATATAACCCCATATTTTTTATATCAAACGTGTTTAAAAGCTATTCAAGTCATGCAAGATTCTGGCTTTTCGATCGATGTTATTGATGCACATTACTTTTATCCTGATGGTGTTGTTGCCAGTTGGTTAGGAAAAAAATTTAATATCCCAGTGATGGTTACTGCACGTGGCAGTGACATAAATATTATTCCTAATAATAAAATTGCTAAGCGACGAATTATTAAGGCTTTACATGAGATACAAGCGAGCGCTGCGGTATCTCAAGCGCTGGCTGATAAAATGATAAAGCTGGCACCTAAAGCAAAGCCGCCAGTCGTTTTACGTAATGGTGTTGATTTAGATTTTTTCTCTTCTTCTGCAGAAAAACCTGAATTACCGTTTTTGTTAAATGGTAGTGATAAGTTAATTTTAAGTGTAGGCAACCTCGTTGAGTTAAAAGGCCACCATTTAGTCATTGAAGCATTAAGCCTGTTAGATAATGCCAAGCTCATTATTATTGGTGAGGGTGAAGAAAAAAATAATCTAGAAAAGCAGGTGTTAGAGTTAGATCTCGTTGATAGAGTAATTTTTACTGGTAATTTACAGCAATCGGAGTTACCCGGGTATTATGCCATTGCAGATGTCCTAGTTTTAGCCTCAAGTCGAGAGGGTATGCCAAATGTCTTATTAGAGTCTTTGGCTTGTGGTACACCTGTTTTAGCTACTAATGTAGGTGGTAGCCCTGAAGTTATATCTGAGGTTTGTGCTGGTCAGTTAATTTTTAAGCGAAACAGTGAAAGTATCAAAGATGGTTTGCTATCGTTGTTTGCTCGGGATAATAACTCATTGCAACTGACTAAGTTTGTCAGAAAATTAGGTTGGCGAGAAATTATTCATAAACAATATTCAGTGTTAAATAGTATTGTTGACAAGCACTTTGATGGGGTGAAATGTGGATAGTTTACTTTTTCTTGTAAACCTATTATCAATAGCATTCCTTTGTTATTGGGCTGTTAAAAATGACAGTGAGGACAAATAAGTGCGCGATATTTTTTTAGTCCTTATCTTTCCATTTTTACTATATTTTATTTTTAAAAGACCTTACATAGGTGTATCACTATGGATATGGAGTGCAATGTTTTTTCCAAACGGTTGGGTTTGGGGGTTCGCTTCATCATTTCGTTATAATTTGATGATTGCAGTAGCGACGATATTATCTTACTTTTTTCAAAAAAATAAGATAAAAACAGAAGGATCAGGCTTGTCGGTACTTATTATTATCTTTTTCTTATGGAGTACCATTTCAAGTGTTACCACTATTTCAAATCCAGATATTGTTTGGTTTGAGTGGACTATTTTCTTTAAGATAATAATCTTTTATTTTTTGTGTATTTTTACTATCAAAACTAAGCACCATATTAATGTTTTTATATGGGCTATTACCCTATCAGCAGCTTTTTTTGGCGCGGCAGAAGGGCTAAAGTATATTGTTACAGCAGGTGGTCATACTATACAAGGAATTCCTGGTAGTCGTCTAAGTGATCGGAATGAATTAGCGTTAGCGATAAATATGACACTACCCTTAATTATTTTTCTTTTAACAAAAACCCAGTCTAAATGGCTAAAAATAGCGTTGATAGGGGCTATTGCTTTTAACATTGTAGCAATTATTGGTTCATATTCTCGAGGAGGGCTTATCGCTTTACTTGTTATTGGTAGTTACTTCTTTTGGCAAAGTAAACGTAAGTTTTTAGTGTCGATTTTTATTCTCATTAGTATTGGTATTACTAGTTTGAATGTATCAGACAAGTGGACAGAACGGATGGATAGTATTAATACCATGGAGCAAGATAACTCTTTTCTTGGAAGGGTCGTTGCCTGGAAGCAGGCAATATTAATGGCCAGTGATCATCCCTTTTTTGGTGGTGGCTTTAAAGCCGGACAGAACGTTGCTGTATGGTACTTGTATGAAGATGAAATACCTGATTTAAATTTTATAATTGATACCGGTGATTATAAAGTTGATCGACCCAAGGCAGCTCATAGTATTTATTTTCAAGTACTGGGCGACCAAGGGTTTATGGGGTTATTTATCTTTTTGGCAATTTTATTTCAGGGCTATAGAAGCTTTTCTTGGGTTATAAAAAACTCTAACGACGAATGGTTGATAAACATATCAAGAATGTTGAAAGTTTCGCTAGTTGCTTATTTTGCTGGTGGTGCAGCTTTGAGCTTACCTTATTTTGATCTTTCATTTGCATTTTTTGCTTTAGCTCATATTTTTTGTGATTTAGTGAAAAGAGAGGAGCAACCTCACTTGAAAATTAAACAATTTCAACGGTTCAGTTGATATGCTCAATCCACTCTTATTATTAATGATTAAGTCTATTACAAAACTTACTGAACGAAATGGGTTAACTGTTTTAACATATCACCGTATTGGAGAGTCTTACAATCAGCTATATATGAATGAAGACTTATTTGAACAACAATTGATTTGGTTAAAAAAATACTTTAACCCAATGGGTTTAGCTGAAGCTCTTGAACTTCAAAAAGAGTATAAGCTACCTGAAAGAGCTATTGCTATAACTGTTGATGATGGTTATGAAGATAGTTTTACAACAATTTTACCCTTATTAAAAAAGTATGGGTTAACTGCTACCTTTTTTATTAGTACTTCAGGTATAGAGCGAGGTTATCTTTGGGATGAATTAGTTTCATCGTCAATATTTATGCTTGATTCATGTGTAAGTGAGTTAATATTACTGGGTAAAAGCTATGATTTGTCAACTTATAATAAGCGTAAGAATTGCGTTACAGCTATTACTAATGAAATAAAATATAGTGAGTTAGCCAAGAGAGAATGTTTAATAACACAACTTTTAAGTGAGGCAACAGCGCCATCACTTCCCCATCAGTTCTTAACAGAAGAGCAAATAAAAAAATTAGATGATGAAGGTATGGGTATTGGAGCACACACAATAAACCACCCTATTCTTTCCTCTGAAGAAGCGATAGTGGCGAATAGGGAAATACAAGAATCAAAGACGAGATTAGAAAAAATCATTGGCAAGCCTATCGATTTTTTAGCCTATCCTAATGGTAAGAAATATATCGATTTTAATGAACAACATGAAAAAATAGCTAAAATATGTGGTTATAAAGGTGCATTCAGTTCTGATTGGGGTTGTATCGCAAAAAATAATAATAATTTTTCTTATAAACGGTTTACACCTTGGGATAAAACTGAAATTAGGTTTTGTCTACGTTTAGCTTTAAATTTCAATAAATTACACAATAGGTTAATGATTAAGTGAGCTCTTTAAAACAGAAAACTATTTTAATGATTGCTTTAGATTTTCCACCATGTCAAAGCGCGGGAGTTCAACGTACACTAAAGTTTGCTGAGTACCTAGCTAAATTAGGTTGGCAACCAATAGTTTTAACTGTTAATAAGGAAGTTTACCGATCTGTAGATACACAAGTAACTATTTCTCACAATATTAAAGTTTATCGTTGCCAATCTTTAGATTCTGCTAAAGATTTATCAATTAAGGGAAAATATTTTGCTTGGAGTAAAGTTCCTGATCGTTGGTGGAGTTGGGCAATTACAGCTATTCCACTCGGAAAGAAGCTAGTTGATAAATACCAACCTAATGTTATTTGGTCAACTTACCCTGTATCAACAGCACACTTTATTGCTTATCGGCTTGAACAATACAGTGGTTTACCTTGGGTCGCTGATTATAGGGATCCGCTTCAATGTCGTTATGATAATAATGTTCAGCAGTATAGTTTTATCGCTAAATGGATTGAAAAAAAAACAATAAAACATAGTACGAAAACTATCTTTACCACGAAACAAGCAGCGCAACTTTACTATAGACTTTATCCTGATGAGCAGTTAAATAAGTTTTGTGTTATTGAAAATGGCTTTGATGAACGTAATTTCGAGGGGATGAGTGATATTGATAGCTCAGTAGTTGAAAAATATACGCTATTACATAGTGGGGCTGTGTACCCAAACGGAAGAGATCCTCTATTACTATTTAAGGCGATAGGTGAACTTAAGCAACAGTTAATATTAGATAAGGATAATTTTGAATTAATATTTAGAGGTGCGCCTCGTGATTCATATCACTCAATATTAGTTAGGCTAGATATAGTAGACCTTGTGTTGTTTAAACCTAACATTCCATATAAGCAATCTCTTTCAGAAATGTTATCTTCATCAGGTTTGTTACTAATTCAAGGTGGTTTATTTAATAAACAAATACCAGGCAAGGCTTATGAGTATATTCGGTGTAATAAGGCTATTTTGGCACTTACACCAAAATATGGTGCTACGGGACAATTATTATTTCAATTAGACAGCACTGAGGTTGTTGAAAATATTCAGCAAATTAAAAAGGCTATTTTATTTATGTTGCAGAAAAATCCAATTGATAAGAGAGATAGTCAATTTTATTCGCGTTATTATAAAACACAGCAATTGGATGTATTATTAAACTCAATAAGCTAAATTAATGAATAAATATTGGTAATGTAAAATGATAACGTCAAGAGTACTATTCTGTCTGAATTAACTCATTAAATAATACCTATGTATTTTTTAATGAGTTAATTAATACCTCAAAATATTTTAGTCTCTTAATGAAGGCTAATAAGATAAAGGCCAATAATGTCATCACGATTAAATCAGCTATTATTTACTGGTGCTGTTTGGATGTTAATTACTCGTGTATTGGTTAAGTCATTGGGTTTAATTAGTTCTATAATGCTTGCTAGGTTACTCGCACCTGGTGACTTTGGTTTAGTAGCAATAGCAATGTCTATCTATGCTTTTATTTTATTGTTTGGATCTGTTGGTTTTAATAGTGCTTTGATACAAAAGGCGGAGGCCACTAATCATGACTATGATGCAGTCTGGTCTCTTGGGATTATATTTGGTTTTTTTGCTGGTATTGTTTTCATATTAAATGCAAACAACATTGCTATTTATTTTAATGATGAACGTTTAGTCCCTATAATTTATTGTGTTTCGATCCTTTTTGTAATTAACGGTTTTGTTAATACCGGTGTTGTAAAGTTTCAAAGAGAGTTAAATTTTAAAAGAGAACTTAAATTTCAATTAATACCTAAGTTAATTAGCTTCTGTAGCACTCTTTCGCTAGCTTATATTTTACAAAACTATTGGGCTTTGGTTATAGGTATGTTGGTTCATCAACTGATGATAACCATTACAAGTTATGTCATGTCTAGATATAAACCCAAATTTCGGATATCGGGTATAAGAAAATTATTTAATTTTTCCAAGTGGATAATGTTAAATCAATTCTTTTATTATATTAATAACAAAAGTATGGATTTAATTGTAGGTAAACTAATTTCTACGAGAGCTTCAGGGATTTATAATATTAGTTTGGAAATTGCGTCTATACCAGTGACGGAAGTAGTTGCTCCAATCAATAAATCAGCTTTTCCTGCATATTCAAGAGCACAAAAAGATTTATCACAGCTGCAAGAGTTATTTTTACAAACAATTACTTTAATAGGTTATATCTCTATTCCAGCGGTTTTTGGTGTGTTTTTTGTTATTGATATTTTTGTTCCTGTTGTATTAGGTGAGCAGTGGAATGATACAATTGTTATCATTGAATATCTCAGTATAGCAAGCCTTTTTCTTGGCCTTAGTTCAAATGCAGGGTATTTACTAATTGCACTAGGGAAACCCTTTATATCAACGCTTAATGCATTTTTGAGAACGTTATTGTTGATTACATCGGCTATTATTTTGATTAACCTTTATGGCTTACCAGGAGCTGCGATGGGAATGGTGATTTCTTCAATTGCCGGATTTTTTTTAGCTTATTCATTTACAGCATATTATAGTCAGTTAAATATATTTACTATGCTCGCGGTTTTTTTTAGGCCTCTTGTTGCTGCATTAGTGATGGCTTTTTCATTGACTCTTTTAAAAGAACAATGTTTTATCGATTTAAGTCTGTCATCTTTAGTTGCAACTGTCTTAGCAGGTATCATCGTGTATTGTTTTTCACTTTTTATTGTTTGGCTTTTACTAGGAAAGCCTGAAGGTGTAGAGTCTTTTTTGGTGAAAAAAATTAAGTATTTAATTCACGAAATAAATTAACTATATAGGAAAGAAAATGTCGAACAATTTATCAGATGTTTTTGAGCAATATAAAGACAAAAAATTTATCTTTGCTAAACCAGGAGGGAACTGGGGCGATCATTTAATTTACTTTGGTGCTGAACATTTGGCAGAAAAGCTGGGTTTAAATTATGAGTCTAAAACTAAAGCTGAATTTTTAGCTTTGGAAGAAATAACTGATGCTGTAATTTACATTCACGGTGGTGGTGCTTTTAATTCATGGTGTTCTGATTCTGGATTTAAATTACTTACCGTGGCTTTAAAGAAAAAAAATAATATTGTCATATATGGCCCTGCTTCTTGTGGTAATAATGAAAGTTTTTTAAATGAAAAATTTACTGAGTGTTTTAATGAAAACAATTCATCCGCTTGTTATATGTTTGCAAGAGAACGAAATTCATATTTAATGTTTACAAGTATACCTATCTTGCAAAATAGTGTTCAAATATTACAAGACGTTGATACCGCTTTTCATTTAACAAAAGAAGTCATTACAAATAGAGTTGGGAAAGAAAGGTTTGACTATGACTTTTATGGCTTCAGAGATGATAATGAAGCCTGTAATGTTTCGCATGATTTTAGCTTCAATGAAGTGGTTTTTGATCCCGCTATTTTGTGTACTAGTTTTGAACATTGGATGAAGGTTCACTTACACGCCAAGAAAATTGTGACAAATAGGACTCATTCGAGTGTTATTGGTAGTGTTTTAAATAAGCCTACTTATTTATTTAATGGTAGTTACCATAAAAATAGAAGCATTTGGACAGAAACTTTACAAGATAGAGGGGTTAAGTGGTTAGAGCCTGAAGAAGCAATTGGCTTAGTTGAAAAAAGTTGGCTAGATAAACTACTGCCTAATTTTTTGAAAAATAGTTGGAAAGTCAAACAGGTATTTCTTAGCTTACAGAAAGTTCCACAGTAATGCTTACTAATACGAAAGTCAGAATTTCAGTTGTTATTGCAACAACAGCAGAAAGAAAACGAGCTGAAAGTATAGATATCGCTATAAACAGTGTAATAGCTCAACAAGGTTGTAATTTTGACTTATTAGTAGTGATAAACGGATCTATTTTCGATAATAATGTGCGTAAATCAATTGAAAATAATAAACGAGTACAGTGTCATTACCTTTTAGAAGGAAGTTTTCCAAAAGCATTAGCTTATGCTAGGTCTATTATTAAGACTGATTATTTTTGTTTTTTAGATGATGATGATGAGTTACTACCTAGCTCATTATATGCTAGGTTTTCTACTTTAGAGAATAACCCCGGTATGGATGTTGTCATTGGTAATGGTATAAAAAAGCAAAGTGATTTAGCATGGCAAATCCACCCAGAGATTATGAGTTACCAAGATGATTCGTTGGCAGCACTTTTTAAAAATAATGGTAATTGGTTGGCCAGTTGTGCAGGTATGTTTCGTACGAAAACAATTCCTCAACAATATTTTGATGATTATGCTGTATATGCAGAATGGTCATATATAGCTTTTAAACTAGCAGTATTTAATAAGGTTATATTTATCAATACTTTATGTTATAGTATAAATGTAAGTACAGTATCATTGTCACATAATGAAGCTTATCTTTTTGGTCAATATGATATGACAAAAAAAGTGTTAGCACTGCCACTTCCAAAGTGGGCAAAAAAACTACTGTTGATTAAGGTGTGCGATACCGAGCATGCTATTGCTGAACGTCACCTTAAAAATAACCAAAGGGCTAGGGCGTGGCTATTCCATTTTAAATCTTTAAATCAGACGAAAACATTTTTCAAGTATATTATGTTTACTCGCTACTTAATTTTTAAAAAATAAAAAATAAAAAATAAAGCATAGTTTTTTTGATATTAATATAAAATTAAAAGGTAATAGGCAAAATGTTAATTAATTTTTAGACAGAAAAACGAATTTTATTGGGGATAGGCTTAATTGTTCAACACTATTTATTGGGAATAGGCGTAATTGTTCAACAATATAGTACTTTGCGTCTTTTATAAATATGGTAATATCACATAGTAATCCGTTATAACTGTTGAGATATCAATAAGATTTTATGAGAAAGTACTTTATTGTTGTAGGTGCATTACTAAATTTTGGTGTTCTATTCACTATACTTTTTGCCTTTCAATATATTTTGGCATCTGGTTTATCTTTACCTGTATTTAGTGAAAAAGTTACTGAAAAGATATCGGTTAATCAACCTAACTTATATAAAATAGCGGCACCATTTTTAAACGCTTTAAGTTATTTTGCAGTCGAGAATAAGTATTTTCGGCAGATTGATTTACAGCATTGGTCTGGTATCGGAGCTTCCGTTACGAATTCAACTAAATTTCCCCAAAAATTAGCGACTTTGACTAGTCGTTACCAAACAGTCAATGTTAGTAATGAAAAAGAATTAAAAAAAGCGTTAGCGAGCGCTAAAGCTGGTCAAACAATAGTTATTGCCCCTGGTGAATACTACTTTTCTAGTTATCGAGTAATTCCAAAAGGTATAGGTACTTCGGTTAATCCAATACGTTTAACTGCAGCTAAACTTGGTACAGTAAAGATCTTTTTAAAAGGGGAAGGCTTCTTCGTTCAAGATCCTTATTGGCAATTTAGTAATTTACACGTGATTGGTGATTGTAAACGTCATGCAGACTGTCATCATGCATTTCATATTGTTGGAAAAGCGCATCATACCATTATAAACAATAATATTATGCAAGACTTTAATGCCATGATAAAAGTTAATGGTGTAGGGAGAAATTTTCCAGATTATGGCCGCGCGGTCGAAAATACTTTTTTTAATAGTTCGGCTCGAAATACAGTCGAGCCGGTAACTCCTTTTGATTTAATGCAAGCTAATGAATGGCAAGTGAGTAATAATTTTTTCTATGATATTCAAAAATCTGCAGGCGATAAAGTCAGTTATGCCGCTTTTTTTAAAGGCGGATCTAGTAATGGTATTTTTGAACGAAATTTAATTATTTGTTCTGCAAACCTTCCCAATAAGTATACAGCTGTAGGTTTATCACTGGGTGGTGGAGGTTCACCTATGCGCTATCGACGAAATAATAATAAAGCTGAACACCTTGGTGGTATTATTCGTCATAATATCATTATGCACTGTGCTAATGATGTTGGTATATACCTTAATAAAGCACAGGGTAGTAGAGTCGAACACAATATACTTTATAACACCCAAGGTATTGATCTACGTTTTTTAGAAACAGATGCCTATGTTGCCAATAATATTATCTCGGGACGCATTCATATTCGAGATCGTGCTAAATTAAATAATCGTAATAATCTTGTAGTTAGGCGCGACTTTATCACAGGAGAAGATAGTCTTTCTGATTATTTTGTAGCGCCAGAAAAAGGTGATTTTACTTTCAAGAGTCACATTGATATTGAGTCTTTAAATAAGCCTACCGATAATTCAGTAATAAGTACTAATGAAGTCATTTCCACAGATTTTTGTGGAAAACTTCCTAAGTATGCTTATCTTGGAGCTTACGTAGGAAATTACTTTTGTCTAGAAAAACTGAACCTTGCCTCTAAGACTATGAAACGAGGTAACCATGCAGCAACCCTTTAAAAAAACAATGGTTCAGTATTTATATATATCAGGTCTCATTGCGCATATCCTATTCTTAGGATTGTTTATTAGCCAACCTTATTTGTTTAATAAAATAACGGCAAAGTTACATGATGTTTATTATGCATGGCAAAAACAACATGACTATGTTGTTTTAACACAAGGGAAAAATCTTAGCTTACCTAATGAGATCAATATGGTTTTTTCAGTATGGCAACCCAAGCAGATTATTAAGGATATAAAAAATAGATTTGAGATCAATGGTGTAGGTTTTTCTGACTTATCTACTGCTATCGCTTATTTGACAGCTGGCGATGAATTATTTATTGCTGAAGGTATATATGATACTCCAATGATCATTGATAAAGATAATATTACTATTACCGGTATTGGTCATGTTATTTTTGAAAAGGGTATTGCTGATAATAAGGGATTCATTGTCAGTACAGGTAATAATTTAACCATTAATAATATAGAGTGTCGGTATATTGTAGCGCGAGATGGCAATGGTGCTTGTGTTCGTCAAGAGGGAAGTTACTTAAGCCTTGATCATGTTTATTTTCATCAAAGTCAGCAAGGCGTTTTAGAAACCTCAGGTAATAAGGGCGTTATAACAGTAAAAAACAGCCGTTTTGAACAATTAGGCTTTAATGGAAGGGCTAATGGTATTTATACTAATCATGCCTCTGTAAATGTTCAGCAATCACTCTTTGTAGCGACTAAAGAAAAAGGCCATGCTATAAAAGTAAAAGGCCCCAAGTTGACTATTAATCAAAGTATTCTGGTTTCATTATCTGCAGAAGATAGCCGTTTGGTTGATATGCCAAACGGTGGTGAATTGAGTATAACTCGTTCATTGTTAGGACAGGGGCCTAAGTCAGTTAATGGCCAATTGATAGGTTATGGCTTAGAGGGTATGTCAAAACTTAAAAATAGTATCAACTTAGTTGAAAATGTCATATACCTTGAGCGTCTTGGTGCCAATTATATGCTGACAACACCTAAAGGTATTGATCTTGACAGTTTGATTCAAAAGAATAATATTATTATTGGTAATGATAACTCTTCTTATAAGAGTTCAGATAATACTTATTTTATCGATAGAACAGAATTGGGTGTGCCTCCTTATCCAAAGTTACCTAATACCTATTGTCGCACTTGGTCTTATTGCCCGATAAAATAACGAAACATTGTATTTATGTAAAAGGCTATATTATTTTCGTTGTTATCTATAGGAAACTTTAGAGTAATCGCTTACTATCCTAATATAATCTCATTAATGGAATACATATGAGTTCAATATCTATTTACCCTGCTATTATGTGTGGTGGTAGTGGTACCCGTTTGTGGCCACTTTCTCGGGCGCTTTTCCCTAAACAGTTTCTACCATTAGTCACCAATAATAGTATGCTTCAAGATACATTATTACGGCTTCCTCAAAATTGTATCGATCCGTTATTTATTTGTAATGAAGAGCATCGATTTTTGGTGGCTGAACAACTAAGGTTGTCGTCGCTTAATAACGGCACTATTTTACTAGAGCCTGAAGGAAGAAATACCGCGCCTGCCGTAGCGTTAGCTGCAATTAATGCGTTGGCTAAAGATAAGAACGCGATGCTTTTAGTGTTAGCCGCTGATCATGTCATTAAAGATACTGAGGCATTTCATCAAGCCGTTAAGCAAGCAAGTGTTGCCGCTGAAAAAGGTGATCTTGTTACCTTTGGTATTGTGCCAACTCATGCTGAGACAGCTTATGGTTACATCAAAAAAGGTTACTCGCTCAACAATTCAGCTTTTAAAGTCGCTGAATTTGTTGAAAAACCAAATAAAGATTTAGCGTCACAATATTTAGCATCAGGTAAGTATTTGTGGAATAGTGGTATGTTTTTGTTTAAGGCCTCTCGTTACCTTGAAGAGTTAAAAAAATATCGCGCTGACATACTTAGTGATTGCCAACTTGCCATGCAAGATATTGAAAAAGATTTTGATTTTTTACGGCCCAGTAAACAATGTTTTTTAGCCTGTGCTAGTGAGTCTATTGACTACGCCGTGATGGAAAAAACTGATTCAGCAGTTGTTATTCCCCTTGATGCGGGTTGGAGTGATGTGGGGGCCTATTCTGCGTTATGGGACGTTTGTGAAAAAAATCAAGATAATAACGTACTAAAAGGTGATGTTATTGCTCACCAAACCACCAATAGTTATATTCATAGTCAACACAAACTAATTGCTACTGTTGGTGTAGATAATGTTGTCGTTATTGATACTCCTG
>Ga0115006_10000205_pt1 | contig 30820 bp, 22 predicted proteins | sample ArcOceMetagenome_3_FD_88943 | JGI IMG/M metagenome (GOLD analysis project Ga0115006, IMG submission 88943) | Marine eukaryotic phytoplankton communities from Arctic Ocean - Arctic Ocean- Svalbard ARC20M Metagenome | ecosystem: Environmental > Aquatic > Marine > Oceanic | place: Arctic Ocean...
AAAAAAAAATTATAAAAAGTACAATTTTATATTTTTAAAATTTTTTAATTGATTTAAAAATTAAATTTTTGGAGTTTTTAAAAAAATTTGAACAATTTTTTAATTTAAAAAAAGTTTTTTTTTTTTTTTTTTTTAGAAAATAAATTTTTTTTTTTGATGATAAATCATTTTTTTTTTGATTTATAGTGTATTCAAAGATATGATTTATAAAAAAGGCATGATTTACCAAGAAAATTGGATAAAATAAGATTCCAGATGTTATATTAAAAGAAAAGTTTTCTTTTCCTAAGTCTAAATTCAAATACTTTTGAATCAAATTTTGTTTTTTAAAGGGAAAGGGGAGTAAGAAACCAGTAAAAACACATTTATTGCCTAGATTAAACAAATTAGTAGCATCACCAATCAAAATTGCATCAATGAATAAGGGGGGACTTGTCTGAAATTTTTTTACCAGAGCTTCTTGGATTCTGATTTTTTGTATTTCAATAAAAACAGAATGATCAATTACTAATTCCCACTGGTCAGAACCTTTGCAGTTGGGACAGATTTTTGGTTCTGAATATTCATTAAAATTCTGGGGAAGGTTCACTTTTATTTTACATTTTTGGTTTGAACATTGGAAAATTCCAAAAATTAATTTACTCTCAGGTTCTATTATTTTTATGACATTCCCCACTAAACAACTAAGTTTTCCATAGTTGGAGTTTTTGAAAAACCTAAAAGTTTTCCAGTTAGGTAAATTATAAAAACCAAGCCTAAAAAAATTTTTTCTGAAAATTTTCTGATGAGAGTTTTTGTGAATCAAATTTCTTAAAAATTCTTCTGTTGTTTTAATTAATGATTTTTCTAATCTCGAATATTGGTCTTCAATCAAATCTGACAATTCTTCGCTAAAATATAAAAGATGTTCGAAATCAATATAAATGACTGGTTTCCCAGACTCCTTCAAAAGTTTTATTTGTTCGATAAAACACAAATCATCAATATTTTTTACTAAAGTTTTAGATAATTTAGTTAAATAGTCTAGAAAATTATAATAAACACGCCCAATTTCTAGAGTAAAAATTTCTTTTTCGTTTTTTAACGTACCAGAAAGCATTGACATTTTCGCCTAAAAAAACGTTAAATTTTTTTATTTATTTAAAAAAAGTAAATATTTATAAAAAAAAATTTTAAATTAATAAAAATGTATCTATTTCATAATCACGACTTTTATTTTGATTAAATAAAACCAATTTTATTGGCAACATCTAATGCATCTTGATCGGGTGATAGTTTTATAAAAGCTTTTTTTAAACCTTTAGGAGTAATCAAAGTATTTATTTTAATTACATTCGTTTTATAAATTTTTTCCATTAAAAATTTTATATTTTTCTTATGTGCTTTTGAATCAAATACCAAAATTATAGTATTAGAGGATTGAATTTTTTTCATCGAAGATTCAGTAGTAATTGGGTGTTTGAACAATTTTGTATAGCCTTTTAAGTTAATCGGGTCAATTAATTTCTTTTGATATTTTTTATTCCTTTGTAGTTTTTTTGTTTTGGGCCGTCGAAATTTTACTGAAATTCTAGATGTATGTTTTTTAACCCCTAAATTATTTTTAGTGTGAAACCCCATTTATACTTTTTTTAATTTATTACTTAAATATATTGATGTCAATTTTAACATTAATTAAAAAATACATTTTAAATAAAAATTATTAACTATAATTAAAAAATGAGGTTGATTATTAATACATTTGAAAACATCCCTGGAAAAAACTATTTAAAAAAACAACAGTGGTTTAAAAAAAAAAAAATTGAAATTTCATCTCAATTTAGAATAAACAATTTTTCTGATATTCAACTTAATAATAAACAAACAACATATTACCAAAAAACTGAATTACATTCGAAATATTTCAATTCTTTCAGGAATCTCAACAAATTTAATGGCTTCGTAGACTCCTTAAATTTTCTCAACAATAAGGAATTTCTAGTCCAAAAAATTCTCTACGACTGTTATCCTTCTGAACAAGCTCTTGTCAAGTTGTCAGTTAACAAATTGGAGGAACTGGGATCATTTTTTTTCTCTCTTATCGTCCTTCAACAAAATAAACTGTATTATGAATTTGAATCGCCTAAAAAGTTACCATTCCCTTTGATCATTTTAACCAATATTAGTGTTTTAAAAAAATCAGACCCAGATTCTAAATTCTTGTCCATTATTCAAAAAAATCAGAAAAATTTTTCAATTAAAACCATAACTAAAAAAGAAGAATATAAAAATTCAATTTTCCAGACCTTTTATCAAGCATTTTTTTTTGAAAATTTAATCCCCGAAATTTTTGAAATGTATGATAAAATAAAAAAAGAAACCTTTTTTAAAAAAAATAACATCTTTCTTTATCGATTTATTTTCTTATCTATCTGTTCTATAAAAGTGCTCAATAAGTTCAATCTAAAGAATATACTTTTTACCAATACATGTATTTTTGAATTTCCGAAAATAGTCAAAAAGACAATCTCAATAAAATATGGTGAAGTTCAAAAAGATTTTCAAACTCCTGAACTACTAAAAAAAAGTTTGCCTATAAGATTAAAGTTTAATATTTCAGATAAACAGAGTTTTTTTTCTAAATCTTGCAGTTATGACTTTTTTATATTTTCAAAAAATATTAAAGAAATTTTTAACCAAGTTCAAATTATGAATAAACTGTCTTGTTCTATAATCGTTTCTTCTTCTTGTATACCCAAAATAAATCAAATTTTAGTGGGCTTAAACCTCAACAAATTAGTGATAAAAGTTTTCCAGATTGAAAACATGGCAAGACTAGATTTTCAAAAATTAATTGAAGTTCTTTCTGATTTGAAAAATGAAAACCAAAGATTAATTTTTATGATCGGAACTCCAACTGATATTTCTTGTTTCAATTTTATTTTTTCAGTTCTGATTCTTCCCAAAATTCATTGTTTTAAGCTACTATCGGGGGTAAAAACATTTCAGGAAAAAAAGACCAAAATCTTCTTTATTAAAAAAAGTTCCGAAAAATGTTTATTTCTTTTCCCAATTATTAAATTTCATCAATTAAAAGATTTTTACACTTTTTCGGATACCAAGACATCTCGTTTATGCATTGATTTTGAATTCCAAAAAAATATATCGAAACGTTTTTTCGGAATTAATAGTACTATTAATACAAAAAACAATATCATATTTAATATTCCCGAAGATTCGGTTTCAACTTTTAGTCAAATAAATAAAATCCTAATCCAAACAAATCAAAATAAGTTTTTATGCTTTATTTTTTTAAATTTAATTTGTATGATTTCGAAAGAAAAATATATCACTCCTCGATCTCCGAAGGAGGGAAAATTAAAGAAAATAATATTTTTTCTTTTTATTCTGTCCTCAAAAGTCTTATAAATTTTTTTACTCTTTTTACCGATGTCGACCAAGAGGGTAAAAAAAAATGTACAAATTTCTGCCTTTAACCTAAAAATTTTATTTCCTTATTGTTCAACTAAATTACCTGTATTAAAAGATTTTTTATGTGTTTTTTTATTCTTATTTTACTTCACTTTAATTCGGAATTAATTTTTTTTTCATATTTATCGAATATAATTAAATTTTTGATTAATCTAATTTTTCAATTAAGATGAAAGATTACTCTTTAGCACATGCCTGTAAGAAAAAAAATCACTTAGATGTTGCTTATAATTTAAGGAATAATTTTAAGTTTGAAATATTTAATTATTTAAGCAACGCGTATTTTACTACAAACCCTCAGACAATGAATGTCTGGAAATTTTTAGTCTTTTTTCAAAAGAACCATAAAATATTTTCATTTTCTGTTTGTAAAAAAAAAAGGATAAAAAAAATAACTTCTTTTATAAAATCGATTAATTTTGATTTTGAAAATATTTTAGCTTTACCAGAAATAATTTTTTTTTTAAAGGTTCAAAAAAAACAAAATCCCTTTATAGTTAACCCTAATCCTTTTTATATTGAATTTCAGTATGACATAAACAGAAAGATGAGGGCAATTTTAGTTGACTGGTTAATCGATGTACATTGTAAATTCAAATTGGTTCCTGCAACTCTATATCTAACTATAAATTCTATTGACAGATTTTTAAGCCTGCATATTCTCATGCGCCAAAAATTGCAGTTATTAGGGATTTCATCAATGCTTCTTGCATCTAAATACGAAGAAATTTATGCACCGGAGACGAGAGACTTTGTTTACATATCAGATAATGCCTATTCAAAGGAGGATATATTTAAAATGGAAATTTTAATTTGTACAACCCTCGAATATGTATTTTGTACTCCAAGTCCGATTTTTTTTATTTCTGATTGGTCAAGAATTTTAAATATATCTCGAGAAGAGTTGATTTTTTCGGTATATTCATTCGAACTTCATCTTATAGAATATGATAGCTTGATTTACCAAAATGATACCATTTTTGTTGGGTCACTCTTAAATGCCATTTTTTTACTCAATAATTTAAACCCAGAAATGAGCATTATTGAATTTCTGGAGAGAATAGGCAAAAGTTCTTTAAAATTTCGAAATCTAAAAGAAATTTTAATTTTAAATAAAATTTTATTGATTTTAAATCAAAATGGAAAGCGCAAATTAACTTCCTTGAAGAAAAAATATAACCATAAAAAATATAAAGAGGTATCCGAATCAACATTTTTATTTTATTTTAAGTTTGATTAAAGTTTAATTATAAATAAATATTTAAAATTAAAAATTAAAGATTTATTAAAATAGTTAGCCTTATTCTTTTTAGAATTTTACAGTTAGGTTAAGAGAGACAAATTTGATGAAAATTGCTTTAGAAAACAAAAAGCTATATATTAAAGCAGGTTTATATTACGAATATACTGGTTCACTGGAAATTTCAATTAAGGTATATTTAATATTTATAAAAACTTTCTTTTTTAGCTCTATTATTGGTATTCGATTTTTATGTTGCTGTTATTGGTTAGATTTATTTAAAAAAAGGGGCATTTTCTTTTTCAGAAACAATCAAATAATAAATCAAGTAAATTTTGAATCTTTTTTATTTATACAAAAATATCACCAATATCTAGGAAATTTCAAAACATCTTTAGAACTTTACATGAAGCTCATTACATCCTCTTTTAATAATCATGGACTTGGGAAAATTTTAATAAACAAGATTGATTTTAAAACCTTTATTAATAATAATTTATCAAGAATTTTCTTTTTGGAAAACAAAAAAAATTTAATAGGATTTAACTTAAAAAGATCTGTAAGAAGAATGAAAAGAAACAAGAATAAAAAAGAATTTTGCATATGGAATAGACTCATGATTCATTTTATTGCTAATTATAGCATAATTTCTAAGATTAAAAATTTTTTTTGCGGTTTTAATATTTTTGAAAAAAATGAAAGACCCGTTTTATTTGAAAACATGTTGTATCTGGATTCCAATTTCGAAACAATGAAGAATATGATAAAGTTAGTAATCAGCCTAAATTTAATTGATTTGAAATTACATTTAATAAGGCTAAAAAAAAACTTTTTCTTAAAAGACAAATCTAAATTATTTTTTTTGAACCCCAAGAATTGTCATACTTTTCAAATAGGATCTTATGATAGTTATTCTAGCTTAAATCGAAATTATAAGTTAAGACTATATCAAATTTTGAAGTTTGAAAGAAATTCACGCAACTTAACAGCTCAAAAATTGATTTTAAAAACGATGTATCAGTATGCATTAGTCGATAAAAAAAATCCGAGACATTATTACCTGTTCGCTCAAATACAACAGAGACTGGGCTTAAATAAAAATGCCCTTAAATCTATGTTTTTTTTCCACTCAGTAAAAATTGAAAAAAAAAGGGTAGATTTCGACCAAAAATACAACTTAAAATTGAATTTTGCAACTGAGAAATTTTATGAAAAAAAAAAGATTAATGCTTTACTTAGAATTTCTTTAATTCATATTCTAATAAATTTTAAGCTTTCTTTAATTGTTAAAAACGGGAAAAAATTCAGAAAAATAAAATTTATCAAAGGGATAAATAAAAAGTTTAAGTTTGAAAAGAAAAAGACAAAAAAAAATAAAGATTTTTTTAAAATCTTAGAAACAAATGAGAATTTAATACTATTCTATAAAATTTTAATTTACAAAATAACAAAAAAAAAAAATATCCAAAAAAAATTTTTAATCGATAAAATTCTTGAAGTTCTTGTGTCTAAAAATATTTTTAAAAAATTAAATTCGATAAGGCTAAAATCAGCACTAATAGTTATTATATTAAAGAAAAAAAAATATACCAAAGCATATGATTTATTACGCCAACAATGTTTTAATGAACCTTATTCTATTCTATTCTGGCAACTTCTTTCTTTTGTTGAAAAAAAAATCGGATTGGTTGTTTCAAAAACCTTGAGATTTACACTGCGAATATTAAAAAAATTTCCAGACTCAATTCCAGGAATTGTATTTGCAGGAAATCTCTGTTCCGTATTCGGAAGTAATGGGTATGCTTTAGCTGAGTTTTTTCAAGCTTACAGATGGAAAAGTAATTCGCCATTTTTGAATTTATCTATTTCGATACAATATCTCAATGGATCTGTTAATAGAAGGACCAAATTAAAAGGTTTTGCACTTTTACTATGTCTAAGCTTTTATCTTCGATACAAAATTTTACGATTTTTTATTATTAAAGTGATTTTGCAGGAAAATTATTTTTCACCTTGTTTGGAGAAGGAGGGGCTATATAATAGTGGAAGAATTTTGTTATTTTTAGGTATACATACCAAAGCAAAAATTAATTTTGCATCAATTTTTGAGTTAAATAAGACTATTTCAATGGTCAAAAAGTTCAAAAGAAATCGAAAAAAATTTATAAAATTCGCCGTAAAGAAAGAAGCACAATTTAATTCAATATTCCTTGATGAATGTAATAGTTTTACTTCAAGTTTAACTAATTTTTGAATACATAGAACTTAACGATTAGCTTTAGCAACTCTCTCGATTTCATCCTTCTTTTTGATGGCATATGAATTAGAAGAACCTCGGGCAGCATTAATTAACTCGTCTGATAGGCATTCCGAGAAAGTTTTTACGTTTCTAAAAGCTGATTCTCTAGCACCCATGGTAATAAGCTGAATTGCGGTATTAATTCGACGTAAAGGAGAAACATCAACGGCTTGTCTTCTGGCAGTTCCAGTATAACCTACCCGAGTTGAATCTTCTTTTGGCCCTGAATTTATTACAGCATTAATTAAAATCTGAATAGGGTTTTCATTAGTTAATAAATGAATTATTTCGAAAGAATGCCTCAAAATTCTTATTGCCTTTAATTTTTTTCCATTATTTCTTCCATGCATCATTAATCCGCATACAAGTCTTTCAACTAAAGGGCAAGACGCCTTATGGAATCTTTTCGAATTATAACGCCCGACAGTATGTGGCAAGTAAGTTGAATATTTTTCTCCAATCGCTAAATAAGGATAAAGAGAAATATCTTTCACTTCTAGATCCTTATAACTCCATTTATTAAAAAGATAAATTTGATTCATTTACTAATTTAAACTTATTTGAATTTTTTTAGAATATAAAAAATTGTTTATTATTATTATTATTTAAAAATATTTTGTTATGTAATCTCCTTGTTAAAATTTCTTTTTAATAAGGCAAAATTCTTGTTGATCGAAATCTAGTTTCTTTTCCGTTAAAATTTTTAATATTTTTTTTCCAAGATTAAGTGCCTCATTTGGTGACATATTTTTTCGATAACTTTCTCTAATCATAAAAGTTGATTCGTCTTGACCACTTCCCAGAGATGCAAATTCTTTTTTTTTTAGTACACCAGAGGGATCTATTTGAAATAATCCGAAGCCTTCTGAATCTAAACCGCAGACTAGAAAGGCAATACCCAAGGGCCGATTCTTAAAATAGGTTTGTTCATCTTCATCTTCAAGAAAAGAAGCAAGTTTTAGGATTATTTTTCCGCAATTTTCAACGCTCGTGGCTTGGTTTGAAACAAAAAAGTTATTTTCCAATCTGACTTGAATTTGTTCAATTAAAAATCTTGCATCGGAAGTCAATCCAGATATCACGCATCCAAGAGAATCATTAAAATTTATCAATTTTTGTCCGTGTATGTTTTCATTTAAGAGTTCATCTTTTTTTTTTTCAAGGAGAAGTAGTACGCAAAATTTAGTTTTTATACCAATTATAATTGAGCCCAGTTTAATCGCCTCCGAAGCAAACTCAAGTTGAGTCAGTCTTCCGTCTGAAGAAAAATTGTTTGAATTCTGCATGTTCAACCTAGGATTTTGTTGAAATATATTTGATAATAATTTTATTTAAAAGATAATGAAAAAATTCGATTATTCTAAAAAATAATAAAATGCGAAAATTCAAAAATTTTCCAATCATTCTTTCCGATTTTCTACTATTAGTCTTTCTAAGTTTCAATGAAAAAAGAAAAATTAGATTTAATGAAATACCTTATCCTATTAGTAGGTTTAAAAATAAAAAGAATATTTTTAACCACGAAAAATTATGTCTGATTACTGAATTAATTTTATTTTCTCTAGATACCGAGGTATTTCATTCTTGTTTTAAAAAAAATCTATATATTTTAAAAAAAGTCTTACTTAGGAACAATTTTTATATAATTTATAAAATGGGATCTGGAACAGTGTCGAATCTAATCTTTTCAATTTTATGTAAAATTTGGTTTAAACAAAAAATAAAAATGGTTCCGAAAACTGAAACTGAGTCAATATTCCTTTTTTCTAGAGAAGAGGCGAAATATGTATTTTTAAGTCTCTCTAATAGAGCAAAAATTTTTGGCTTAAAAATTGATGAAACCAAAGATGAATTTAAAACGTTTTCTTCAATAAGAAAAACACCAGTTATTATCATCATTTTTTTTAAAAAAATTCCAAAAAATGATAATTTTGAAATTTTTAAACATACTAATATAATCTTTATAAAAGGAGAGTATCTATTCCCAGAATATCATTTTTCTTTTTTAAGGATGAAAAGTTTAAATTTATTAAAAAACCAAAATTGCCAGAAAGTTATAATTTTTGGAAGCAAAGTTTTGAAAAAAACGCAGTTTGAGAACTGTATTAATTTAAAGAATTATTACTCCTCTTTCAAATTTTTTCCTAATCAAATTTTAGATATTTCATCTACACAATTGAACAAAATTCGAAGAATAATGACTGTATACATTCGATTCAAAGCTTCAAAGGTATTAATTTCGTCTTCTTGGAGTAGATGTCTTCTTTTCTGTAAGTTATCTATTAAAACAAATAAAAAGATTTACTCTGAAAATAAAAATCTAGAAATAATTAGAACAAAAGAACAATTATATTTAATATTAAATTTCAAAAACCGCTATGAATATTTTTCTTGTAATGATATTCCAAAAAAAATTTTAAAAAAAAATATCAATATATTTTTCTATGATTTTTATTTCAAAAAAGATAATATAATTAAATTTCTTGAACTACTTAAAGATATAAAATTAGCTAGTATTTGGATTTTTTTTCTTCTCACATCTGACGATGATGTATTTTTTAAAATTATCAAAACAAATAATTTCTGAAAAAAATGTAGGATAATCTATCAAATATTTAGTCGTTAAATTACTTCCTCAAATATCAGAAACCAGAAATATAAAACGGTAAAGATAAAATTTCTTTACTTAATGAATAATAAATTAAACCTAATGAATAGGTTCCACTCAAAAAATGAAATAAAATTTTAGTAAGTGTATTTGATATTCTCTTTGAGAAAAGCCATTTAGAAAAATTAAAATCTTCACTATTTAATATTGAATTTCCATTTCTATGTTTCCTTTTTTTTATTTTGGACTTAATCAAATTAATTATGATTTGGATAACAAAAAAAAGTCTTAGTAAAAAAATTTTTCTCGGATGTTTTAAATTTATTCTATATCCTTTCGCAAAACTCATTATAATTAACGAATTTAATTCTGACATAAAATAATACTAATTTACAAACAAATTAATTAATTATATTCATAAAAGATTATTATTCAATTATAAACGAGAAGGGATATTAGGAATAGAACATGAAAAGAAAAGAATTTTATGAACCATTGGATCTTAAAAATCGCTTCCTTAGATTTATAGAAAATTACACACTTCCCAATCATTTTCAGCCATACTGCTTAAAACAAATTTTAAAAAAATTTATAAAAAAAAATATAAACATAAACATTAATTTGGCCCATATTGCAGAATTTGATCCTCAGCTTTATATAAAAATAACAGAGTTTCCGGGGGAACTAGTTTGTTTTTTCGATTATATTTTAAATGAAACCTTTTTTGGAGATATCTTTTTTAAAAAGAATCAGACAGGAAATAAATTTAGAATATCTTTTTGGTGTCGTAAGTTAGAATTCAACTTTAATATTCACGAAGTATCCTCTGGACTATTCAACAAGGTAATTTCGATCCACGGGAAGATAGTTAAAACTACTAAAGATTTTTCCGAGTTATCTTCTATTCTTTTTAAATGTGAAATATGTGAATTTGAAACTTATTCATTAGGAGATTTAGGAACAATTCAGGAACCTGTGTATTGTTTTTTATGTAAAAACTTTAATTCTTTTAAAATTCTAACTGATCGATGTTATTTTAACAAAATTAAATTTCTCAAAATTCAAAATCAGAATTTCACTGGTAAAAACCAAAATAGAGGCAGCAATTTACTACTAATTTATAGGAACCATATTTCAAAATCGCTTGCAACAGGAGATACGGTTAAAGCTACTGGAATATTAAGAATCCACCCTTTTTTTGACAAAATAAAGAAACTTAATTCGATTTTTTTTGGAATTTACCTTGATTCAATGTATATTCATAAGAGTAACAAAAACAATGAAATATATCATAAATTTAAAAAAGATTTTTTTGAAGAGAACAATCAAATTGATTATTTTAATCATAAAGACCAGAGAATAATGTTTACATCGTTGACACAAAATTTCAATTTTTATCAAGTTTTCCAGGATTCTTGTTTTTCTGGAAGAATTGGGATCGAAACGATAAAAAAGACCTTTGCGATGATATATTGCCAAAAGTTTAAAAATGCCATAAATGTCAATATGATAATAAAACATCAAAATGTCGTAGAAGAAATTTTAAATTTAAAAACTATCCCCAAAAATTTTAAAAAATTTATTCATATTGATGGAAAAAATGACAAAGAACCTAATATTACCTTTTCTATCGATCCAACTGATGATTGGAATGATAATAAGATAATAAAAGGAAAATTGTTAAACAACCATCCGAGAATCTGCTTTTTTGAAAATTTGGATTATTCAAGCAGCTATGTTATTCAAATTCTCAAAGAAATAATCACCTCTCAAAAAATCTCCCTATTTAGAACAGGTTTAAACTGTTGTCTGGATCTTCAACATTCTATAATAGTATTTTTAAACAAATTTGGTTCTCAATTTTTCTCAGAGAAGACTCGAAAAACCTTTGAGAAAGATATTGATTCTTTGGTAAACCTATTTGATTTAGCATATTTATTAAAAAGACCAGGATTATATACTTCACAAAATTATACATTAAAATTATTTAATCATATTTTTCACAAAAAACCTTTTGTGATAAATCCAAAACGAATAAATTTAGAGCGGACTGGTTTTAAATTTGAAGGAACAAAGTTTTTATTTGATTTCAAAAGAAAAAACGACAAATTTTTTATTCCTCCTTTTTCTTTGGTAGAAATTATAAAAATGAATAATTTAACAAAAATTTTAACAAAAATTAAATTAAAGAAAAAATGGAAATCTTTGAAAAATTTTTCGATTTTGATCAAAACCATAGCAACAAATCTAGCAATTTTTCGTTTATCAAAAATTATAGCTCTAGAAGATATTCGCCTTGCTTTTGTATTAGTTTCTGAGTCTTTAAAATCAGATGACTTTCTTAAAAATTAACTTAAACTGATTTAACATTTTTATACAATTTATTCTTAATATAGTATATGAAAAAAATTTTACAACATTTTTCTCTTAAATGAGAAAAATCCTTTTGATTTTTAGATTAATCGGAGTGGAAAAAAAAAAGCATCAGGATGCCTTTTCTTCAAAAGAAAAAGGCATGTTGCCAGGTAAGTATGTAAAATCGAAGATTATTTAGAATACGAATAAAATTTATTTTTATCAAAAAATAAAATTCTAATTAACAAATTATCATACAATTTTTTAGTTCAATAAAAATATTATAACGTTTTAATTGAATTTATCTAAAGTCCGTATTGGAGATCAGTATCACAGTTAATTTTTATAAAGATATAAATAATGGTCTGTACAATTGCCTTTACTACCGTCAACCTTTTGAACCCTAACCGTTTAAATAATAATAATGGTTTAATAAAATCCTCAAAAAATGAATATAGAAATAAAAACCAAGGAAAACTGAAATCTTTGAAAGCAATGCAAACAGGCGCCCAAAACTATGATGGTGTTAGAATTGGCCCACCTCCAGATTTACCTTCATTATTACTACACAATAGAATCGTTTATCTTGGGATGCCATTGGTTCCAGCTGTAACCGAATTAATCGTTGCAGAATTTTTATATCTTCAGTATGAAAATTCTGAAAAACCGGTTTTTATGTATTTGAATTCAACTGGAACAAGTAATCCTGATGGATCTTCAGCAGGATTTGAAACTGAAGCTTTTGCCATCGCCGATACAATGAATTATATTAAACCACCAGTCCATACAATATGTGTTGGACAAGCATTTGGAACATGTTCCATGTTACTTTCATCTGGTGAACCAACTTTTCGATCTGCATTACCAAATGCAACAATTATGATTCACCAACCTACTTCCAGGGCAAGAGGACAAGCGTCTGATATTGCAATAAAGGCCCGAGAAGTTCTTTATAATAGGAAACAATGTTTTGAAATTATAGCGGAAACTTCGGGTCAATCACTCCAAAAAGTAATGAAAGATGCTAGTAGAACAAAATATTTATCTCCACAAGAAGCTGTAGAATACGGAATAATAGATAAAATCCTTGAAACTCCAAAAAATAAATCGCTTGAAAATCCTAACTTTCTTTCTTCTTTATAAAAATAAATGGACTAAATAACGAAAATAAAAAAATTATTTAAAATTTTTTGAAATTAAATTTAAAATCAGAGAACTTTTTTATCACTTTTCATACATATGCTTAAAAAATATTAAACATCATATGTTTTTACAATATGGAAAAAAAATTTAAATCTTTTGAAAAATTCCCGGCATTATTCTTGCAGATGGGTTTGTGCTATTTTCGCGTTTAACAAATTCTACACTGTCGGAAGGAGGAAAGAATCCAAATGATTCGAATTCTTTTGGTTCAGTTTCCATTTTGGAAATCAATTCTAAAAGACTACCTACTTGAATAATTGGTTTTAAAGGTTGATCTGGATTGTATTTACACATTGATGTCCAAGAATTCTCTAAATCTTCCTTGTTTAAAAAAATCGGTATGATTTCCTCTCTTCCTTTTCTAATTGTTAGACCTTCAGCTATAAAAACCGGGACTCCTTTAAAACTTTCAATAGGATTCAAACCTTTTTTTAGAGCGTTTGCATTTTTCACTTGTTTTTGATCAGGATAAAATCTAAAGATCATTTTTAGTTCTTGCCCTAAATTACCGCGAATCCCACTTGGAGATGCATTAGAAAGAACCATTCTATATGCTTTATCTAAACCCATTATATATATTCTTGCTTCAAGGGCCTGGTGGGTTTTTTGCATACTTTTTAACATTGCTAGTGCATCTTCTTGTGAAAAAAATATTAAGCCAACTTGTTCACCATTCGAATTATTAGCAAGATAGGGTTGACCGGTTGCGTTTGTAACGGCAAAGACGGGGACTTGAGAAAGTTTTTGTGCCAAGTTTTTTTTCGAAAACTTAGAAGCAAATGCACTTGAAAGGTTGAAAATGTTTGAAAAGCTAGGGTTGGATAAAAAGACAAACAAAAAAAACAAACTGCTAAGAAAAGCCAATTTTTCGATGTTAAATTTATTAATTTTATTTGAGGGTTTTGAAATTTGAGATTTTTTTATACTATTTACATCGTGGTAAGAATTAATGTTCATTTTCGGCGAAGTATACAGATTCTTAACCTTAACTTTGAAGGAAGACCATCTTTGTAAGTTTTGAAAACGAAAAAAGCTATTTTGAAATAGTACACCTAGTAACATATATATTATAATATACTAAAATTTTTATATGCTTAAAACACCTTTAATTAAATTTTTAAAATATCCAGAATTTTCTGATTTTATTTTGTATTAGATTTTCGAAGTAAAAAGAAAGAATAAAAATAGTTTTTAAAAATTTTACTTTTTTCAATTTTAAAAAATTTTTATTTGCCCAAGATATTTTAACAAAAAAATCTATAAAGAAATAGAAGGAAAAATTTAATTTAATAATTTAATAGTTTAAATATTTTTTTTGGAATCATTCGTTAAGATTATTTTTTTAAATTTCAAAAAAAAATGAACACTGAAACAATTGTAACAATAAAAAAAATTTTAAAATTTAACATTCAACAACATTTTAGGTCATTAATTCTATTGTCTGGAACCAATATTAACGAAATTATTGAATATATTCACTATTTATGGGTTAAAAGTTCTCCGATAAAAAAAAGTCCAATTTTATGGTGTTATAAAAACCATAAAAAGGAATCAATAAAATTGAATGATTCTAAAGGAAATTTAAAAAGCAAAAATCAAATTAAAGGTTTTGATATAAATTATTGCTATTATGACGAGACTCGAAAAATTCTCGGGAATACATATGGAATGTGTATTTTGGAGGATTTCGAATTGATTACACCAAACATATTAGCCAGAATAATAGAAACAATCGAAGGAGGTGGTGTAATTATTTTTACTATGGAAACAACTAATTCCATGAAAAATTTAAAGGATTTTTCTTCTATTTTAAAAAAAAATAGAAATAGTCATTTTTTTCCGACTTTAACCAATAGATTTATGCAAAATTTGATTTTTTCTTTTTTGGAATGCCCAGTTTTTTTACATTTGAACGAAGTAAAATCGAGTTCAACAAAGAATTTCAAGCTTATTCATAAAGGAAATTGGGAAAAAATTAGCTTGGATCCAAAAATCCAAGAAAAAAAAAAACTTTATAGTGAAATAATATCCAACACGAATAATATGGAGCCCTTGACAAGTTTACTCGCCAAAACTAAAACATTTGATCAAGCTAGAGCTTTTCTTACTTTCACTGAAGTTATCTCAAATAAAGATTTTTATTCAACCGTAATATTGACATCTCCAAGAGGAAGAGGAAAATCAGCTGTCATGGGACTCGCTGTCGCTGGAGCAATTTCATATGGAATTAGTAATATTTTTATTACATCCGCAAATCCAGAAAATTTAAACTGTTTTTTTGCTTTTTTGTTCATTGGTTTTAAAATCCTAAATTATTCTGAAGGAAAAGATTTTGAAATTGTTCAAAATTCTAAATTAAAATATATCGAGAAAGTAGTGGTTTTAGCCACACACCGTCAATTAGTAAGATTCATTCCCTTTTTTCGAGTAGAAGAATTTAAAGACCAAATTGAACTTTTAATTGTTGATGAAGGTGCATTACTTCCTAGTAAAGAATTAGAAAAATTTAATGGTTCTTTTTCGATTTTTATGAGTTCTACAACTTCGGGTTACGAAGGAACTGGAAAAGAATTTAATATTAAATTGATTGAAAAATTAAAATCCAATTATTTCACTGAAAACCAAAATTTTAAATCCCATAAAAAACGTGTGTTAAAAGAAATTTTTCTTGAAGAACCTATAAGGTACTCCTTTGATGATCCTGTGGAAAATTGGTTAAATTCTTTTTTATGTCTGGAGTTTGGAAATTGCAAAAATATTATTTCAGGATGTCCTGATCCAAGAACATGCCAATTATTTTTAGTAGATAGAAACTCTCTTTTCTCTCGTCACATAATTGCAAAAAATTTTCTACAAAAAATTGTATCGATTTTTTCATCTTCGCATTATCGGAATTCACCTGACGATCTTCAAATTTTGGCCGATGCACCATCTCATAGAATTTTAATATTAACATCTCCTTTAACATTAAAAGTGAATTTTTTACCAGAAATTTTAACAGTTTTGCATATTTCTTATGAAGGACAAATATCTCGGATTTTTATGGAGAAAAATTTAATGAATGAAAATTTCGTTTTGGGTGATCTATTTCCATGGGTTTTATCAAAACATTTTCAAGATTCAAGTTTTGGAGAATTATCGGGTGTAAGAATAGTAAGAATTTCAACCCAACAAGATTTGCAAAATATGGGGTATGGTACTAGAGCACTTGAAATTTTAAAAAGTTTTTGTATTAAAGGAAGAAAAAATATTTCAATTAAAGACAAAAACTTAGAAAATCATCTAAATAAATTTAAACACAAAAATCCAGCGCTTTCACCTTTATTAATAGATTTAGAAGAACGAAAACAGCCTATAATAGATTATTTAGGGGTCTCTTTTTCGATTTCGGCTAAATTGTTATGCTTTTGGTTAAAAAATGGATTTTCGTTAATTATTCTAAAACCTAAAAAAGAACAATATTGGAAACAAGATGTAGGAATAATGATAAAGATGTTTTCTATATCCACAAAAAAAAATTTATATTGGTTGGAATATTTTCAAAAAGAGTTTTTCAGAGAATTTTTGAATCTTTGTAAAACAGATTTTAAAAAAATGCCCACAAATTTAGTTTTTAATGTTATTCAAAGTTGTAAAACCTTTAAGAAAAAGGCTTTAATGAAAAGATGCTTTAGTAACCTTGATCTTAAGAAATTATATCTTTTTTCAAATAATACTTTTATATCATATAAGCTGATAAATCATTTGATCAGTAAAATATCAAAAGTCTGTTTTTGGAATTTTTTGGATTTAAAAGAAATAAACTTATCTGAATTGTTCATTTTAATTGCAATGGGATTTCAATTGAAGAGTTTCAACGATACTAGTACTGAATTCAATCTTAAAAAACATAAATTATTGGAAATTTTAAAAAATATTATAAATAAATTTTTTAAATCTATTTAAATTTAAGTTTTCATTTTATATTCTTTAAATTTACCCAATGAGTAAAGAGTCTGCAACTTTTTTCAGCAACAAAGGTCGATTAACTCAAAGTGATTTTGCATTAAAAACGACCACTCTCAGTGTTCCGGTTATTGCAATGAAAAGTAAGTATTAAATAGTGTTTCCTAAGTTTTAAGTAACTATTGAAAAAAAAAACTTACTATTCATAAAAATTCAGCCAAAAATAGAGTCTATATAATGACCAAACAAAATGAAGGGATAGCAGATAAAGCTTTACCATTAAAATCGAGAATTTTTATTATAGATAAAAGTTTGGGGATTGGGGGATCCGGTTTAAAAACGGATTTTAAAATAGTTTTAAAAAGAGCAAGAAAAATTGCAAAAAATTTTTCTTTCGTATATGGAAAATCGATTTCTGCTAATATTTTAACCAATGAACTATCTACTTTTTTTCAAGAGTTTACCTATTCCTCAGGTACTAGACCTTTTGGGTTATGTATATTTATCACAGGCTTTTCCAATGAAGGACCGGAATTATTTCAGATTAACCCCGATGGAAATATATTTTGTATAAAAGCGAATATGATTGGAAAAAAAGCTAATCAAGGTTTGCAATTTTTAAACAAGAGGTGGAATATAAATTTAAATCATGAAGAATCAATTTTGACTTGTTTCTTAAGTTTAAGGGAAATCAGTGATGGGCGATTGAAACATTCGGAGCTTAATATTGCTCTTATAGATCAAGGTGGCGTTTTTAAGATTCTTAATAAAATTGAAATAAAAAAACTTTTCTCAGAATTAGATGTAAAAAACGAATGAATGTCAAAAATAGGATTCGGTTAATTATGTTTGGGTACTATTAAAATTAAAGCAACTCTCGGTAATCACATGGAACTAACTGGAAAAATATTTCTTTGGAATTTCTACTACTTTTGACTTCTATAAATGTTCTAATGAAGACAAAATTTTCATTTTTAATGTTTTTTTCAAATGTAGCTCTGAAAATTCCTTTAGAATCATTCGAGTAAATACTTTTTATTATACCCTTTATGCCATTAAAAGTTTTTATGCACGCACCTTCGTATTTTATGGCTTCCATGTTAGAACGAAACATGCCGGTAACAAAAGCAGTTTTTTCATATTTTTTTATCAAATTTCCTTTTAATTTCAATTTTTTAAACATCTTGAAGCTGGTTTTAATTTGTAAAATTTTCCCAAAAAATAAAAAAGAAAACGACGCTCCCTGGTTTCTAGTGTTCCTAATTTGACTTTTTTTTTTCAGCCCAATTACTAAATCCTCTTTGGTCGTCATATCAATATCGAAACAGATGTAATAAAAATTTATAGCCTTGATTTTGTTTATAATGTTGAAACTATTGTTTCTTTTTTGATTGCAAAAATATAGTCTAGTTATGATTAATTTAAAACCAATAGATAAAATATAGTATTTCCCAGAAAATAATAATTCATTCTCCCATTTATTCTTAAATATTTTTGCAACTATTTTTTTACTTTTGTCTGTGTTTCCAAAGACTATTGTTAATAAAAAGTGGATGTCGTAATTTTTCTTAAAATCTGAAGGAAACCCTTCAAACTCAAAGCGATATCTCTCAGATTTTAACGGGGCTTGTTTATTATTTTCTTTTGAAACTTGTAAATGTTTTGAAAACAGGTTTAAGTTTTCGGTTCTATTGAATTTATTTTTTTTAATTTTTCTAAAATAAATTTTTTCAAAGATAGAAATCAATAGTTCTATGGTCGTTTTTTTTTCACAATTTATACATGGGTCAAATATTTTGTAAGAATCGATCAGCAAGATAGCCGAGTTATCTTTTATTCTCTTTTGTTTTATGTTAAGAGAAAAAGAGAAAAACAACAAGTTTTGAAGTCGATTCAACCTATTATGGTTAATCTTTTTCCTGAAGATGGGGTTCGTATAATCAATGAAAGAGAGTTCAATATTATTTCTTTTTTTCAAGAATTGAAAAGTTCTTTTTTCTGATTCAATAGAAGATTTTTTAATTTTTATAATTAAAATCTTTCCTACTCCAGGAACAAAATAGCCTTCAATTTTTTTTTGGCTAAAATTGTGTTTAAAATAACCTGTAAAAAATCCAGTATCTTTTCTTATATTATCTCGAAAATCAATTTTAGTAATAATGGCATGATTGGGGATTTTCATTAAGGGAAAAGAATAACCTAACTTTACCCTATTTAAATATCTTGTTAAATTCTTAATTTCTCCGAAAAAATATATATTATTTTCTTTTATTCCACCGAAGTAAAAAATTTTACAATTTCCATTTGTTTCTTTATTCAAACGGTCTTTTATTCTTTTTTTGGCTTTTCTCAGAGATTTCCAAGTTTTAAATAAATCTAAATGGGTCAATATAAAAATATAACGTTTTAAATTTGAGTTTTTTACCAAAGTAATTGTCTCGAATGTTTCCAATTCAACACCAAAAAACGCATCGATTAAAAGAATCACTAAATCAGAAAAGTTGAAAGAGTGAATAAAAGAAAAATTGTCAGCAATATTTTCGACAAAAAATAATCGTTCTGCTCTAGAACTTAAAATCGATATCATGTTAGTAGCAGCCCATTTTTTTTTTTTGGTATAATGAGTAACTAGTGACCTCATTAAAGTCGTTTTTCCTGTTTGTCTTGGTCCAATTATCGAAACAGTAAATATGAAATTTTGAGGAGAATTTGTACTAGTTTCCATTTTATTCTTTGATAGTTAAAATTTAAGTTGGTATCGTAATATTCAAATTTTAAACAAAATATAAGTACTTAAATTAAAATTTTTCTATTTACTCCTTTATTACATAATTACTAGTTCTAAAAACATGAAAAATTATCTTTACAATTTACACTATTCGGGATAATGTCAATTAATTATAGTTAAGTTTGATATAGAAAAAACAAAACGTAAAAAAAAGTGGATCTTAAATTTTATGGTCAAATTAAAATAACTTTTACCTATTAAAAAAAGGAATTTAAAATTTCACTGAATCTAGTGTTAGACTTTTTTATGGTTAATAATCATAAACCTTAAGAATGTAGAAAATATTAATCTAGAAATATCCAAATAGATAAATAGAAAAAAAACCTTAAATTTGTTCTTATTTAATATTTCATAAAAATTTTTCTAAAAAAAAAAATTAAATAAGATATATAATTTTAGTATATTTTTTTGTTCCGTTTTCTTCATATAAATAATAAAGAGTATATGTTTAGCAAAGTTTATAAATATAAAAAAAAATTTCATCAACGTTTTTTAATTATTAAAATTTATTTACCTTTTTTTCATTGAAACTATTTCATAATGATATTTTACATATTTCATGAAAATAAACTTATTTTAAATACAAGAAGTTCAAATTTTATTTTCAACCCCAATAATCAAATTAGCGATGTAAAAAAAATCAATATTTCCAAAAAAAAAAAATATCTTTATTTTTTAAATCATTTCAAAAATAAAAATATAAAATATTCTTTGAAAAATCCTTGGAAACAAATCAATTTTTTCAATAATATTCCTTTTTATATTTCTCCTCCCAGAGTCATATTTTGGTTTCGAACAGATTTAGACTGGGAGGAAAATTTTGTTTTAAAAATTGCTCTAACTTTGCCAGTGAGTCCCGTTTTTATTTATTTTCGAGATAAGAATAAAGAAAAAAGATGGAGTGCTAAAAGAAAAAATTTTTTCGAAAATTCGATTTCTCGTTTAGAAAATATCTTTAGATTACATAATATCCAATTTTTTATCCTTGAAACAAACATTGTGTCTTCTATTTCAGGGATAATCAAAAAGTATAAATCACCGCATATAATTTATTCACTTAATACCTTTGTTCCATTAAATAAGAAAAAAGAAAAAAGAATAATTAAGAAATTGGAAATTACAGGAGCTAAACCAATAATTTTTATATTTAATCCTTTAACCATGGAGTCAGTATATTGTTCTGATAAAAGAACATACAATAATTTCTTTTCTTTTCTTTCAGAAAAGAATGTTTATTACAAAGATGCCTTTAAATTAAAGAATAAAAACTTTATGATTTCATTAGACAAATTAGATATTAACAAAGTTCAAAAAAATTATGGAAATATTAATAACAGAAAAGAAAACATGATAGTTGAAAAACCGGTACCTTCTAACAATTATTTATTTGGAATTGAGGCAAGTTTTGATGTTTTGAAAAAAATTTTTTCTGAATTTAGTTTTGGGCTTAGATTTTCTTATAAAACAACAAATTTTGATAATATATTTTTGAGGAATTATAGGGAGAAAATAAAATTGAATTCTTATTTAAAATTCTTTTTTTTTATTAAAAAATTGATTCGAAGAAAGGATGAAGTATTTTGTCATGTGACGAATTTTGAATAACTTTAAATAATTTCTTAAATTTTAAATCAAAAGGTTAAAATTATATTTGTATTAATTTATCTTTCTTTTGTCCCGAAAACGATATTTTTATTTAAATATTTGCTACATTGTTTAGTAACATTTTAAAATAATATTTGTTTTCAAGAGATTTATTTAAATTTGAATTCCGAAAATGGATTATATCTCGGAACAATTTTTTTCGATTTGAAGTGATATTTTTTCGTAAGTCTTTGGTTATAAGAAAAATGTAAAAGTTTTTAAATACATATTTAATCATTTGATAAAAATTAATTTTTTTATGTCGAGATTGAAAAAATTTCATGATAAACTCTGAGTTAGTTGAAAAAAACAAAGATAAGTATTTTTCATATTTTTTTAATAATTTATTTTTTATAGTTTTTAAATTACCTGAAGTCATCCTTATTTGGTTTTGTTTCATAGTTTTTCCATGCTTTTCGAGATTTATACTTGGTAATATAAAGTAGGTAGATAAATCCCAATATGAAAAGGAATTCGATCCACCCGATATTAAAAGTTCTTTGTGTGTTGAAAAAAAAAAACCATAAAGAAGTTGAAAATTGAAACTAAAACAATCTTCTATTCTATTTCCGGATTTATTAATAAAATCCTTTAAAAGAAATTTTGGGTGATCTGAATTATCGAAAAAATTGTCACTATTTGGTAACGTACAGATCAGACCACGACTTTGATCAACAGTAGAACAACTAAAAAAAATTTTGAAAATAAGGGATTTTTTCAACGACATTTTAACTAAATTTCTATCAAAAATTAAAATTGTCGGAAATTTTTTCATATTCTTATTTAAACAATTTGCTTTGGGATTTTTAGAAAACAATTTATTTTTATGTGAATTGAATCTGTTTTTTTCAAAAAATAGACCTCCTGAATAAATATTCGACAATACTATTCCAATTAGAATTTTCATTGTTATTTCATTGTTATTGAATTTTTTATGAATTATTATATTTTTTAAACAAAAAAATATTCTTTTTCTAAAAAATTTGAAATTCATATTACAAAATTTAAATGCTGATAGTTTTAGAAAATCTATACCATTAAAATTAACTAGTAATTTAAAAAAATTCCTTTTTTTAAAACAAGCTAATTTTTTCTTAAGCTTTATATTGAATCCACTTGCCTCCCATAATTTTAAATTATAGTTGTAAAAAAATTTTCCTTTTCCTTTTCTTGAAAGCTTTTCGGTTTCTTGGAGAAAATAAAGTGGTTTAAGAATTAAATAATAATTATCCAAATCAAATAAAGTAGTGAGCAATACATTTACTGGCTTTAAATAAAAATTATCTTGTCCTCCTAAATTCCCATTTATTATAATTACTTTTAAAATATCTGTAATGTGAGATGTTAAATTGAAGGCACTTCTTTTCGCAAAGTTAAGAAGATTTATTGAAAAAAAAAACTTAAAAATTAACCCATTTAATTTTTGATTTTTGGCTGTAGAATTAATTCGTGAGAAAAAAAAATTTACATTTTTTTCAATATATTGCTCGGGATATGAAAATGTAAAGGAATTTAAAGTTAAAAATGTAAATCTTATTGAAATAGTGTCATGGTTTCTTATTAATTGATTTCTAAATGAATCACTAAAAATTTTCCAACAAGTTTTCTGAGTCGTAATTGGAGAGAATTCTTGATTTTGGACTAGGAAACCCTTGATTAAGTAGCGCCGTGGGATCGGATAAAAATTATAATTTACGAAAAAAAAAATTTTACGGAAAGTTTCAAACTGAATATCCCCCCAATTTGGAGAATTTTTTGAAAAGATACTAAAAATGGTTCGTTGAAAAATTTTTTGATATAGAAAATAAATGGTTTCTTTTAAAAAAAACCGATTATAAATATTTAAGAAACTTCTCTCTCCAATTGATATCAATTTATTGGAAATTTCTAATTTAAAATTTAAAGTAACAGGATTACTTGCTACCCCATCTGTTAATTTAGGGTTGGAAATCAGGAAAGTATTCATTAAAATTGAATTTAAAATAATGTTTAATTTCTTTATTAATATAATTAATTTTAAAATTTTTCTTAAAAAAACAAAAGTTTTCTTAATTAAAATATATTTGAATTAAAACTGGTTTTCTCTTTTTTTTGTTTAATAATAAGATTTTAAAAATTTTAGGCTTAGATTTTAAATTAAATTTTTTGATTCGAATTTTATGAAAAAAATTTAGTACATACATCGAGGTAAAATAATTTTGGAAAAATCGAATTACCTAATCAATTTAACTTAGTGAGTAAATAATAGAAAAATTTTAAAATAGTTATTAAGAATAACCAATGAAAGTATCGTAGAGTATTTTTCTATGATTCCAATCAGATTCTGTTTTGCCCTAATTTCTAATTTTTGAACCTTGAATACAAAGGTTCCAAGAAATATTAAACCAGATCCACACTTTAAAATCAAAAGATGACCGGTAAAAAAAAGTCTTCTTGAATATCCTTTTTTTTTTTTTATTAAAATATTTATTATTTTCATACAGGCGCTAGAAAATTCAAAACAAAAATAACATTTTCCAGGATATAAAAAATTTTCCAAAAGAAGATAATTATGATCAATCGATTTGATTAATTTAATCCAAAAACTTTTGATTGCCATCCTAAAATACTTTAAAATAAAGCAAAAATAATATAATAATAATTAATTTTAAAAACTCAGTTATTGTGAGAATTTTTTAATGGTCAAAGTTTTTGGTTTAAAATATGATTTCGAAGAGAAATTTGAAAATAGATTGAAAGAAGAGAAAAATAATATAGTTTATCTTTTTTATTATCGCATGGTAAAATTTAAGGAGCTTCACAATCGATCTCGAAAATATTGTTTTTTTTGTAATAGATATATAATGGAAAAATATGACTATTTCCATAAAATTCAGTTTGATAACCATATTTATGATCATTTCATGATGAATGAATCGTTAAATAATATACCAATAAGTCTATGTTTCATGGGAGTCGATATAGAATCAATACTTTTCGATATAAATGCTCAGAAAAGTTCTTTAATTAGAGAGAATTTTTTCAACTATTCTTCTAAAAATTTGTATTTACTTCACGAAATTTCTTTCTACTCATTGAATATAAGGCAAAATAGGAATTATATTTTTTCAAAATACAGAATAAGCAAATTTTTTAAATCCTTAGTAAAAAAACAGATAAACACTAAAAATATTTTACATGGGTGGAATGATAAAAGAGGACCAAAAAAAAACTGGATGGCTCAGAGAGGAGAAGTTTTGATAGGTTTTCCTGAAACATTTCGAGCAAAAAAAGAAGGTCTAAAAAAAACATTAAGAATGTTATTTCATAAATCAAGTCTTTCTCTTACAACTTTTAATAAACGTATATACGAATTGGAGCTAATAAAAAGATTAATTTGTATTAAATTGTCCAATTTTTCCTTAAATTTTCATGTAAGGAGTATCCTTCAGTATTTTGAAAGAATAAATTTGTTCAGGTACCACGACTATTTAGCAAATGTATTTTCTTATACAATATGGAAATCTTTAAATTTTGAAACCACATCTAATTTTCGTTTTAAGTTTTTCAACAATTTATTTTATTTGACGGATATTGCAATTAATTTTTTTTATCAATTTACACGGAAATTTTTAGTTTAAGAGTAATTTAAATTTCATACTATTAAAACATAAAAATCTTTCCTGGGGTAAAAATGATAGTTGACTAACCTGTGTATTCTAAGTAAGTCTTTAAATTTTTCAACCGGATCCTGGAAAAATTAATTTTTTTTTTTAAAAATAAAAAAAGTTCTAACTGTCAATCACTCTTTTTGAAAATTATCATCAAAAAAGGTAAATGATAAAATAACTAAAAGAATATTTTTACTTAAATTTTTTACGAGAAAACCGTGTATTAAAAATAAAAATTAATTAGAACAAAAGACATAAGCCTCTTTAAATTTTCCGATCTATAGTTTATTTAAAAATCAAATGGTATATTTTTATAAACATTTTCTATAGAGAAATGACACAAATTCAAATTTCTAGTTGATAAGTTAGTCCTCTTTCTTTAATCAACAGCCTCCATGTCGTCATCGTTATTTTCTAATATTGGTAAGTCTTCATTTTGTTCTAATTCCTCATCAACTTCATCGATGCTCAAACCTAATTTGATCATTCTATGGATTCTTTGAGCGAAAACATGAGATTCCTCGAGGGAAAACCCAGATGTCAAAAGAGAGGTGTCGAATAAGAGATTTACCAAATCTTTTACGGTTTTATCATTCTTATCAATCTGAATCCTATTTCTAAGTTCAAGCACTATAGGATTTGATGGGTTAATTTCCATAGTTTTTCTACTTGACATGTAAGTAGATAAGGAACTGTCTCTTAATGCCTGAGCTTTCATTATTCTTTCCATATTTGCTGACCAACCGTATTCACCGGTTACGAGGATACAGGGTGAATCGGATAACCTTTCGGATACTACTACTTTTTCAACTTTGTCTCCTAATATTTCTTTTATAATTTTACACATCTCTTCGAATCTTTCTTTTTCCTCTTCTTTTTTTTTATTATCATCATCGCTATTCAATAAATTTATTCCTTCTTTAGTCGCACAAACTAATTTTTTTCCATCATATTCTTTTAACTGCTGTACACAATATTCATCAATTGGTTCAGTCATAAACAATACTTCGTATCCTTTTTGTTTCAGTTTTTCAAGAAAAGGGGAATTTTCAACGGATTTCTGAGATTCACCTGTTATATAGAATATCTGTGTTTGCCCCTCTTTCATTCTTGAAACATATTCTTTCAAACTTGTGTTTTCATCTGGACAACGTGTTGATTTATATCGTAATAGTTCAGCTAATTTAGAACGGTTTTGACTATCTTCATGGATACCAAGTTTGATATTTTTTGAATATTGTTCGTAAAAAATCTTACAATCTTCTTTATTTTCTGATATTTCCATTAGGATCTCAAGACATTTTTTTACGATATTTTTTCTTATTACTTTTGTAACTTTGTTTTGTTGCAGAGTTTCCCTTGATATGTTCAAGGGAAGATCTTCAGAATCAACTACACCTCTAATAAAATTGAGATACTCGGGAATTATTTCCTCACAGTTATCCATGATGAAAACTCGTTTTACATACAATTTAATATTGTTATTTTTTTTTTTTGGTTCAAATAGATCAAAAGGAGCTCGTTTAGGAACAAATAAAAGAGCTTTGAATTCAAGTTGACCTTCAACTGAAAAATGTTTTACAGCAAGATGATCTTCCCAATCATTTGTTAGACTCTTATAAAAAGAGGCATATTCTTCCCGAGTTATTTCTTCTGGTTTTCTTGTCCAAATAGGCTTATTTTTATTAAGAAATTGCCACTCATGGGTAATTTCTTTGATTTTTTTGGTCTTTTTTTCTTCTTTTTGCTCAGATTCTTTGTCTTTTTCTTCACCATCTTTTTCTTCTTCTGAAACTTCTACTTCTTTTTCTACTTCTTTTTCTACCCATAAATTTATTGGATATTGGATAAACTCTGAATGTTTTTTAACAAGATCTTTTATACGTCTTTCTTCAAGATATTCAAGTTGATCCTCTTTTAAACTTAGTAATATTTTTGTACCTCTATTCAGGTCACTTTCTAAGTTTTCTCGAATAGTAAAACTTCCTCCTGCCGCACTTTCCCAGAGATAGCATTTATCGGAATTATTTTTAGTTTCAACTAGTACTTTATCTGCAACAAGATAGGCAGAATAAAATCCAACACCAAATTGTCCAATCATAGAGACATCTGCTCCTGCTTGTAATGCTTCCATAAAAGACTTTGTCCCAGATTTTGCAATTGTCCCAAGATTGTTTATCAAATCTTCTTTTGTCATTCCAATTCCGGTATCTGTTATTGATATGGTTTTATTATTTTTATCAGCTACAATTCTTATTTCTAATTTTGGTTCGCTGTCTAAAACAGTTTTTTCGGTTAAGGATTGGTATCTAATTTTGTCTAGAGCATCGGAAGCATTTGATATTAATTCTCTTAAAAAAATTTCTTTGTTTGAGTAAAAGGTATTAATAATCAAACTCATAAGCTGATTGATTTCGGCTTGAAATTCATAAGTTTCAATATTTGTCATGATTAAAATAAAAGAATAATCTAGAATAAATAAATAATTTTTATAAAAGATATATTAATTTGGTTCGTTTTAGATTAAAAAAAACATTTTAGAAAAAAAAAAAAACCTAAATTTTTTTTGGCTAAAAATTTTTAAATATCTTGAATAAATATAGCGAGGGAAATTTGAATTCTAATCCTTTCTTCAATTAACTTATGATTAAATTTACTCAAATCCGGATTTTTTTGCAAAATTACAACATATAATCAAATTAATTTCATTGGAATTTTAAAGTTTTCCTGATTTATTTAAAAAATAAAAATTATGAAACTTAACATATCAAATCCTAGTACAGGAATTCAAAAAATAATTGAAATTGAAGACGAAAATGTTTTAAGGATTTTTTATGATAAAAAAATATCTTCTGAAGTTATAGGTACACCACTTGGACCAGAATGGAATGGTTATATTTTTAAAATAACGGGAGGACAAGATAAACAAGGATTTCCAATGAAAAATGGAATATTCACCAATAAAAGAGTAAAATTGCTTCTTAAAAAAGGATCCATAGGATGTAGAGGTTTTGGTATGAGAAAAGGAGAAAGATGCAGAAAATCGGTCAGAGGGTGTATAGTATCACCAGAAATTTCAATTCTCAATTTAAAAATCAAAAAAAAAGGAGAAGAACCCAATGAGTTCATGGATACTAGAGAGAGAAAGTTTTTACGCCCAAAAAGGTCAAGTAAACTCAGAAAATTTTTTTCAATCAATAAAGAAGATAGTTTATCTAAATTTATGATAGAGGAAAAAGATAATTTTCACAAAAAAAACCAAAAGAATCCTAAAATCCAGCGATTAATAACACCAAATTCAATCCAGAAAAAAAGATATAACATAAAGTTAAAACAACAACGTATTTTAAGCACCAAAAATAATTTAAAGGAGTTTGGGAAACTTCTCTATCGGAAAAATTAAAGATTTTCGATTATTTAAATCGAAATTCAATCCCGAGCAAATTTCAACAACATGGTAATTTTTATAAAAAAAAAAAGACTATCTAAAAATTTATGGAATATGTTGCAAGACTATCAAACCAAAACGATTTTGAAAAATAATACAATTATACTGTTTACTCGATTTAAACAATTTTAAAGCTTAGATATAAAATAAATATATATATTATTATATTTTATTTGTATTTTGCAAATAAATAGCCGCTTGAATAAAATTTGGTCATTTTAGGTTACCTTTTTTAAGGAATGAAAATTAATTTAAATTATACTATTTATCACGGAAAGAGTGAACTTAATCGATTTTCAATTAATTCACTTGATGTAAACTCTAACAAAAATATTTTAGTAACGTGTGGAAAAGATTTTTTAATAAAAATATGGGATCTTAACTTTATCGGTAAAAATAAAAATAAGAAATTTTGTCATATTATCGATAACCATAAAAAATCAATAAACGTAGTCCGATGGAGTCCTGATGCCGAATTATTAGCCTCAGGAGGAGACGATGGTCATTTGATAATACACTCTATAAACACTTCCAGTTATAATTCAATAGGATGCTATAGAGTTTTCTATAATTTTAGAAACAATCAACATGATATTGTTTGTTTATGTTGGTCTCCGGATTCAAGTTTCCTATCTACAACTTCCATCTGTGGTAATATTTTTATTTACTCTATAAAAAAAAAGCAAATTTTCGCTAAAATAACTGGTAAAATTTTTACCCTTCATGGTTCTTGTTGGGATCCTCTTGGGTTTTTTTTTATCACTCAATCTAATACTGGGGGGATAAAAATTTGGGATATCTTAAACTGGAAAATATTCAAAACTGTTGAATTTTTTTCAGAATATAAAACAAAATCAAAATATCCTCAAAAATCAATAACCGGGAAACCTGTTTGGACTTCTTGTGGAAAGTTCATTATCCTCTTCAATAATTCAACTTTTAAACATAAACATTATATAAAAGCAATTGAGAGAAGAGAAGATTTCAGAAAATATAAAGTATTTTTTCATGGGAAGAAATTGATATCCATTGTAAAAGTAAGTCCACGGATTTATTCTAAAAATTCATACGATAGGTATATTTCAATTTTCGCTATTGCAACGGAACAAGGAGGAATATATTTTTGGGCACCAGGATGTTCGAGAGTATTAATCTTGATAAAGAATCTTTCCGGAAAATCCTTTACTGATTTAAATTGGAACTTTAACGGATACGATTTATTTTTGGCTGCATCAAAAGGGGAACTCTATAAAATTACTTTTGACAGATTTGAATTTGGTAGGACCTTAAAAATGAACGATCATGCGAGTTTTTTACGTAATTTTTATAAAAAAAAACCCCTAATTTTTACAAATTATCTATTTTCAACAAAAAAAAACAGATATTCTATTAAATATTTTATGAATATCCTATTTTTAGGTAATTTAGAAATTAAAAAAAGTATTTTAAAGGCAATATTTTTTTCTAAACAATATTCTAATATCGAAAAAAAATTCAGGAAATATCAAAAAATTTCATTTCAAAAATGTTTAGATAAATTAAATAAAATAAAACAAAATTTTATCCTTAAATTCAAAAAACAATATCTTTCTTGGAAATTTTTCCACTTTTTATGGTTTAGAAACAAATCCCAATATTGTTTTCTTCAAAAACAAAGATCTTCAATTAAATACAAAGGAATTTCGTCTAAATTTCCGATAAATATCATTAAAAATCAATTTTGCACGATTTTAAATTTATCAAAGGGAAGAAGTTTTCAAGTACGCTCGTTAGTTGAAAAAAACCATAGAAAATTCTATGTAAAATATATTTATCAAATTAATGATATGAGCTTAAAAAAAAATTTTATTTTTATAGCTTCTACAAAAAGAAAAATAAATATAATTAATGTAGAAAATTTTCAAAAACTTTTTTATATAAATCTTTTGGATTTCAGTCCTCAGTATTCCATAAAATTTGATGAAAATATTTTCCTACAGCTTCTAAAATGTTCTGGAATTATAATTTGTTGTTGAAAAAAAAAGATGTTTTTTAGTTGAAATACATAAAAATCGTTTCCAATCAGCATACACATAAACGCGAAATCATCCACAATTCGTTCTAAATCATAAGAATGGATAAAATTTTCTCGAGGCTTGAATTCTAGAAACAACATATCTCTTAAGAGAG
>Ga0115006_10000207_pt1 | contig 30706 bp, 35 predicted proteins | sample ArcOceMetagenome_3_FD_88943 | JGI IMG/M metagenome (GOLD analysis project Ga0115006, IMG submission 88943) | Marine eukaryotic phytoplankton communities from Arctic Ocean - Arctic Ocean- Svalbard ARC20M Metagenome | ecosystem: Environmental > Aquatic > Marine > Oceanic | place: Arctic Ocean...
CTAATAGTGATGAATTTATCTTTGAACATGCATCGCATGCACCTTTCATTTCACATTTAGAACCATTTTACCAACAATTAATGGCTTGGTTAGATACATATGTGATCAACAATACAGACTGAAAATACGTACTCAATATACGTACTCAATATACGTACTCAACATGTTAACTCCGCTGTTCACTATGTTAAACGTCCAAGCTAAAATTAGACTTTACTTTACCCTTTTTTAGGTTAATAATTAAGCAATGTTAACTTATATTTAAGAGGTTATGATGGAAGTATCATCAGCAATAAATTCAGGCCTACAAGGATTTCAAAACGCTAGCCAATTAGCGGAAAAGTCTGCTGCTGATATTGCTACTAATACGGTTACTACAAACAACGTTGATGATTTAAGTACGAGTAATCAAAATCGACTAAATAATAATAGTCAGCAAGAATTACCTGAGCTTAATCAGTCAATCGTTAACTTGAAAGTTGCTGAATACCAAGCTAAAGCCTCTTCCGAAGTGATTAAAAGCGCTGATGATGCATTAGGTACATTATTGGATGTAACTGCCTAATTTTATAATATAGCGATTATGACAAGTAAATTTTATTATGAATATTCCCCCTAATACTGCTAATTTACCCCTCGCCACTGTTGTTAATCAAGCAACCGAAAACTTACGGCGTGAAAACAATCAACGTGAAGTAATCAGTCAAGTGGCCGCAACTAATTCAGCGACTGCGGAGAAAGGTGTTGCTTCAGACAAAGATAGGGGCCGATCGCCTACCCAAGCGAACCAGCAATTTGACTTTACTTCCTTACAAAACGAAGCCGAACAAAAAGCCACTTCAATTACCGAGCAAGAGAGTCGTCAAAACCAACAACAAAACAGACAACAAAGCGATAATGATAGTGGCGCTGAAAATACTAGTGACACTGCAACTAAAGATAATAATGACGAAGCACAGCAGCTACTTGAAGAAAAAGTTATTAGTCAATTAAAAATACGAGATAGGGAAGTTAGAGCTCACGAAATGGCACATGCCAATATTGGTGGTACAACTACAGGTACTCCTTCTTATACTTTTGAAGTTGGGCCTGATGGAAAAAAATACGCCATAAGTGGCGAGGTTGATGTTGATTTAAGTATTGTTACTGGTGATCCACAAGCGACAATAGTAAAAATGCAAAAAGTTTATGCTGCCGCACTTGCACCAGTAAGTCCATCAATTCAAGATACGCGAGTAGCAGCAAGTGCCACACAAAAAATATTAACGGCTCAATCAGAATTATTAGCAGCTAACAATGAAACACTTAATAAATCAATTCAAGGAGGTGTTGAAGGGGCTCATAATGTTGAGAAAATTACAGGGCTAGCAGCAAAGCCAACAAATAATAATTATAGCAATCGCTTAAATGATTCCGTATTTACCATGCAACCAGAGTTTTTACCCGATAATGACTTGCAAAAATTCCCATCATTTCAACAACCACCTTTGCAGCAATCTGTAGAAGTAAAACAACGTGCTGATCGTATTGAGTTCTTTTATAATACAGTTAGCCAAGGTATGGATAAACCCAATACATACCAATTTAAATTAATGGCCTAATATATAAATTAACTCTTCTCTAGTTTATTAGTCAGGAAAATTCATTCATTATGCTTCAGCTTGATACCTTTGCTGATAAACATCACGAGCTTGATTAAGCTCACTGATCGCATGGGCTTTTGTATAAGGTCTTAATAAAACCAATATTTTCAAAACACCTTGATAAAATACCGCATCATTAACTTCATTCACAATGGTTTGTGTTTGGTGGAAACTTACCCAAAAGGTATTAATAAGTCTTAATATACTGACAATGTCAGCTAATTCTTCATCGGCAAAATCAATAAAGTCAGCAGCGCGTAATGATAATAATAGCTGACTAATTCGTTCAGTAATAGATTGCTGTACCTCTACATATTTTTCTCTAAGACTCGGATTTTTGTCTAACAGTACCGGTAGGTTGCTGTAAAAAAATCTAAATTTCATCGTCGTTTGAAATACAGAATCCATATATAACACTAATGAATCGAGTGGTTTTAATTCAGCAGGTAATTTAGGCAGAGTATCAAGCAGTAAACTTCGAGCATACTCTTCGTAGATAGATAAAATAATGTCTTCTTTATTGCGAAAATGATAGTACAGATTACCAGGACTGATGGCTAAGTGAGCAGCAATGTGATTGGTAGTTACATTACGTTCACCTTGCTCATTAAATAATGTAATGCTGGCTTTGATTATTTTATCACGGGTTTTCATCTAGCTACTTCTTATTATAGTGTGATTATCATTGCAGCAATAATACTACCAAAATTCAGTACATTTAAAGCATTTTGAGTAAATACTTTAGGTTTTTTTACATTTTTTACTGATTAATTATTCATTTTGTTGATTAAAGCTATTTGAAGAGGCTTTGAAACAGATAAAAACTTGTCAGCAACAGATATATGGCTTTACAATAATAATAATCCATCCTTTAAGTATTCATAAAATAATGGCAATTAAAGCAATTTATCCTGGTACATTTGATCCTGTTACCAACGGTCACAGTGACCTTATCGTTCGCGCAAGTAAATTATTTAGTGAAGTCATTATTGGTGTGGCATCCAGCCCAAGTAAACAGCCCCGCTTTGATTTAGCGGAACGAGTCGCTATGCTAGAAACCGTCACGCAAGAACTCCCTAACGTCAAAGTTGTTGGTTTTAAGGGCTTATTAGTTGATTTTGCTAAGCAGCATCAGGCTAAAGTGTTGATTAGAGGTCTTCGCGCAGTATCAGATTTTGAGTATGAATTCCAACTTGCTAATATGAATCGTCGCTTGTCAGCGGATCTCGAAAGTGTATTCCTAACACCCGCAGAAGAAAATTCGTTTATTTCATCAACCTTAGTTAAAGAAGTAGCCTTACATCAAGGCGATGTCAGTCAATTTGTTCACCCTACTGTTAAAGCAGCACTCGACACTCCTCAAAAATTAGGCATGTCAGCAAGGTCAGAGAATAACTGAGTAAACCATTAGCCTTTTTGGCATGTTGGACAAAACACCGTTGCTCTCCCTGCCTGCTTTATTTCTTGCAACGTCTCTTCACAGGTTAAACAGGCCTTACCACCTCGACCGTAAACCAATAACTTTTGTGCAAAGTAACCTGGTTTACCATCAGCTTGAGTGAAGTCTTTTAACGTTGTGCCACCTTGCTCGATAGCCTGTGCTAACGTAATTTTTATGTGCTTAGTTAATTCTTGGTATTGTCTTTTTAGCACTTTACCTGCTGGTTTAGTAGGATTAATACCCGCTTTAAATAAGCTTTCGTTAGCGTATATATTACCAACACCAACAACAATGTGATTATTCATCAAAAAAGTTTTTATTGGTACGATTTTATTACGTGATTTCTTAAATAAACAGTCATCTGTAAATGCTACAGATAATGGCTCAGGGCCAAGTTTTTTAAGCAGTGCATGTTCATTAATATCTTCTGTTATCCATAATACCGAACCAAAACGACGTGGGTCATTAAGGCGTAACGCTAAACCAGTAGTTAATACTAGATCAAAATGGTCATGTTTTATTAATGGTGTGTCTTGGTTGATCACTCGAATAGTACCAGACATACCTAAATGTATCATTAATATACCCGTTGCTGTTTTAAGTAATAAGTATTTAGCACGACGGTCGACCTTGATAATTTTTTGTCCACACATATCTGTGATAGTTGGTGTTATTGGCCAGCGCATATTCGCATTTCGGACAACAACCTGGCTAACTGTTTGATTAAGTATATGTGGCTCTATACCACGTCGACAGACTTCTACTTCAGGTAACTCGGGCATAGTAATTTCTTATTTAATGGTTAAATAATACAAGTAAATCAAATGAGCTTTATTGACTTTCAGGTATTAACAACTTGGTTAAGTGAGTTGGTAATGCTAGCCAAATATCATCTTTTTGCTTAAATATTAGTAATTGATCATGTAATGGGTATAGCGTAAAGAAATGAGTGTTTACATCTCCCGCTAGGGCAATTTCAACAGCAATACCTTGCTTACCCTTAACAACTATATCAGCCGCTTGTATTAAGCCCTTACTTTGCTGCCAAGCAAGCATGGTTTGCTCAATTTCTAAGTCGGTTTGGCTAAGTAAAAGACCACTGGTTGTTAGCTTCCAATGACGGCCAATTCGCTCAAAGTTTATTTTTTGTTTACCTGACAGAATAATATTCATAGTTACCACGACACTGTTTAATGGTAAAACAGCATGCAATGCATCCGTTTTAGTACTTTGCTCAGAAAACAATGTGTCATGAGTAATATTAATCAACAAAATAAAAATCATCACTGAAAAAATGATGACATTATTCCAAGCCGTTCGCGATAATTTCATCTACGTACTCACTATTTTTTAACCTAGCTATACCATAACTAAATTTTAATACGTTGCGAATAAAATTGTCTAGATATCATAAGATAATGTGATGAGATATTATTTTAGGTATAAAAAAGCCCGGTTAAACCGGGCTTTTTAAGCAAAGCAAAAATTAATTACTTAATTTTAGCTTCTTTGTATATTACGTGCTTGCGAATGGTTGGATCAAATTTTTTGATTTCCATTTTCTCAGGCATAGTCTTTTTATTTTTATCCGTAGTATAAAAATGACCAGTACCAGCACTAGAAACTAAACGAATTTTATCGCGCATAGTATTTTCCTTAGAATAATAAAGTTATTAAACTTTTTCGCCACGGGCACGGATGTCATTTAACACAACATCAATACCTTTTTTATCGATAATACGCATTCCTTTCGGAGTTAAACGTAATTTAACGAAACGATTTTCACTCTCAACCCAAAAACGGTGAGATTGAAGGTTAGGTAAAAAACGACGACGAGTCGCGTTTCTTGCGTGAGAACGGTTGTTCCCTACGACTGGCTTCTTGCCTGTTACTTGGCAAACTTTAGACATTTGAGTCACTCCAAAATTAATTTCAGCTCGAGCTATATTTCCCCAAGACCGTCGCCTTAGGATCCTGAAAAAGGTGGCATATTATAGAGAAACTGAATAACGAATACTAGTGTTAATAACAAAATACTAGAAAAACAATCATTTTATATTAACATCAGCTAGTTACCTTAGGTTAAGTCAGAAAAACTCAAGTCAACGCCAACCTTTTTCTTACTCAACATCACATAAACTAAAACTAAAACTAAAACTAAAACTAAAACTAAAGTTAATCATATCTACCGTATTCATAACTCTTTATGCTCTGCAAAAGAATAACACTGGTGACCAGCAATAATCATATGATCCAATACGCGAACATCAATAAGAGCTAACGCTTGTATTAATTTATCGGTAATTTGTTTGTCTGCGATACTCGGTTTAGCAAGTCCAGAAGGGTGGTTATGAGTTAATATAACAGCTGCTGCCTGATGTTTAAGCGTTTGTTCGACCACCACTCTAGGATATACTGCTGCTGAATCGAGTGTACCTAGAAACAGTTTTTCAAAGCTTAATATTTGATGTTGATTATCTAAAAACAATACCCCGAAGACTTCTCTAGACTCAAGCCTCAGTTCAGTAATCAAGTAATCGCGGGTTGCTTGCGAGGACGTTAAAACACACTCGAGGTTATTGATATCTTCAGCAAGGTAACGTTTCGACATTTCTAAACAGGCTTGTAATTGCACAAATTTAGCTATACCCAGTCCACGTTGTGCACAAAAGTCAGCCTCGCTAGCAGAGAAAATAGCACACAAACTACCAAAACACGTTAATAACTGTCTGGCTAAATCGACAACGTGACAACCCTGAACACCAGTACGAAGAAAAATGGCTAATAATTCAGCATCACTTAAACTTTTGGCACCACTATGTAACAACCTCTCACGAGGTCTTTCCGATTTCGGCCAACTTTTGACCATACCATGCGATTGAAATATATTTGACTTTTTTAACATACTTGCATCCTTGCTTTACAATTAATGATTAATTTATGCACCTAATTCGTAACTCTTATTTTTCAATAAAGACAATAAATGTTATGTTATTGCTTCTATTGGTTACATTAAGATTAGCAGTTTATGCAAATTCTACAGGGTAAAAAGCTAGTATTGGGTATTAGTGGCGGTATTGCTGCCTACAAAATCCCAGAATTAGTGCGTCGACTTAAAGACCATGGCGCTGATATTCGAGTCGTAATGACAGAGGGTGCCAAAGCCTTTATTACGCCATTAACATTGCAGGCTGTCTCAGGAAATCATGTTTCAGATAGTTTACTCGATAGCCAAGCAGAATTAGCTATGGGCCACATAGAATTGGCTAAGTGGGCTGATTTAATTATAATTGCTCCAGCAACAGCAGACATTATTGCACGTGTCACTGCAGGTATGGCTAACGACTTACTGGCTACCATTTGTTTAGCAACTAATGCCCCCATTGCAATTGTACCAGCCATGAATCAACAAATGTGGCATGCACCAGCAACCTCAGAAAATATTGGTACATTAACGCAAAGAGGTTTTCAAATATGGGGCCCTGGTTCGGGTGAACAAGCCTGTGGTGATATTGGATTAGGTCGTATGTTAGATGTTACCGACTTAGTTACGTTAAGTTGTGATTTTTTTGCTGATAAGTTTTTGCAAGGTCAACATTGGCTTATTACTGCTGGTCCCACACAAGAAGCAATAGACCCTGTTCGTTATATTTCTAACCACAGTTCAGGGAAAATGGGTTATGCCATAGCTGAAGCTGCATTAAAAGCTGGTGCTGAAGTTACTTTAGTCTCTGGACCTGTCAATATTAACCCTCCTGCGGGCTGCCATGTAGAGCATGTGGTTAGCGCTAAACAAATGTATGATAGGGTTATGGCATGTATAGTAGAAAAAAGTACCTTTGTTGCTTGTGCTGCTGTTGCCGATTATCGGGCTGCAGACATTGCTCAGGAGAAAATAAAAAAAGATAATGCTCACATGAAAATAGAACTGATTAAAAATCAAGATATTGTCGCCGAAGTAGCTAAACTCGAAAAGAAGCCCTACGTAGTAGGTTTTGCAGCGGAAACACAAAACATTGAGCAATATGCCCTAGGTAAGTTAGTTCGCAAAAACCTAGACCTGATAGCCGCTAATAATGTTTCCGAATCGGGCCAAGGTTTTAACAGCGACGATAATGCAATAACCTTGTATAGCGCAAACGATAAAACTCAAATCCCACTAGCAAATAAGTCACTTGTAGCAAAAAAACTTGTTGCTTTAGTGAATCACTATTACTTAGCTAAACAAACTAAAAGCCAATAACAATCTCATTAAAATAAGTAATTCCTCACGCAATTAACGAACAATATAATCACAGCAGAGAATAATGAATTATGGTCACCACAATCAATAAAGTTGAAAAACCTAACCGTAAACATCAAATATTAGAATGTTTAGCTCTAATGTTACAAAATTGTCCTGGGCAACGTATTACAACGGCTAAATTAGCGGCTGAGGTAGGCTTTTCAGAAGCCGCTCTATATCGTCATTTCCCGTCAAAAGCACGTATGTTTGAAGGCTTAATCGACTTTATCGAAGAATCAATTTTTTCTCGTATCAACTTAATACTTGCCGACCATAAAGAAGTGCTCGTTCGTTGCCACCACATTTTACATGTTTTACTAGTCTTCTCAGAACGTAACCCTGGTATGTGCCGTATTTTAGCAGGTGATGCCTTAATGGGTGAAAATGAACGATTAAGAGGCCGAGTACATCAATTTTTTGAAAAATTAGAGTCACAATTTAAACAGGTATTGCGTGAACGTAAACTCAGAGAAGGTAAAACATTTACAATTAGTGAAGCGGCTTTGGCCAATTTACTAGTATCTTTTGCAGAAGGTAAAATGAGTCAATATGTTCGATCCGGTTATAGTAAAAAACCTAGCCAAGATTTTACTGAACAATGGCCATTTTTAATGTCCAATAAATAATTGGTTTGTATTTTAAAACATAGGCATGCAATTAAAACCCTGCTCTATATTGATGGTATAACCTTAACAACACGCACAATATTTTTTAAAACCTATTATGGGCCCTCTTTTAGACCTTGTACCTCAAGTATTATGGCAATTATTCGACAAAATTTGTAGCATTCCTCACCCCTCAAAACATGAGCAACAGATTTCATTATGGATCAAACAATGGGCCAAAGCACTTAAGCTAGTCGTCACAGAAGATAGTGTTGGAAATTTACTTATTAAAAAGCCTGCAACCATGGGTATGGAAGAGAGAAAAGGTGTGATCTTGCAAGCTCATATGGATATGGTCTCTATTGGACCCACTATTAAATTTCCTCATTCGCCAGATGAAAAAGTTGAAATTAGTTCGGTTAACCATTACTGGCAATTACTTGTAGCCATATTAGCTAATACGCCGAAACAATAATAGTCGTATCTACTTTGAGTAATCATGTTATCAATTTAAGAGTATGTTTAGATACTTGACTGCACAACAGTATTTTTCCCAGAGTTTTTTGCCTGATACATAAGATTATCAGCAAGTTTATAAGCACTATTAGCTAAAATATCTTGTTTGGGGTGTATCACTAATAAACCTGACGAAACGGTTATTTGCCTTTCAATAATACCTTGATGATGTAATGCTTCGACGGCAACTCTTAAGGCTTCGACAAGCTTTAGTGCTTCACTTTCTGTATTAGCCTCGTAAAGTAGGGCAAATTCTTCACCTCCCAGACGAAATACCGTATCGTCACTTCGCTGCATTTTATCACTAAACAGTTTTGCTAATTCAATTAAGGCAAGATCACCGGCAGGGTGGCCAAAACTATCATTGTAATTTTTAAAAAAATCAATATCGATAATGACTAATGAAAATAGAGTATGAGTGCGCTTTGCACTGTTCATTTTCTGAGGTAAAAGTTCATCAAAATGACGCCTATTATAAAGGTTTGTTAACGCATCTATTTTTGTTAATTGTTCTAATTGCGCTTTGGCATTAATTAATTGCCGGAGCGTTCTAGTCATAAGCATTTCGATAAAATAGGCAAAAAATAGTGTAAAACAAGCTACCATTGTAAAGCGTACAAACTCCATAACGCTGATTGAACTGCCAACACAAGTAAACATTAATACTAATAAAATGGCTAAAAAGCATGATGCTATTTTAAAGCCGGTACGATGGCCATAAAGAGGCATAACTAGAAAAATATAAAGAAAATACCAAATAGGGGTATACTCTCGACCTTGATGGAAGTAAACGACTAAGAGTATGCCTAGGGCCATTACATGAAGAATAATATATGAAGCAAACTTTCGTTGTCTACCGGGTAAAGACAACATTAAAATCATACTAATAAGTAAGCCAATATTAATATAAAAAAGTTCAAAATTGTTAGAAATAAAGTTACCAATCATTAAAGTAATAATGATACTAAAAGACAGTAATAAAATAAATTTACTGGTCACTCTCTTTCGATAGGAATGACTTTCAACATTCTTATCTAGTTGTAAATAACTAAAAATCCACTTTTTCATCAACAAAAATCCAATTTTAATATGTAATCCTATGTAACCCTATCATAGAAACTATTGTAATCGGCACTCAATTTTTAAGCGATAAAAGTAAGGAACTACAAAATTTTACTATAATTTTGAATGAGTATTTTTTATTATTAATTAAATATTCGTTACATGTTTTATGTTCGAAACATTTTCCGTTAGAATAAGTTATCTTTCTTTTAGGTTTTGATTATGGTTTCGCCAGATAAAATAATAATAGCTGACGATCATCCGTTGTTTAGGCAAGCTTTGTTGGCAACTTTAAAAAACAAATTTAATGACGTTATATGGTTTGAGGCACAAACCATAAAAGAACTTGAATCTATATTACCAAGTCACAACGATAGTGATTTACTATTACTTGATTTAAATATCCCTGGTGCACATGGCTTCAGTACATTAATTTATGTTAGAAAACATTATCCTCAAATACCTATAGTTATTGTATCGGCACATGATAACCAAGAAACTATTGATAAAGCCATGGCTTATGGCGCAGCTGGCTTTATACCAAAGTCGACATCTGTTGATGAGATTTACTCGGCAATTACTGCCATTTTATCTGGAGAAACATGGTTGCCTGCAACATTTACATTAAATCACAGCAATAAAGAAGAGGTAAATATTGCTGATCGTGTAGCCAGTTTGACCCATCAACAATATCGAATTTTAAAAATGTTTGCACAAGGCATGCTAAATAAACAAATTGCCTATACCTTACATGTATCTGAAGCAACAATAAAAGCGCACGCTACAGCAATTTTTAAAAAATTAGACGTACGAAACAGAACACAAGCAGTTATCGCAATTGCTCAATTAGATTTTCCTGAAAATAGGTTTGAGCCTAAATAACAATCATCACGCCGTAACGTTTATTAAGACGTGATAATTAAAAGTAATTAGATAAAGGCAAAGGCATCCGCATACATATGTTCAACTAAAGCGCCTTGTTGAACAAAGTCACCACGAATAATACCTACCATATCAAAGCGACCAGCCAAGTAAATGTCATAATCTTCAAAGTTAGAAATATCCTGCATTACAGCTTGATGAACTAAACCTACTTTACCTTGCCAAGTAGGCTGAGGATTTTCAATAACAGGGATAAATTCTGCATTAGTTAATGAATCAACAATAGTTTTTGTTTTTTCAAGTTCATAAGCGGCACTTTCTTCACGCAACCCCCAATACACCATAATCTGTCGTTGCGAACTTTGTTCAGCTAAATATTCAAACATTGACTTAATGTAAGAGAAACCAGTACCACCAGCCAGAAGTAATAGTGGACGATTACTGTCAATACGTAATTGTGCATCGCCCAATGGTATTTCAATAGTAACGGCAGTACCGCTTTCGTAGCTAGTTTTAATACATTCAATCACTTGCATTGGATAACTGTCAGCGATAAAAGCACCTATTTGTAACTCAATAAGCTCGCTATTCGGTGAACTTGCAATTGAAAATGGACGCTTGTCTTTATCACCCATTACGAAATTAAGGTATTGTCCGGCAATAAAGCTTACAGACTCGCTCGGCTTTAATAACACCTTATATACATGTGGTGTTAAAGAGGATAGCGATTGTATTTGACAACTAATGGTCTTCATTCTTGAGCCTTTTACATTATTAGTTTTTCTTAGTTCAAACTAAAATAATTCAAATTAATTAAATTAAGTTAAGTTAAGTTAAGAATAATTAAGGTAATACCGCCGCTTTAACATAACGAGTCTATTACCCTCACATTTTACAGAATTTCTAGTTCGTCCCAAAGATTATCAACTTGGCTTTTAATTTCATCTGACATGGTAATTGGCTCTCCCCACTCTCGGTTAGTTTCACCAGGCCATTTATTGGTAGCATCTAAGCCCATTTTTGAACCTAAGCCAGAAACAGGTGAAGCAAAGTCTAGATAATCAATGGGCGTATTTTCAATTAATACCGTATCACGACTGGGATCCATTCGAGTAGTCATAGCCCATATTACATCTTCCCAGCTTCTTGCATTGATATCATCATCACATACAATAACAAATTTGGTATACATAAATTGTCGTAAAAATGACCAAACCCCCATCATTACTCGTTTAGCGTGACCAGGATATTGCTTTTTCATGGTAACGATCGCTAAACGATATGAGCAGCCCTCTGGTGGTAAATAAAAGTCTTCTATTTCAGGGAATTGCTTTTGCAAGATAGGCACAAACACTTCATTAAGCGCTACTCCTAAAATAGCAGGCTCATCGGGTGGCCTACCAGTGTAAGTACTATGATATATAGGATCTTTACGCATAGTAATATGCGTAACTGTCATCACAGGAAAATTATCAACTTCATTATAATAACCAGTATGATCACCATAAGGGCCTTCAGGTGCCGTCTCAACAGGATCTAAATACCCTTCTAAAATAATTTCAGCAGTCGCTGGTACTTCTAAGTTGTTACTTATTGATTTCGCCACTTCAGTTTTAGCGCCACGTAATAACCCTGCAAACGCATATTCTGATAAAGTGTCAGGGACAGGAGTTACAGCGCCAAGTATAGTCGCTGGATCAGCCCCTAATGCGACTGAAACAGGATATTTTTCACCTGGATGTTGCTTTTTAAACTCTTGAAAATCAAGAGCACCACCACGATGTGATAGCCAGCGCATAATAACTTTATTTCTACTCAGTACTTGTTGTCGATAAATCCCTAGATTTTGGCGATTTTTATGAGGACCACGAGTGACCGTTAAGCCCCAAGTAATCAATGGCGCAACATCACCAGGCCAACATGTTTGAATAGGTAACTTGGTAAGATCAACTTCATCACCTGAGATAACAACTTGTTGACACAAAGGTTTTTTAATCACTTTTACTGGCATATTCAACACTTGTTTATACACAGGTATTTTACCAATCGCATCGCGAAAGCCTTTTGGAGGTTCAGGTTCTTTTAACATAGCGAGCAACTTACCAACGTCACGTAAAGCACCAACATTCTCTTGCCCCATCGCTAAAGCTACCCTATCAGGAGTACCAAAAAGATTAGTTAATATTGGCATACCATAAGGTTTCCCATCGATATTAACAGGGTTTTCAAAAAGTAGTGCTGGGCCTTTGGCCCGCAAAGTTCTATCACTAATTTCAGTCATCGTTAGATGCGTTGATATTGGTTTGGTAATTCGTTTCAGTTGACCTATCTTTTCCAACTGACTGATAAAGTCTCTTAAATCACTGTATTTCATATGTTTGGTTAATCATAAATAATAGAGTTTTACGCTAATATAAACATTAACGCCTGAGCTACATACTGGTATTGAAAAAATTATGTATCGATAAAGCCAACTACTGTTTGTCATTTGATACTGGCTTAAGTCGAATTTATACTAAGCATGTAATGTGCAACGGCTTATAATAACATGCAATAGATAGCTTTGCTTAAATAGAAAAACCAGTCAATAGACTGGTTTCAATGATTTAATACTAATTTTATCTAGCGACTATTTACGTTTCATCGAATCAAAAAATTCGTCGTTAGTTTTAGTCATCGCAAGCTTATCAATTAGAAATTCAATAGCACCTATTTCATCCATTTCATGCACTATTTTACGTAAAATCCACATTTTTTGTAATTCGTCGGGCTTGGTAATTAACTCTTCACGACGGGTACCACTGCGATTAATATTGATTGCTGGGAACACTCGTTTTTCAGAGATTTTACGTGACAAATGTAATTCCATATTACCAGTGCCTTTAAACTCCTCGTAGATAACTTCATCCATTTTAGAACCAGTTTCTACCAGTGCTGTGGCAATAATAGTTAAACTCCCCCCCTCTTCAATGTTTCGAGCTGCACCAAAGAAACGTTTAGGCCTATGTAACGCGTTAGCATCAACACCACCCGTTAAAATTTTACCTGATGAAGGAATAACTGTGTTGTAAGCACGAGCCAAGCGGGTGATTGAGTCTAATAGAATTATAACATCTTTTTTATGTTCAACTAAGCGCTTAGCTTTTTCAATTACCATTTCAGCAACTTGCACATGACGACTGGCAGGTTCGTCAAATGTTGACGCGACAACTTCACCTTTAACCAAGCGTTGCATTTCTGTTACTTCTTCAGGCCGCTCATCGATGAGTAATACCATTAACTCAGCGTCGGGATGATTATACGCAATACTTTGCGCAATATTTTGCAGTAACAAGGTTTTACCCGCTTTTGGTGGTGCAACAATAAGTCCTCGTTGACCTTTACCAATAGGTGAAGCTAAATCTAATACACGAGCGGTAATATCTTCTGTAGAACCATTACCTCGCTCCATACTCAGACGATCTGTTGGATGAATAGGTGTTAAGTTTTCAAACAATATTTTATTACGGGCATTTTCTGGACGATCAAAATTTACTTCCGTTACTTTTAATAAGGCAAAGTAACGCTCACCTTTTTTAGGGGAACGAATTTTACCCTGTATTGTATCACCTGTACGCATACTAAAACGGCGTATTTGACTTGGTGATACATAAATATCATCAGGACCAGCTAGATAAGACGAGTCAGCTGATCTTAAAAAGCCAAAACCATCTTGTAAAATTTCTAAAACACCACCACCAAAAATGTCATTATCACCTTCAGCATGGGCTTTTAAAATAGCAAAAATTATATCTTGTTTACGTGTTCTAGCAAGGTTTTCAAGCTTCATTGATTCTGCAAGCTTTACTAATTCGTTAATGGATTTGTCTTTAAGTTCGGTAAGGTTCATAGAAAGTTTCTTAAACTATTTTAAGTGAGGGTACGCTGGCGACTGCCGGTACTAGTGTATTGTTAATATTATTTATAATGAGAATAGAGATAAAGCGATGTAATTTTGTACTCAGGATGTAAATTTAGCACTAAAAATGGATAAGGTAAAGCCGGATATAATAGGTAAATAAATAATTTACTCTCATAAACAAAAAAAGCCTGATAAATACCAGGCTTTTAACTGTTATGTCTTATAAGTTTTTATCTAAAAATTCTTTTAATTGTGTTTTTGATAATGCACCTACTTTCGTGTCAGCAATTTCACCATCTTTAAAAAGTAATAATGTTGGAATTCCACGCACACCATATTTAGGCGGTGTTGCAGAATTTTGATCAATGTTTAATTTGCCAACAGTGACTTTACCTTCATACTCAGTGGCAATGTCGTCAAGTACTGGGGCAATCATTTTACATGGACCACACCATTCAGCCCAAAAATCAACTAATACTAAACCTGATGCTTTTAATACATCTGCTTCAAAACTATCATCAGTTAGCTGAACAATTTTATCGCTCATTATATTCTCCGTAGGTTATGGCGAAAACGCCTTTAAAGTAATTATACTTAGATTTACTGCTTTTCCAATACTGTTTTTTGCTTCATTAAGATTATTTACGTAGTAAAAAATTAATTAATTATTAAGCAACTATTCGTTCAACAAAAATGTTAAGCTTGCGCTATGAAAAAAACACACTTAACCGAAACAAAATTCTCTGACTTAAATCTTGCTCCGCAAGTAGTCACTGGATTAGAAGCTATGGGCTTCAATTACTGTACGTCTATTCAGGCACAATCTTTACCCGTTTTATTGCAAGGCACTGATATTGCAGGCCAAGCACAAACAGGTGAAGGTAAAACTATTGCTTTTTTAGCCGCGACGTTCCATCACTTATTGCGTAAGGAAGCTCCTGCGCATAACCAACCACGTGCTCTGATAATGGCACCAACACGTGAACTAGCTATACAAATTCACAAAGATGCCATTGAGCTGGCTAAAAGCACAGGATTACGCCTTGGGATAGTATATGGGGGTGAAGGTTACGAAAGTCAACGCCTCGAACTTGAACAAGGTGTAGATATTCTTATTGGTACCTGTGGTCGCTTAATTGATTACATGAAACAAGGTGTTTATAACCTTAATAATATTGAAGCAATAGTACTTGATGAAGCTGATCGTATGTTTGATTTAGGCTTCATCAAAGATATTCGTTATATGTTCAATAAAATGCCAGCAGCAACAGAACGACTTAGTATGCTTTTTTCAGCAACTTTATCATTTAGAGTTAAGGAGCTGGCTTTTGATCATATGAATGAACCGACTAGTGTTGAAATTGCACCTGAACAAAAAACTAATACCCGTATTAGTGAAGAGCTTTTTTACCCTTCAAATGAAGATAAAATGCCTTTATTACAAACTTTAATCGAAGAAGATTGGCCAGAAAAAGCTATCGTTTTTGCCAATACTAAACATGTTTGTGAAAAAGTTTATGATCACCTAATTGCAGACAAATTGCGTGTCGGCCTTCTAACTGGTGATGTGCCTCAGAAAAAACGTATAAAAATATTAGAACAATTTACTGATGGTAGTCTAGATATTTTAGTGGCTACCGATGTGGCAGCCCGTGGCTTACACATTCCTAGTGTTACCCATGTTTTTAATTATGATTTACCTGACGACTGCCAAGATTATGTGCATCGAATAGGACGAACTGGGCGCGCAGGAGCAACAGGTCATGCGATAAGCTTAGCTTGTGAACAATATGTTTTTAATTTACCTGAAATTGAAGGCTATATTGAACATGAATTACCGGTAACTAAATATGATCATGATGCATTATTAACAGACTTACCCCGTCCGGCACCTCGACAACGTCGTCCTAGAACAGGTGGTAACAGGCAAGGTGGTAGGCCAATAAATTCACGTAATAATCGCGGTAACCACACTAATCGTGGTCCTCGACGTTAAATTTTAGCCTGTACTAAGTATAATATAGTGAGTACCGATAACCCAATACCACAGTACAATGCTAGTCATTTTGCTGTGGTTGATTTAGGCTCAAATAGCTTCCATTTAGTTATCACGCAATTAGTTAAAACGCCTGATAATCAATTAATGAAAACTATTAATAAAGTTAAACAAAAAGTCCGTTTAGCAGCTGGCTTAGATAAAAATTTACATCTTACCGATGACGCGATTTCACGTGGTCTTAATTGCTTAAAAATTTTTGCTAAGCACCTTACTAGTATTCCACAAAATAATATAATCATCGTTGCAACTGCTGCATTGCGTATTGCCAAGAATAATGATATTTTTTTCAAAGCCGCCAATCAAATTTTACCAAAAAACATCCAATTATTAAGTGGCGAGCAAGAAGCACAAGCTATCTTTGCTGGCGTAGCTCATACTTCAAGAATGTATGAAGAGTATAGAAACGCCAAGCTTTTAGTCATTGATATTGGTGGTGCAAGTACTGAAATAATTGTCGGTGAAGGTAATAAAACGAAAAAATTAGTCAGTTTAGATATTGGCTGTGTCAGTTTTTTAAGCCACTACTTTTCTGATGGGCTATTAACTCACACTAATTTTGATCTCTGTATTAGCGCCGCAGAAAAAACGCTTAATAAAGTTAGCGATAAGTTTATTGAGCTAGGTTGGCAAAGAGCTCTGGGTAGCTCTGGCACTATACAGGCTATGAGTGAGATTCTTGAGCAGCGACAACAAGAAAATGCTATCACTTTAACATTTCTTCTAGAAATTCAACAACGCTTAATAGCTTGTCGAGCTATTGATAATATTGATATTCCTGGCTTAAGAGCTGATAGAAAAGCAGTATTAGCAAGTGGTTTAAGTATTTTAATAGCGTTATTTAAATCTTTAAACATACAGACATTACATCTTTCTAATGGCGCACTTCGTGAAGGGTTATTGTTTGAGTTAGCACCCCAAGCAACAATAGTTTAAATCCAAAACGTTTATAAATTATGCGCTTAGTTTATCTATTACGCTTTACTCTCTTTCACCGAATAGGTTGTAAAAAATTATCTGATAAATCTTCACTAGCCCAATATTTAACGAATCAACTATCAAGACCATATATTAACTGCCATACCTTTTTAAAAAGATTTAAAGCGATGCCTAACTAGCAAGTATAAAAATCGACAATTAACGACACTTTCAATAATAAAAAGTTCAATCTAAGCGCCTTCTTTAATCCACCTAGCTACTTTCTTAGCAAAATACGTTAAAACACCATCAGCACCAGCGCGTTTAAAAGCAAGTAAACCTTCCATAACACAAGGTTTTTCCGCTAACCAACCATTTTGAATGGCCGCCATGTGCATAGCATATTCACCACTTACTTGATAAGCATATGTAGGCACTTGAAAGGTATCTTTTACGCGACGAACTATATCTAAATATGGCATCCCTGGTTTTACCATGACCATATCGGCACCTTCAGCTATATCTTGCGCTACCTCATGTAAAGCCTCATTACTATTAGCAGGATCCATCTGATAAGTATGTTTATTTCCACCTTTAATATTACCTGATGAACCCACTGCATCACGAAAAGGACCATAATAATTCGATGCATACTTTGCGGAATAGGCGAGTATTTTAGTATTAACAAAACCATTTTTTTCTAAACTTTCTCTTATAGCGGCAACTCGGCCATCCATCATGTCGGATGGGGCAACAATATCCGCTCCCGCTTGCGCATGAGATAGTGCTTGTTTAACTAGCACCTCTTTAGTTACATCATTAAGCACGTAACCTTTAGTACCAGCTTTGTTCTTATCACTTTCACTTAAAATACCATCTTGACCATGCGTGGTAAATGGATCTAAGGCAACATCGGTAATAACTACTAGCGATGGAAATCTAGCCTTTAAAGCGCGAATGCTACGTTGTGCTAGCCCTTCAGGGTTATATGCTTCTTCTGCCATTAATGATTTTTTTTCATGGGGAGTGACTGGGAAAATAGCTATCGCAGGTATACCTAACTCTACCAACTCTTGCGCTTCTTCTAGTAATAAATCAATACTCTTTCGCTCAACGCCTGGCATTGAAGATACGGCTTCAAGCATATTGTTACCTTCAAGCACAAATACAGGGTAAATAAGATCATTTACTGTTAGCTGTGATTCTGCCATCAAACGACGTGTATGCTCATCAGCACGCATACGACGCATCCTTTTAGCTGGGTATTGACCAAAAGATAGATTCCGATTAAAAGTCATTATGTTTCCTAAATTTTTACGAGATTATTCGGTAAAAATATATTGTTTAGTTTGATTTCGCCCTTGATTCTTAGCTTCATAAAGTGCTTTGTCTGCGTAAGAAAATATTTGCTCGGGACCAATATTAAGTTCTTGTTGGTAAGTAAATATACCGCAACTAATACTGAGTGTAATATCATTGTTTTCTATCTGACAACTTTGCTCATTTATCTTTAAACGAAGCTTATCCGCGAGTAAAAAAGCACCATCACCATCAGTATTAGGTAAGATCAAACAAAATTCTTCGCCACCATAACGAAATGCTATATCAGCAGCACGCTTAAGACTTTGCTTAATTAGTGTAGCTACCCACGTAATACATTGATCACCCGCTAGGTGACCAAAATTATCATTAACGGCTTTAAAATGATCAATATCAATAACTACTAAACTTAACGCCGTTAAATTTCTCCGACTGCGTCGATATTCTGCTAATATTTTTTGATCATAAAAGCGACGATTATGTAATCCCGTTAACTCATCTAATACATTTTTGCGTTCAAGTTCCTGGTTAACGCTTTCTAACTCTTGTAAGGCAATGTTAAGTTCTAGAGTTCGCTCTTGCACTCTGTCTTCTAGCAAATCCTGATTATCTTGTTGTTCTTTACTTAATTGAGTCATTGTCTTCTGTATAAGTAAATTATTCTTCTGAGCTCTTTTAAGGCGCAATAGCATACGTTGATATTTTTGCCAGCCTTGACGATTCAAAAATAATGCTAAAAAGCTTGCCAGTAAGAGTCCTAGACAAAAACCTGTAGCCAGATAAAAATATTGACTATTTATCTGAGTCATTGCCTTACTATGCGCATTAAATGACATCAATATTAAAAAATAGCTTATTAATTTAACGATAACTACGTACCTTATTTAAGGAAGATCATGAGTAGACATAAAATTAAACACCTGTTTACTATTACGATTAGTTTGCCAAGCTATTTGCTCTTGGTCAAGGCCTGTAATTCGGGCAATTTCGCGCACAATATAGGGTAAATAGCTGGGTTCATTGCGGCTACTTTTAGGTTTTGGACGAATAGTCCTAGGGGTTAAATAGGGTGCGTCAGTCTCAATAAGTAGACGATTTAACGGTATTAATTTAATAATATCTTGCAAGTCTGCACCTCGGCGTTCATCACATAGCCACCCTGTTATACCAATATACATATTAGCATCTAAACAGTGTAATAATTGATCTTTAGTACCTGTGAAACAATGTGCCACCATGGCTGGTACTTTATCAATATACGGAGATAACTGAGAAAACCAAGGTTCAAAGGCATCACGCTGATGTAAAAAGAGTGGTTTTTGTACCATAACCGCTAAACGCACTTGTTCATTAAAAATTTTTACTTGTTGTTCGGGTGTTGAAAAATTACGGTTAAAATCTAAACCACACTCGCCAATAGCCTTAACATAAGGACTTAATACCAATTGCTCTAGGTACTCAAGATAATGACTTGTTACGTGATCAGCATCGTGAGGGTGAACACCTGCTGTACAATATAGGTAATTAGGAAAACGCTGTTGATATTGTTGACATAAAGCTAAGGCTTTTTGACTTTCTACAATATTTGTACCAGTGATGAGTAAGCCGCTAACTGACGCCGACCTAGCTCGTTCAATAACCTCTTCACGATCTTTATCAAAACGCTTATTAGTTAGGTTTACACCAATATCAATTACTGAATTATTTAGTGAGGGTATTATCGATAGCTTATTATTATTCAAAATTTAGCTATTTAAGCCTCTTCACTTTAATTCGTTTATTGGTATTATATTTTTTTAAAAAAACAGCACCTAAGGCACCTTTAATAAGCTGTACTTTATCACCAACCTTGAGCCGTAAATTTATGTTGTCTTTTTGTTGCCATTGCTGACCATTAGCGAAAAATATTTGCCACTGACCTCTTACACTTTTTGAAAGTTTATTAATCGTTAAGCTAATAGTATTAATTACAGCAGCTTGTTGTTGAGGTGTTTTCTTTACTGTTTCTTTTGAGAAGTCGTCAATTTGTTTAGCAGTTAAATTTGAAATCTGATTATTAACAGGCTTACTACCTGCAAGCAAAGCAACGATTTGATTGTTTTCATTTTTGCTATTTTGACTGATAGTATGCTCAGTATTATATTCATAATCCGTAACTGTTTTAGTCAAGTCATCAAAACATTGCAATCTTACTACTGCTTGTTTTATTACCATACAAGTATTGAGTTTAGTAACTAAGCTAGTGTTGTTAGCCAATACAGTTATTGGTATTAGCATTAATAGTATAAGTATTGTGTTAATTAATTTTGTAGTATTGAGCATCATCCGTTTTCCTTTATATCCGAAGAAGGATCTTCTTTTTCTTGGTCTTCTGTGTGATAAATCGAAGCAATAACAATACCTAGTTCAAATAGTAAGAGCATAGGGATAGCCAGCATGGTTTGAGATATGATATCGGGCGGAGTAAGCAACATACCAATGACAAAAGCACCTACCACAACATAAGCACGCTTTGCTCTTAGGCTATCGGGCGAAGTAACACCTGTCCAACACAATAATATAATAGCTACAGGAATTTCAAAGGCAGCACCAAAAGCAAAAAATAGCTTTAAAATGAAATCTAAATAACTACTAATATCTGTTGCAATAACAACACCTTCCGGCGCTACCGAGGTAAAAAAAGTAAAAACAACTGGAAAAACAACAAAATAAGCAAAAGAAATACCAGCATAAAACAATACGGTTGAACCAAACATTAAAGGTGCAATTAAGCGTTTTTCGTGACGATAAAGACCTGGCGCCACAAACGACCAAATTTGAAATAAAACAAATGGCATGGCCACAAATAGCGATAATACTAGGGTTAGCTTAAATGGTGCAAAAAAAGGTGAGGCAACATCAGTAGCAATCATCTGTGAGTCTTGTGGTAAAACAGTCAGTAAAGGTTGTGCAACAAATTGATAAATATCCTGTGCAAAATAAACTAGGCTACAAAAAACAATTAACACAGCTAATAAAGCACGTAAAATACGATTACGAAGCTCCAATAAATGATCAAATAAATTATTGCTCTTATTATTGGGGTCGCTGGAATTAGTCATTTTCACAGCTTCCCATTATTAATCTTTTCGTCAACAACACCTTGGCACGTATTATCTGTATCATTTTGAGCTACCGTCGATTTAACTTGAAGTGAGTCAGCATCACTAGTAACTTGGGTTTGCCGTTTAAAAGGTTCATTCACAGAAGCAGCCGCTTCTCGTAATATTTTTAACGAGTCAGCAATCTCTGGACTTAAATCTTGTAGATTATTTTGTTCGGCTTTTTTTAAGTTAGTATGAAGTTCATGCACGCGTAACTCTTCATTTAATTCAGCTTTAACTGAGTGGCTAAATTGCCTAGCACTTGTTACCCACTGACGCACAGTACGAATTGCAACAGGTAAACGCTCAGGCCCTAAAATAAGTAATGCCATAACGGCAATGAGCACTAATTCCCAAAAGCCAATATCAAACATATATTAAACCTGATCAGTATCCTGACGTTTATGCGTAGATTTTTGATTGATATCTTTTAGGTCATCGTTACTGTCAGTGAGCGCTTCTGTACTTTTTTTAGCACTAATATCTGAATTAGTTCCATCATTAATAGCGCTTTTAAAACCCTTAACCGCAGAGCCTAAATCTCCACCAAGGTTTCTTAATTTTTTAGTACCAAACAAAAGTACTACAATAACCGCAATAATCGCTAGCTGCCAAATACTTATACCCATAACATACCCCTTCTTTAGAAAGCTTTCGCTTTACCTAATTTACTACTATCTCTTACGCCATTATATACCTAAATACCGCCGACAAACGAGTAAAAGCAACAAATGATTAAGCTAGTAACCTGACATAATTCAAGATGATAATTTTTATTTAATAAAGTACTATTTTTACTCATAAAAAAACCGACATAGGTCGGTTTTTTTATGAGTAATTAACTAATTATTAGTCAAATACCATAGTATTTTTTAATTTTGACAGAGCATTTTTTTCAAGCTGTCTGACGCGCTCGGCAGATATTTGATATTTGTTAGCTAAATCTTGCAGAGTTGTTTTATCTTCGGCAAGCCAGCGCGTTTTGATAATATCTTGGCTTCGCTCATCAAGTGCGACAAGTGCAGAAGATAAACGTTGGTTGGCATGATTATCCCAATTGTCATTTTCAACATCAACAGCAATATCAGATTGTTTATCTTCTAAATATTGTGCGGGAGAAAAATTACTCGCACCAACATTATCATCATCATCTTTTGAGAGTTCAAATGCTTGGTCATGACTACTCATACGAGATTCCATTTCCATCACATCTTTTGTACTTACGCCAAGACTTTCAGCGACAGTATTTACTTCTTCATTACTAAACCAACCTAAACGTTTTTTATTTTTACGTAAATTGAAAAATAATTTGCGCTGTGCTTTAGTGGTTGCAACTTTAACAATACGCCAGTTTTTTAGTACGAACTCATGTATTTCGGCTTTTATCCAGTGCACTGCAAAAGAAACCAAGCGAACACCAACCTCTGGATTAAAGCGTTTTACTGCTTTCATCAATCCAACATTACCTTCCTGAACTAAATCAGCATGTGGAAGACCATAACCAGAGTAACCTTTGGCAACATGAATAACAAAACGTAAATGAGACATGATAAGCTCTTGTGCGGCTTGAAGATCATTGTCGTTGTAAAGACGAGTAGCGAGATCATGCTCTTTTTCTGCACTAAGCATAGGAATGCTGTAGGCAGATTGCATGTAAGATTCGATGCTACCACTCTTAGGTAAGGTAAGCTGCATTGTTTGGCTCATAATACTGTCTCCATTAACGTCTAAATTCGCCCATAACTTTATCACATGATTTTTTCAGTGGCGATAGCGGGGATATGAACATTAGCTTAATAGATAGAGGCATTCAAGGTTATCTTTCAAGTTTTTAACGAATAAAGTGTGTCAAATTGTACCAAGCCATTTTTAATAATTAAAAAATATAAAAAACAATCGCTTGGTTTATTACTTTGCATTAGTGTTTCCTTTTAACACAAGGTACAAAAATGTCGAAAAATATTCATTTACCCCAAAAAAAATAAAAAATTAGCAAGATGATTACCTTTTTTTGTATTTTAGCTGCATTCTAAAATTATTTAATAAAAAATTATCAATCGGTATTAGGCTCTATGGCTTTAATGTGCTTACTAACTGAAATATAACTACCCACCAAAGATAACGCTATTGCAAAAAAAATTAACCACAAAACCTCATTAAACGCTAACCCTTGCAGTTGAAAATTACTTTGATAAAGCTCACTTAAATTATTAATACCGTAACCTAGGTACCAAGCTAATAGTGTTACAGCAAGACATGATAATATACCACCAAAAATACCATACCAAATACCAGCATATAAAAAAGGTCGTTGAATAAAGTTATCGGTAGCACCAACTAATTTCATGATCGCAATCGCATCTTTTTCATTTAAAATAGCCAAACGAATTGTATTACCAACAATGAGAATCACTGATAAACATAATAATAATGCTACTCCCAAGACTATATCTTCAATCAAACCAGCTATCGCCTCTAAACGTGTAAGCCATTCTAAATCGAGCTTACCTTGATCAACTTCACGTTCATTTATTAATTTTTCTAATAATGAATTTGCCGCTTGCGCTTGGCTAGCGCGTTGTGTTGGCGTAATCAATAAGGTTGCTGGAAGCGGGTTTTTATTGAGGTACTCAAGAGATTGTCCAAAGCCTGATAACAGCTTGAACTCTTTCAAAGCTTGTTTAGCTGAAATATATCGAACGTCGGCAACATCATTATAGAGGCTAATACGTTTAATTAAATTTTGAGCGCTCTTTTCAGACGTTGATAATTTTAAAAATAAGGTGATTTGTGAGGCACTATCCCACTGTTCGCTGATTTGTTGGGCATTTTTAACGAACAAATGTAAGGTAGCTGGTAACGCTAAGCTTATTCCCAGTACGAAAATAGTCATGGTTGTGGTGAAAGGTGTACGCCATAAGTTACCTAAACTACCAATTGCTTGCTGAACATGACGAATTGGCGTTGCTAAAAGTCGACTTATAATGCTTGAGCGGGCTAGTAAACCACTGGTGTGCGTCTTACTCATTAGCAACACCTTGGACATTCAATCCATCAACAAGACCATCGTTGATCATAGTACCTTCTTTTATAGTAAGAGTTCGGTACTTCATACGAGCAATAAGCCCAAGATCGTGGGTCGCTATTAATACCGTTACCCCTGAGGCATTAAATTCTTCGAACAAACGAATAATATCAAGCGATAACTTAGGATCTAAATTACCTGTAGGTTCATCAGCAAGTAATATTGGTGGCTTATTAACAATAGCACGAGCAATACCAACTCTCTGCTGTTCACCACCAGAAAGCATGTGCGGATAACATTTTAATTTCGCACCAAGATGCACTTTTTCTAGCGCTGTAGCTACACGTTTAGAGATCTCACTATGACTGACTCCTTCAATAATGAGTGGTAAAGCAACATTATCAAAAACGGTACGGTCTTTAAGTAAGTTATGATTTTGAAAAATCATACCTATTCCACGTCGAACATAAGGTATTTGCTTATAAGCAATATTTGCAAGCTCAGTATGATTGACTTGAATACTACCAGAACTAGGTTTTTCCATTAATGAGATTAACTTTAACAGTGTACTTTTACCCGCACCAGAATGACCCGTTAAAAAAGCCATTTCTCCACTTTTAAGACTAAAGCTAACTTGCTTTAGCGCTAAGAATCCACCTGGATAGGTTTTATTTACCTTATTGAAATTAATCATCTTATTTTAATGTTTCACGAGCAAGTAGCTTAACTTAGCATACTTGTTCGCTTATATTTAGTTTAATGGTTAAATAATGCGTCAATAAAGTCATCGCCATGAAATGGTCTTAAATCATCTATACCTTCGCCCACACCTAAATAACGAATAGGAATATTATACTTATCGGCAATGGCAAAAATAACACCACCCTTTGCAGTACCATCAAGTTTAGTAATAGTTAAACCTGTCAACCCAACGGCTTCATCAAATAATTTTGTTTGGCTTAACGCATTTTGACCAGTACCGGCATCCAGTGTTAGCATAACTTCATGGGGAGCTTTAACATCTAGTTTTTTCATCACCCGAACTACTTTTTTTAATTCTTCCATTAGGTGTGCTTTATTTTGTAAGCGTCCGGCAGTGTCGGCAATAATCACATCGACATGCCGTGCTTTAGCAGCACTTATCGCGTCAAAAATAACAGAAGCACTATCAGCTCCAGTATGCTGAGCAATAACAGGTATATTATTACGCTCTCCCCATACTTGTAATTGCTCAACCGCAGCCGCCCTGAAGGTGTCACCTGCTGCTAACATCACTGATTTACCTTGCGCTTGAAATTGCTTGGCTAGTTTACCAATGGTTGTCGTTTTACCAACACCATTAACACCAACCATTAAAATAACAAACGGCCCTTCCCCTTCACTTGGCGTAATAACTAAGGGTTTATTAACTGGCTCAATAACTTTTTGTAACTCTACTTTAAGTAAATCATGCAAGGTTGAAGCATCTTTTAATTGTTTTCTACTGGCACTTTGTGTCAATGAGTCTATTATTTTCATTGTAGTTTCAACACCCACATCAGCCAGTAATAAATGTGTTTCTAACTCTTCAAATAGCTCATCGTCAATTTGTTTACCACGAAATAAGTCAACTAATCCACCACTTAAATTCTCACTAGTTTTACTTAAACCTTGTTTTAAACGAGCAAAAAAACCAAGTTTAGTTTCTGTTTGGCCAGTTTCATTAATTTGTTCAGTTTGTTCTGGATTACTACTAACCTCGCCAACCAATTTGGGTTCTACATCGTCAATTATGCTGTTAACAGCCATTTCAGGCTTTAAGTGTGTTGCTTTTTCTGTTGCTGTTACTGTCAGTACAGGCTCAGATTGTTCTGCAATAGTTTTAGCTATGTCATTAGGTGTTACTTCCAATGAAGTTTCGATTGAAGCCGTTACATCTTGCTGTTCATTGATACTGCCTTCAATAGTTTGTTGATCTTCTTGCTTGCCTAGGCCCAACCAAGACAACATTCCTTTTTTCTTTGACACGTTAAGGTACCTAACTTTGAATAATAAATTTTTTGACCGTATTGGTATTAACAAACAGATTTATAAATCTACTTGGTATAACGGTCAAACAAGGATAAAATTGTCAGTATACTAGCACTTAATAACAATATTGTCAGTGATATGAGCCAAGCAAATAAACGACATAAAAAAAATACTGCCTCAACCTACGGTCAAGGTAAGTCAACGGGTAAAATACGTATTATTGCAGGCAAATATCGAGGAAGAAAATTGCCTGTTTTAATGGCTGAAGGTTTAAGACCAACTACAGATCGTGTTAAAGAAACTGTATTTAATTGGCTTATGCCCTACCTAAGTAACGCTATCTGCTTAGACTGTTTTGCAGGTTCTGGTGGCTTAGGCTTTGAAGCACTCTCTCGTGGTGCTGATCATGTCACTTTAATCGAACTAAACAAGGCTGCTGCGACGCAACTTATTGCCAATAAAAACTTGCTCAATGCTGAAAATTTACTGATTTTTAATAACGATGTATTATCTTTTTTAAAGTCGGCCTCGACTCATACTAATAAGATCCTATACGACCTAGTTTTTTTAGACCCACCATTTCATCAACAGTTAGTAGAACAAACAGCAAAGCAACTAAATAATCAATGTTTAGCAGAACAAGCGCTTATTTATGTAGAAATGGAGGTCAACAGTAACCAACAGTTACCTCATAACTGGCAACTACTTAAACAAAAAATTGCGGGTAAAGTGGTATATCAACTCTACAGATATGATTCAACCTGTCTCTAATTTATGGTTTCAATTACTTACAAATCGCTTATTTTTCAATAAACAAAAACTTATTGAGTATTTAACCTTAGCTGAGCTCTGGCCAGTTAAGGTTACTTGCAATAGATATAACTAATACGATATTTTGCTTGTATGAAGTAAATTATGACATTAGCACTACAGTGAAATCATCTTTGCCAATCTATTATTAAGTTAAATGTTGCTTAAAACGAGTTAGGGGAACTATTTTATGACAATTTTCATAGATTATTTACAAACACCCTTGGGGCTATTTGAATTTATGGCCACTGAACACCAAATTTTTCAGGCAATATTTTGTGGTAATAAGCCAGAAAGCGATCGCCAAATTCGTGTTAACCACCTTACTAACGCCTGTAAATACCAACTTACTGAATACTTCGCAGGTCATCGCCAATATTTTGATTTGCCGCTAGCACCTAAAGGTACACGCTTCCAGCAGTCTGTTTGGGGTTGTTTAACGAATATTCCATTTGGTGCAATTAAATCTTATAGCGAAATTGCTCTGTTACTAAATAATCCTAAGGCATCACAAGCGGTAGGTGGGGCGAATGCTCGAAACCCTATAACATTGATAATCCCTTGCCACCGAGTGATTAGTAAAAATAACTTACTCACTGGTTATGCTGGTGGTATTGCACGTAAATTATGGTTGCTTAATCATGAAGGAATTGGGTTACCATTCAACAATATCTGTTATCAACACGATTTACAGCAAGAAATAAAACAGCGTCAAATGAAAACACAGTTCTTGCTCTAGAAACGCCTATTTAAAATTCATATCCAAATTTATGTCTACTCAATTAAACTTACAATAACTGACTATTGTTTACTGTCAGCTAATAATATTTATCAAACACCAAAATAAGATTATCGAATTAAGCACCAACACTCTTGGAATTAATCTCTTTGATATTGATAAAAAAAATATACTACATTTGATACTAATCAAAATTGATAATTGTAGCAGCTTTTAATCCTCTATTATCATTATACTATCTCAATACCTAAACTTGATAAGCCTTCGTTAAGACTCATTTTTTTTACCATATCACAACTTTTTTTATTTTCCGCGGCAAACTGTAAAAAAGTACAGAGTTCATCTTGTGTATCTTTTTCCCATTGCATTAGTGGGTGGTTATTAATAGCGACAATAGTAGCGTTTTCATTTACATCACACTCTTCAAGTAAAAGTAACTCTACATAATAACTAACACTGTTCAAGGATAGACGGCTTATACTGTTAATATCATCGAGATCCGTAGCAACTATTTTATTTTTTTTAGAAGGTTTACTTTGCATTAACTGCCACAAAGAAGACAGTGCCATACAAGTATCTAACGCTGGAAAAACTCCGAAAGAATCATGTTCTTCTGGATTAGGAGTTTCAGTTTCGAGTTTTAGTAATTGCGCATCAATATTAATTTTTGTGGTGTTGGGTTGGCTAAGCCATTGCCATATAATATCTAATTGATTACGTACTACTTTTGTGTTTCCAAAGCCACTTGCTTCACTAAACATCTGATAATTAGGAAGCATACGCTCTAGCAGTGCTGCAGAGAATGCAATTTGTTGCCATTGACTCAATTGTATAAAGGGTAAGTTGATAGTCACGTTAGAAGTATGCTCAGTAATCAAATTTGACAAGATTATACCCAAGCTCATCTAAAATAAGAATGAGCTCAGATTTATTTTTCAAATACGAGAGAAAATAAACTTAATTGGCTAATTGCTTCTGCGCATACTCAAATTTTAAGCGATATTCAGTAATTTTATGCTCTAATTCATTTATTTTATCTGTATATTCAGTAGTTTCTACAGATTTAGCGGTAAGCAACTCATGATTTTCGTCACGTAAAAATTTAATAGTTTCACGTACCTTAGTATTTTCTATTTCTTGTTTTTCACGATTAGTATTAAAACGCTCTAAAATATTATCTTGCCCATCCTGCGCTACTTTAAGCTGCTCGGTAAGTGCAGAAACTTCTTGCTGATATAATTTCACATCTTGCTGCTCAGTCGTCACTTGTTGTTCAAGTGATATTTTAGTTTTTTCTAATTCAATAATATTTTGTTGGGCTGCAACTTGTAATTGCTTAGCTTCTTCACCTGCAACATTTATTGCTTTAAGTTCATCTTGGTGTGCTTTGTTAGCCAGTTCAGCTTTTTCTGTAAACTTGGTAATACTCAGCTGATAGTCTTTACACTCTTGCTCAATTCTAACAACTTTATCTTGCGCCGTATCAAGTGTTTTCTGAAGTACAGAAAACTGTTGTTGCAATTCTGCTTTACCCTGCTGTTCTACTTCAATCTGGCTGACATATTCAGTGATTTTTAACTCTAATACTTGAATAGCCTCATCACTATTTTTTAACATGTCGGATTGTATTTTTATATGTGTTTCTTCAAGCGTTTTATTTTTATTAATTAAGCCTTCAATTTCTAATGCAGTATCTTTACTAGCTTGCTCTTTTGCGGCGAGTACGGCTTCGCTAAGTTGTGTTTCATGTAATTTTTTTTGTTCATTAACTAAGGTAAGTTCAGCATTTAAGGCTAACTCTTTATTCATTAATACAGCAACATGATCTTGTAACTTTGTTGTTTCTTTTATTTTAATAGCTAAGTCTTGCTCTGTATTTTGCAAGACCTCTGAAAGCTTGTTATTACCACTTTGTTGAGTATTATGTTGCTCGGTTGAGGTTTTTTGCAGGTCTGACACCTTGTTTTCTAATTGTTTTATGGTCTCAGTATAATTAATCGTGTTTTGTGTTAATTCTACTTGGAAATGTTGTTGTGCGGTTTTTGCATCAAGGTCTTTTTCAGTTAACGCTTGCTTTAATTCTATAATTTCAGCATTCTGAGCCGCTTTATCTTTTTCAAAATTGTTATTAAGCGATTGTTGTTTATCTGTTAGTTTTTTATTTTGTTGCTCATTACTTTTACTTATTTCATCTGTAATAGCCTTACTAATCAAGTCAGTTAATTTTTCTTCTACTTGAATATAAACATCACTTGCTAAGCTTTGTATCTGCTCTTCTATTCCCTTGGACAGTTTATTTTTATCGACCATATTTATCTCATTATTATAAGTCATAACTTAGTTTAAATTA
>Ga0115006_10000210_pt1 | contig 30642 bp, 26 predicted proteins | sample ArcOceMetagenome_3_FD_88943 | JGI IMG/M metagenome (GOLD analysis project Ga0115006, IMG submission 88943) | Marine eukaryotic phytoplankton communities from Arctic Ocean - Arctic Ocean- Svalbard ARC20M Metagenome | ecosystem: Environmental > Aquatic > Marine > Oceanic | place: Arctic Ocean...
ACAATACCCATGGCCGCCCAGGTCTCGGACACCTTGCGGCTCAATTCGAGACTCGTCTCATCTTGCACCTGCAAAGGTCCGACTGCCATACCAGTGGCTTTGGCAAGGTTTTCTATCTTCACCGGATGAACGCCCTCGACCAGCAATTTAGCCCCCTCATCGAGATAGGTACTAAAGGTTCGAGACGTGAAGAAGCCCAACGAGTCGTTGACCACAATCGGCGTCTTGCCAATTTGCTGGGCAAAATCGAACGCCTTGGCAAGCGTTGCGTCGCTGGTTTTTTCTCCGGCTATGATTTCGATCAACGGCATCTTGTCGACCGGAGAGAAAAAGTGGATACCAATGAAATTCTCCGGCTTTGCGCTCGCCTCCGCCAGTTGTGTGATCGGTAGCGTCGAGGTGTTCGAACCCCAGTGCCCATCGTCAGACAAGTACTGCTCGGTACTCTGTGTGATGGTGTTTTTTAGCGCGATATTTTCAAACACCGCCTCGATGATCAAATCACAACCGGCCAAATCGGTGTCGCAGATGGTCGGCTTAATCAGGTCGGCAATGACCTCGGCTTTGGCTGCATCGAGGCGGCCGCGGCTGGTTTGCTTGGCCAACAGCGCGATCGTGTAGGCCTTACCCTTTTCAGCAGCCGCCAAAGTCATGTCCTTGAGCACCACCTGAATGCCCGCCATGGCAGCGACATAGGCGATTCCCTGGCCCATCATACCGGCACCGAGAACGCCTAGCTTTCGCGTTGGATTCTTGGCCACACCCTGCGGTCGACTGGCGCCAGCGTTGATCTGGTTAAGCTGAAAAAAGAACGTGGTGATCATATTTTTGGCCACCGCACCCGTGACCACTTTGACGAACTCGCGGCTCTCGATACGCAACGCCGTATCCACATCGAGCATGCTCGCCTGAAACGCGATGTCCATAGCCGCCGTCGCATTCGGCAGCAGGCCGCGGGTCTTTTGGTGCAACATGGTCGGCGCCACCGCAGCATACTGCGCATTTTTTGGCGTATTGATCGCGCCGCCTGCGACTTTGTGGCCCTTTCGGTCCCATGGTTGCCGGGCGGCATCGGTGTCTGACTCGACGTCGATGAGCCAGCGTTTAGCCGCCGGAATAAGATCGTCCAGCGTCTCTACTAACTGATCGATCATACCCACTGCTAGCGCCTTTTCCGGAATCATTTGCTTGCTGGCGAGGATAATATCCAACGCAGCCTGAACGCCAATCAAATGGGTCAGTCGGACGATCCCGCCACCGGCCGGAAACAATCCCAAAGAGCACTCCGGCAAACCGATTTTAACCGCGCGGTGATTCACCGCAATTCGTCGATTGCAGGCCAGTGACAGCTCGTACCCACCCCCCAACGCAGCGCCGTTAATCGCCGCCACCACCGGCACCGGCAACTTTTCAAGGCGCCGCATGTCGTGTTTCATAAGCTGGATATCGCGGTAGATCTCCTCGGCGTGATCAGGCGTTGCGCGGACCAAGTCCTTGAGATCTGCACCGGCAAAAAACACCCGTTTGGCCGACGCTAATATCACCCCCACAAGGCCCTGTTCCTGCTCCAAACGATTGACCGCTTCGTGCATGGCAACCTTGTACTCCGCATTCATTGCGTTCACCGGCCCAGTCATATCCATGGTGATGGTGACGATGCCCTGTTGATCTTTTTGGTAGTTAAAAACACTCATTGAATGGCCCTTTGAATTGTTCAAAATCGGTGCAAAAATGCGCCGTTCGCACCCTTAAGCGCGCTCGATGATGCACGAGATGCCCATACCGCCGCCCACGCACAGCGAGAGCATGCCACGGCGTAACTCGCGGCGTTCTAACTCGTCGAGCATACTGCTTAACAACATTGCGCCGGTGGCACCGAGCGGATGCCCCATAGCGATTGACCCCCCATTCACATTGGTGACCGAATGATCGATGTCCAGATCGCGCATGTAGCGCATCGCAACGGCCGCAAACGCCTCGTTAATTTCCCATAGGTCGATATCATTTTCGGTCAATCCTGCGGTCTGCAAACATTTCACAGCCGAGGGCCCAGGAGCTGTCAGCATAATAATTGGGTCGGAGGCCAAAATAGCGCCTGCAACGATGCGCCCTCGGGCGGTCAAACCAAGGTCTTTGCCGGCGCGCTCGCTGCCGATCAATACCGCGCTGGCACCATCGACGATGCCTGATGAGTTGCCCGGGGTATGCACGTGGTCGATCCGATCGAGGGTGTTGTACTTTTTGATCATCATGGCATCAAAGCCCATGCTACCCATCTGCTCGAAGGAAGCGCGCAGTGCCCCGAGACCCTCCATGCTGCTCTGCGGTTTGATAAAATCGTCATGCTGTAAAATGCTGAAACCGTTGCTGTCCAGCACCGGCACTACCGAACGATCAAAGTAACCATTATCGCGTGCATGGGCCGCGCGCCGTTGCGACTCCAACGCATAGGCGTCGACATCCTCGCGAGAATAACCATCGAGGGTCGCAATGGTGTCGGCACCAATTCCCTGGGGAACAAAGCTTGTGTCTATGGAAAACGCCGCATCGCTGACCCACGCGCCGCCATCACTGCCCATGGGAACACGCGACATGCACTCGACCCCGCCGGCGACGACCAACTGCTCCCAACCCGAAGCGATTTTCTGCGCGCCGGTGTTCACCGCTTCGAGACCAGAAGCACAAAAACGGTTGAGTTGAACACCCGCCACCGACTCATCCCAACCGGCACGCTGCGCAATCATTTTTGCTATGTCACTGCCCTGCTCGCCGACTGGCGAAACACAGCCCATCAATACATCGTCGACGTAGGCGGTGTCCAGATCGTTGCGCTGTTGCAACGCCGTCAGTAATCCCGCGCCGAGTTCGATCGGTTTAACCTCGTGCAGAGCGCCATCTTTTTTACCCTTGCTGCGCGGCGTTCGAATAGCATCGTAGATGTAGGCGGAATGAGTCATAGGTTACCTCTTTAGAGTCATTGGACTGTCGCTGAGTCCATTATACGGCGAGCCAAGGGCACGCTGTCAAAAGCCAATCAACCCGGCGACGGGGCCTTTAGACTGCGCTGCCCGACGGGCATTTCCAGCATCGGATGACGGCGCTTCCGGCGGCACTTGTTGCCAGCGGTTAAATGCTCGATGAGCGCAGTCGTGGCTAGTCTAGGACGCCACCGGTCGCTTGTATAGTTTTCGTTGAAGCGTTCGGCGATGCATTCCAAGAGCGCGCGCGGTTGCCGATATATTGTGATTGTTTGCACCCAGCACACGCTGTATATGTTCCCACTCAAGGCGACTCGGAGAGGGCGGGTGCTCAGCGACATCGGTACTTTCCACCGCCAAATCGCACTCAAATGCCGCCTCGATATCACGCACCGAAGCCGGTTTACACAGGTACTGGACAGCGCCCAATTTGACCGCTGTCACCGCGGTTGAAATGCTCGAATAACCGGTCAATACCACCACGCGCAATTGCGGTTGCAATGCCATCAGTTGTTTTAAAAGGGTTAATCCAGATTCGCCCTCGAGCTTGAGATCGAGTACCACGCGCTCAATAGGAGCGGATGCACAGTGGGTTAACGCCTCTGCGCTGTTTGCCGCGCAGACCACTTCGCCCCCGCGACGGGTCAACGCACTAGCCAAAACGCGGCTAAAAGTGACGTCGTCATCGACCAATAGGTAATGCATACTAGAGACCTTTTTCCCGCCGCATAGCAGTATTCGATAGTGGCAGAACAATCTCTGTCAACAGACCACCACCAGCGGCATTTTGAACTCGTATACTGGCGCCAAAGCGGTTGAGCGTGGCCCGCGATAAAAATAATCCGAGGCCGAGGCCATCCGCTTTATCGGTTACAAAAGGATCACCCAGAGATTCAAGATTATGCGGCGCTAAACCCGGCCCATGGTCGCGGATACTAAGTTGCACCTCGCGCACGCTCCACCGCAGTGTGACCTCGACGTTCAACGGATTGGCATCGGCGGCATTATTGAGGATGTTTAACAGCGATTGAGCAATCGTTGGATCGAACACAGCGACCTGATCCATCTGCGTGGTGGCGCTAGCCTGCGGAAAATGGATGTTGGCTTTGAGATTGGGCCGCATCAACTGCCAACGCTCAAACAACTGCTGAAAATAAAGCTCCAAACGCTGAGCTTGCAGCGCGTCAGATTGCGATTGTTCGGCGGTGCAGATCAACTGCTTCAGGGTGGTCTTGCACTGTTCGATCTGAGCGTGTAACAACAGCATATCGTCGCGCTCTGGCAGTTCTGGGCGCTCGAGAATCTCATCGACGAGTATCTTCATAGTATTTAACGGCGTGCCCAGTTCATGCGCGGTGCCGGCCGCCAGCGTACCGACCGCGAGAATTTGATCGCTGCGCAACTGCGCCTCCCGTTGCTCGGCGATCTCTAACTGATGGGACTTCAATTGCAGGGACATACGGCTGACAAAATAAGTAATAATTGCCGCGCTTACACCAAAATTTACCCACATGCCAGTGATGTGTAAATTGTTGCCGCTGTGCAATTCAACGCTAGGTGCAATCGCCGCTATTTCGACATAGTGTTGCAGTAAAATGCTATACGCCATCAGCCCGGCGACAGTCACCAAAAGCGTAGAGCGCCGCGGCAAGGTAATCGCCGAAATACTGATCGGGATCAGGTAATAGGAGATGAAAGGATTTGACGCACCGCCACTAAAGTACAGCAGCAAACTGAAAAAAAACATATCTACTAGCAGGTGCAAGAAAAACTCAAAATCGGTGATCGGCTTGACCTGCCGCGTCCGCTGCCATGAAAATATAGCGACTATGGAATAACCACTGAGCACCCAACACAGCGCCTGGACCGGCAACCCAATCCGATAAAATTGGCTAAACGCCACTAGGGCCAATGCTTGCACACAGATCAGTGAAACCCGAATAATACTCAGATCCCTGAGATTATTGCGCGCACTGAGACTGGATTGGGAAGTCACGCCAATAGACATGTCGGTATGGTATCAGAAAATGGGGCTATCCAAACCATGACCCCAGATGCATCGGTTTTTGGTCGGTATGCCACAGATTTTGTCGCGCCGCTCTAATTTACAGATCAGCCGAATTATTCCGGCCTCGATCGCGGATCAAACCGCTGTCAACCACCACATCTGACAATTTCACTGAATAACTACTAGCTGGCGCATAGAGGATAGAAATCCCCATCCTCGGCCTAAACAGTCACCGAGGCTATCACCACGGCGGTACCATAGACGAGGATTTCAGTGACCCCCATATCAATCATCGAGGTACTAAACTGGGTTGACACAATCGCATTGGCGCCTTTGGTAAAGGCGTCTATCTTCATCCGGTCGATCGCCTGCGACCTTGCGTCCGCGATGTCTGCGGTAAATGAAACCAATTCGGCACCCGGCAAGGTGGCGCTCTCGCCAGACATTTCAGCGGGTAAGCTTTTTGTTCGCACGGTACTGCCCTGAACCACCCCAATGGTTTTTAAAATGGTTCGATCAGCGAACTTAGCGTCGGTAATAAAGGGAATATTTAACGCCTGCGCACGCTGTTCTTCATTCAGGCCGTCTTGTAAATTGGCCTCGTGACGACGCTCTTTGTAGGCCTCTTCTTTGGCCTTTTCTATTCCCGCGCGCGCCTCCGCTTCGGCCTCTAACTTGCCTTCGCGGGCGAGCAAATCGTCCTCGCTCTCGAGAATATACCAATCGCCATTGGAAAAATTACCATCGACGGTCTTGTCCTGAATGAGTTTAAAGACCTGTTCTTTGCTCAGGCCCTTGTCCATCATGTACTCGCCGATTTTGATCTTGCGGCGCGCCTCGTCGCGGCGTATTTTTTCGCGCCTAACGTCTTCCGCGCGCACGCGCCGCTCGGCGACGGCGGCCGTTGCCGCAGCATCGCGCTTGCGTTGGCGATGATCTTCGTCGCTGTCGACGATGTACCAAGCTCCGCCGATAAATTGACCGTTTACCTGTTTACTGGTAATCAGCTTAAAGGCGTCTTCCATGGCGATGCCTTTTTCGACCACATAATCGTCTAATTTGGTCTTCCAGCGCTCCTCTTCATCTGCCTCTTCTTGGTCATCTAACAATTCCTCCTCGAACTGCCGGGCAATAAATCTCGGTGTCCCAGTCAAAGACGGCGCACTGTCTTTGACATCGCTTTGTGGAGGAGCCTTAGCAATGCTCGAAATATCGCCTTGAAGTTTGGCCAAATCGCGCGCCTCAGCCAAAATGCCTGCAGCCAAGCTGCCCGGATTCAGCGGTGGCGGAGTCGCCGGTTGGTTGTTGGCTGTCGATCCAGCGGCTTGGGGACCCAACGCTATCTCTCTGGCCTCGGCCAGAATCGATTCGGCCATGCCCGATTTTCTAAAATCTAATTTGCCGCCTGCCAGGGGCCTATCGGCACTCGGTTCCGGCGCTTCCGGCGGAGTTTGCGGCGCCAAAAGCACCGAACTCTGCGATTTGCTCGCAGATTTACTCTCGGGCGTCTCTAGCGATTTTCGTACGGTCGATTTTTTGGCCTCTTTTTGCGCAGTTTTCGCCATTGTCTGGGCCATGGCGATCTTCGCCAGCGCCGATTCTTTTTCACGAGCCAAGCGTTCCTCGGCACGCGCATCAGGCTGATTGATCGCCGGCGGCGGTTCAGGCGCGGCACTAATGGCGGCACCCTTTGGGTCTTCAATCAGCCAACCTCCGGCAACAAAGCTACCGGAGATCTCCTTTCTTGAGATCGCCTGAAATACCTCTTCCTTGCTCATGCTGTTAGCCAGCATGTAATCCTCAAGCTTTACTTTTTCTGACGTCTCGGTCATTCATCAATGTCCTCTACGGGGTGCCGCACTCTGATTTCCGGATTGACCACCGCTAAACGATCCCAGGGTGCACAGGTTCATGGTTATTTCTGGATTTCCCCAGACGCCACCACCGCACCCTCCATAAACAAAACTAGCCTCGTATACTAACTTATAGTAACGCAATCATTAATCACACCACCAGTCGCATGGTTGATATTTCATGCCACCAAGGGCGATCGGTTAATGATAAGTTGGCAAAGAACAGCGATTGATACCTTAAAACGCTAAACTCGGTCATTCAGCAGCCGTTCAAAAAATCTCATCCCGGTCGATTATTAAACGAAAATTTAGCCCAACCTGACCAGACGCCCGGTTTGTGACGTCGACGCAAGTGCACCGGCAGTGCACAATGATCCGGCAACGCAGACTGGCGAATGAGGAAAGCGCACAAGAGGAGAGAGGACAACGAATGACAAAAGACATCTACTACGCCGCCTACGGCTCAAACCTGAATCACCACCAGATGCGCCAGCGCTGCCCCGCCGCGCAGCCTATAGCCGCCGCAGTGTTACCCGATTGGCAACTGGTGTTTCGCGGCGTCGCCGATATCACTCCCGCCATAGACAACGCCGTTCCAGTCGGACTGTATAAAATCACTGCCGCCTGCGAGGCAGCGCTCGACCACTACGAGAACTTTCCGACGCTGTATGGGAAAAAAATCATCGATCTCCACCTCGACGGACGAGCCCTATCGGTAATGACCTACATCATGAATCCGCGCTATGGTTATGGCCCACCCTCCGCAGCGTACGTCGAAGTCATCCGGCAGGGCTACCACGACTGGCAGATACCCTACTCAACGCTGGTTGCGAGCTTGCAACAGGTGGTCTTCGACGGCGGTGACAAGGCTTACCAGAGTGCCACCTGGAGCCGCCATGGCGCTATCGACCAGCCCACTACTGAAGCGATTATCGAACGCCTACAGACAAGCGCTAAGCGCTAATTAAGCGCGCTAGAACTCACCTCTCCTGACTGGTCTCTTTGATAATGCGGCCGTCACATTGATCGATATACTGGACGATGATTCGGTCAGTGAGGGGATATACGCGCTTTTCTACAACACAACCATCGGTCTTTAATAACCGCTTATGGGTTCCTGCGTGCTCCGCGTAAGGCCTATCCATGTAAGCAAAATCGCGGCGGTCGTCGGCCAGTTCCTGGCGCACACGGTCAGCCACAACGGTGTATTTAATCCAGTTGGCGATGTCACCCGACTGCAACACCGGCGCCGGTTGCGCAACGCTCTTTAAGGCCGCAACCGAAAGCACAGCCATCAGTAAAGATTTTTTCACCCATGTTCTCCATTTCGCCGTTTTGGCTTTGCGATGCAGTGTAGCAACGATTCTAAAAAGCCTCCACAAAGCGACCTATCTATGCGGCTAGAGCGCCGATCATAATTAGCAGGGTTCAAGCGGTCGCATCGTCCGCCGCTTCAATATTTTCTCGCTCGAATCGCCCGCGATCATGCAAACCTTCAGAGTGCGCAACCACCGTACTGACCGCACCATCTCCAGCCACGTTGACCGCGGTGCGACACATGTCCAACAAGCGATCGACACCGATGATCAAACCAATGCCCTCGACCGGCAAGCCCACCTGATTGAGCACCATAACCAGCATCACCAAACCGACACCCGGCACCGCAGCGGTACCAATCGAGGCCAAGGTCGCCGTGAGAATGACCATCAGATAAGCTTCTAAACCCAGATCTATGTTGTAGGCTTGGGCGATAAAAACCGTCGCCACCCCCTGCATGATTGCCGTTCCATCCATATTAATCGTCGCCCCTAGGGGCACCGTAAAGGAGGCGACGCTGTTGTCTACACCGACGTTATCGGTGACTGCCCGCAAGGTCACCGGCATGGTTGCACCACTCGATGCGGTACTGAAAGCGAAGGCCATAGGCGCGCGCATATTGACGAAAAAACGCCGTGGACTCAACCCAGTCATTGCTCGCAGCAGCAGCGAGTAAGTGCCAAAGCAGTGCAACAGCAACGCGAGAACAACGGCGAAAAAATAGGCGCCTAAGCTGACGATAACACCGATTCCCAGTCCAGCGAACAATTTCGCAATCAGACAAAAAATACCGATCGGCGCCAGTTGCATCAGCAACATCACCATCCGCATGATGACGCTGTTTAAGTCGTCAAAGAACGCCGCCACCCTCTCTCCGCTCTTACCGCAGTGGGCAATCGCGATACCCATCAAAATGGCAAACACGATCACCTGTAATATTTGACCGTCTGCCATCGCCGCTACCGGATTACTCGGAAAGATATTGATTAAGGTGGTCTTCAGTGGTGGCGCGTCCTTGGCACTAAATTCCGAGGCCACCGCTAAATCAATACCCAGTCCCGGTTGAATCAAAAGAGCAATGAATAGAGCCAGCGATATCGCCACGCCGGTGGTCAGCATATACAGACCGATCGACTTACTCGCCAAACGCCCCATTTTGGCATCATTGCCAAGCGACGCGGTACCACACAGCAAAGAGACAAATACCAAGGGCACGACCATCAGCTTCAGCGAGCGCACAAAAATTTGCCCGACGGTATCAAATAGCCCATCGATTAGATAATAGGACAGTCCTTGAGCCAGCGTCTCGGGTAACACCCCGGCTGGAATCAACACGTTTAAAATTCCGCCGACGGCCAGCCCGAGGGCCATTGCGCCAACAATACGCTGCGTTAAGTTCATTTTATACCCCGTTATACCACCCCGCCGCATCCCCTTTCGGCGATGCCGGTCGGTTGTTCTGGTTATTTTGCCGTGAGTAGATTGTAGTTCATTGACTGTCGATTTGGCGGCTTTTATTGAGACCCGTAAAATTCCGTAGCCAGCGGCTCAATCCACCGGCGACAACCAAAAGCCGCCAGCGCTTCGCCGCTGTAATGGCGGTGCTCTATACCGGCACACGCTAAAAAATAGTCCGTTGATCTGGCTACAAAACCGGTCGAAACCAGGCCCGTTAGTGCGGGTTCGCAAGCAACGCAAGATAATCTCGTTGCAACAGTTGCACAACGCCCTCAGCATCCAGCGGCTCGCCTGTTTCTGCGATTTCGGCAAGATTAATATGCGCCCCCGCATCGATGCTGGCGGGTTGGTCACAATCTTCATAAAAACGATTGATCGCCTCGACACTGCCGGCGATATCGGCATTCACCAGAATCAACGCATGGGCAAACAGCACTGCCGATGACCCGCGACCCCGCCGCCGAGAGCGCCTTTGTGCAGTGCCCGCCAGTTTGCGCTGATGACAGACCACGTTGTAGTCGCCATCGCAGAAGGAGCCGCTCACCGAACGACAACTGCCGCTCTGCCCGAAGCCCTCGACCAGTTTCACGATCGGCGCGCAGAGCTTACGGTAACTATCGGCTATGGGTGGGTGTTGGTCGCAGATATGGGCGTAGGTCACGTTGATCACGCCGCCGCCCTGGGGAGTGGCATCACCACCGCTTTCGCGCAGCGTAACAGGCCAGCCCCGCTGCTGCGAAAGCCGTTTTGCAGAGTCAAAAGCGCTATTTTTCGACAGCCGTCTGGGTACCACGATAGATTGTCGCGTCGACCAAAAACTCAGAGCGGTATCGCATTCGCCCGACACCACCCTCGCCAATAGGTCGCGCTCGCCATCGAGCGCCTGCTCGGGCGAGTCGATATATTTTAACGCAGTGGGTCGGTGGGTCATGCCGCCATAGTAGCCTAATCGAGCGATTGCGTGCCGATCAATGCTCAGAAATATCAACCCGCGTCGATATTTCGCTATGGGCTGCGGTATCTCTAGCCGGCGACGGTGCAGCCTGTTGCCGGCTGTCTCGTGGCACCACTTCGGGGCCGTTATGCGCGGCGCCCCTGGGCGAGTGCTCTAGCTCGCGAAGCCTCGCCAACACAGCATCAGCGCCAATCATCAACCTTGTTGCCCTCGTAAACCGGACGCTCCATTAGCAAGATGCTGTAGCGACGTTCGGCGATTTTCCAGCCGCTCAATTCACGGCGATAAGCATCCCGATAAAGGCCAAACATGCGCAACATACTGCCATCACTCTTGCGACATAGCTCATTGGTGTGCCACTCGGCCCGCGCGTCCTGATCGCCGACGCGAATGAACTTGGGTTGCGCAAACATGCCGACAAAATCAAAAAGTTGCATGGCCTCTTGCCAGTGCTCAAGAATGGTATCGCGACCGACGATGTCATTTTCCTCACCGAGATTCCACACTCCGTCGGCGCACCAATTATCGGCCCAGGCGTCAGCATCGTTATCGATCACCGCAGCATTGTAGGATTCGATCAACTCTCTAATCGCCAATCGATCTTCCATCGAGCCACTGTTTTGGCCATTTTTGTAAGCCGTCTTTGCGCTCGGTTGCGCCGAGCGCTCTGCGCAACCGGTCAAAGCCGCACCGCCAAGCACTAGGCCACTGTATTTCAAAAGGTTGCGACGGTTGCTCGCGGCACCCTGCAATTGGGTTTTTGTGGTCTCGAAATAGTCTGTTATGCGTCTAATCATGACTCATAGGCTCCGCGGTTGTCTGGGCTTACGTTACTCGGCGCTAATACCGCACCGCCTTCGATTTAATTGGCATCACGGCGCATATAATCGTCGAGTCGCTCGTGAAAGTTCTGCAGCCGGATCTCTTGTTCGCTCAGATAAAACTGTTTAAATCCGACTGAGCCGAGCCCCTGCTGCTGAAGAGCGCCAATACTGAGATCCTGGTCTGCGGTCTCGCCCAGCGATTGTTCGCCGTAGGCGAAATACTCGTGCTCAGCATCTTCTACCGGCAAGTCAGGCCCGCCTGACGGCGACGGCGTATGGGTGCGACCGCCGATCTTTGGCACCAGCCACCAGTGGTCAAATAGACACTGGGCCGGATCGGTCGCATGGGGGCGCGGACGCAGCAGTTGCACACCTTCGGGCCCGACGGTTATCACCGAGTTGGGGAAAATGTTGTAAATAACGTAATCGGTCAATTGATAGTTTTTTAGGTAGGCATAATGATCGAAACCACGTTCCGCGCCTAGCTCGCGCTTTTTATCTTGTACGTCTTTTCGCAATTGCCGCAAAACCTCTGAACTTGGGTTTTCCGGCACCGCCACACCCCATTCGGCGAGCAGACTGGGCAATGGCTCCACGACCGGGCCTTCGTGCAACGCAGAGGGCTGATAGGATGCGAACCAACCCCGATTGTGTCCATTTGGCATCAGATCAATCTGACTAAAATCTCCCTGGCTCTCGATAAAAGGAACCAGTTGCGGGTGCACCACCTGCAGATGGTAGGCCTCGTTAAAGTTGTCGGTTAAGATTTTCCAATTGCATTCTGTTTCCGCGGTCATGTCTAAAACACGCACCATTTCCTCGATATGATAGCCAGAGATTTCCTCGACAATGGTGGCGCCGAGATAGTCTTCCAAAGACCCACAATCGCGGTCAATGTTAAACCAAACCATGCCAAACAGCTCGGTAACGACAACCGCCTCCAAACCCAATTTTGAGCAGGGGTTGCCTCGTTTAAAGTCCTGTGGGTCCGGCAGATCGACGACCCGGCCATCGAGATCAAACTGCCAACCGTGATAGGGGCAGACAAATCGATCGGCAAAACCATAAGGGCCCTCGGCTACGCGAGCACCACGATGCGGACAGACATTGAGATAGCCATTGAATGAACCGTCGGCGCGACGCACGACAATAACCGATTCAGGGCCTACCTCGGCGACTAAATAATCACCTTCCTCGGGGGCCTGATAGGCCATGCCCGCTATATTCCACGTTCGTCGCCAAACATTATCCAATTCTGACGCAAAATAATCGCGGCTGGTATAACGAGTCGCCGTTATTGGGTCGCCACGCAACTCGGGACGTTGCAATCTCTGCGGACGATCGTTGTCATTGTCCAATGTAGTCATATTGCTTGCTCCTAAGCGCTTATCTCACAGACCTCTAGCCAGTCTTCATTGGCGCGTGCCCGATAGATTTTAATCGGTTTATTCGTCAGTTTTCCGACTGCCGCGCCGGTCTCTAAATTAAAGCGCACACCGTGCACTGGGCAGGAGATATGGCCATGTCGAATGCGTCCGCCGGTCAGTGGCTTACCCTGATGTGAACATTTGTTTTCGATCGCAAAATAGCCCTTATTGGTCACCCCAACAAGGATTTCGCGACCCTCAAAAACGGTCAAACACGCCTTGTTTTCGATTATTTCAGAGAGTTTTAATACCGGTTGGAAATCCATGCGTCAGCTCCTTGCGCAAGGAATCCAAGCCGTACTGGTCAATCCGCTTGCCGATTTTTATATTTGTGTTGTGCCACTGTGCAGCAAATATACTGAGGGACAATACGCGCGTCAATCGCCTGACAGGACATTAAAACAGTGACTGACACTTTCGGTAGGCTACCCATGCCTCCCTGAAGCGCCACCGCGAGCCCCAGAGATGCACCGTGAACTGCAGGCCTCGGCGGGCAACCCACGCGACCACAAACGCTCTTGATCAGCAAAACCTAGAGAAAAATTCTGCGAACCTTGTAATACGACGAAATAACGCGTCTTTGGGTTGGATAGCGCGCGCATTTAAGCGCTACAGGGAAAAGCTATATTATGATTGTCAGACCAAAATTATGATTGTCAGACCAAAACGCGGCCAACAGACTGCGTCAGTAAATCGTTTCGACGATGTCGTCCAACAACATACGCCCAGCCGAGGAGCACCCTGAAAATGCCCAGAATTCTAACCTTACTAGTCGTTGCCAGCCTTTTACTCACTGCCTGCCATAAGGCGCCGCCCGCCGCCAATCAACCGGTCAGCGTCGATACCACCGCCAGGCTTGGCGATGGTGCCTATCTGCTGTCTTCGGTCACAGTCACCACGCCCACCGAGACCAGCACCTTCAACCGAGAGCAGATGAAAATATACGCTCGACAACGATTTGCCTATGCATTTTTTAGCCAGAGGACCAACAGTGTCGACGCCGGAGCTGGAGCCACCGAGTGGCGCAACGGTATCTTGATCGAAACACCGCTGGCCAATCATGCCGGAGCAGTCTCTGGGTTTCGTTTTGAACTGGACGTGCAACCCAACGAACAAGGGTTTGATCAAGCGATTAATAACATGCGCTCGGAAGATGGACTAAGCTATGATCTTCGAGAGACGTGGCAGCGAATTTCAAACGCGGCCTCCCGCTTTGACGGACTCTGGCAACTGCAATCACAGCAGATCGACGGCGCGCAACGCAAAGACGCTATCGATGAGGTCAAAATGATCGGTGGCGGCCATTATATTTGGTTTCACCACTATGACATCGATGGCCAGCAACAGCAGCATTTTGCCTATGGTGAACTGGAAGTTCAGCCTGCGCCGACGGCTGCAGTAGTCGATACAACGCTGCAAAGCTCATACCCAGATCGCATCGGGCAATCACAGGCACTGTCGCTATCACTCGACGCTGGCGATCGGCTGATCGAGACGTTTAGCCGTGCCCAGAGTACCGTAACCAAAACCTATGTGCGCTTGTAATGGCGATCTGCAATCTGCCGTCGACTGGACACTGGGCTGATCAGTGGGCAGCAAAAACCCTCGCTTAATGCGGCTTATAAAAGCCTTCACCCAAGGGTAAATATTCTGCATTCAGGCCCACCAATGCCGCCCGTACCGCAGCATCTGGGTCGCCTAAAAGCCTCAGTCGAGTAATTTTTGCGGCCGCCAGAAATCGTTCGCTAAAACGCCCAGAGGCTCGCATATGCGCCAGTAACGCGCTTGAGTTACGGTAGCGCTCGTTGATAATACAGCGGCTGTTGTCCTCGCTAAAATACCATTCATAGACAAGCGTGCCGGATTCCAACTTGGCGGCCGCCACCATTTCAACCATCAATTCTTTAAAATCAATTATTTGCGTTGTATCGATTCGCAGTTCCAATATCCAGTGCAATTGGCCCACCGGGAGTTGCGCGTTAGCAACCGACTGCGGCGCGATCGCAAGCGGACGATCTGCCGTCTGATCGACAGCCGGAGCCGCCTGTATAGCGCTGTGCTGGAGGCACAATAGAAAGCCAAAAAATACCGAAAATAATCGCATATAAATCACCTACCAACAGTTGCATAAGCCAATACCTAGTATCAGCGTAGGCCGCGAATAAGACGATTGCAAACAATTTGCCTCGCTCAGACACAGGGCCATCTGTGTCGACGGATGGTTTGTGGCCCGAACATCACCACTATAACAACGACCACCAGCGCATAATTACTCTAAATATGCACCTGTTTGCGACACCAATAAAACCGCCTGCCGCCGCAAAAAACCGGTGACCAGGTTGCTCCTCAGACCAAGCAATGGCACCACTCCGATAAATTGGACGGCAGGGACTTTCGCAATACCGCGTGATAAGCTAAAGTTATGCAATCGTCATCCGACTTAACATACAAGGGTCCGATCTATGGAAATCCCCCAACAGCACATAAGGATGTTCCTGTGAATAGTAACTTGCGACATATAGCGGTTTTAATAGCCACGATAATAGCCGCGATGCTTTTGACTTTTCCCAGCCAAAGCATAGCCCATGAGCCCTATGAGATGGGTCGTATGCAGCAAACCATCGATCTACTCACCAAACAACTAGCGGACGCCAACACCCAAATTAGGCGGCTCGAAGCGTCCATGACCAATAGCCGCGGACGCGGTGGCGCAAAAATGGCCAGCAGTTGTGATGTCGGCGACGCGCGTGCCAACGTATCGATGGCCAAGGGCAACCGCGGCAAGGGTGATGCGCTTGAGACTTGGCTCAAGGCCTACGGTAAGTCTTGCTCGCCTCAGGACTTGACCCAACTGCGAATCCTTGCCAGCGAGCTATTTTATGACGATCCATCGCTCGAGCTCATCGATTTATTTTCGGGATCTCGTTAGACATCGCTGAAAATCCCGTTCGATTGCGCGCCTGACACTTTTTATCGCCCGCAATGCGTCTCAAGCAGTGACATACATACCGTCAGCAGGGACCACTGCCCCGCCGGCACAAGCCTTTGAGCGCTAGCGCTTAAGTACATCAGGCCAGCTCAGTACTAAGCAAAGAATAACGGCGCCCACCACAACGCCACCGCGGTTAGCAGCGCCATACCGGCGCAGTTGAGGAGCAAGCCCGCGCGCGCCATCTGCGGTATGCTAATCAACCCAGACGAAAAGGCGATGGCATTGGGTGCGGTGGCTACGGGCAGCATAAAGGCACAACTCGCGGCCAGAGTAACCGGTACGCAAAGCACCATGGGATCGATCCCAGATTCGATGGCCATGGCGCCAATCACCGGCAAAAAAGTCGCTGTGGTAGCGAGGTTACTGGTCATTTCGGTTAAAAAGATCACCAGTGCGGTGGCACCCAAGATCATTGCAGCGACGCCAAATAGCGCCAGCGGTGCCAAACCCTCGCCCAACCATTGCGCCAACCCCGAACTGGCGATGGCAGAGGCGAGGCTCAATCCGCCGCCAAAGAGGACCAAAACACCCCAGGGCAACTGCGAAACGTCCTCCCAAACCAGCAACTGTGGTTGTTGCCGGTCGCCACTCGGCAACACGAACAAGGCAATCGCCCCCATCAGGGCGATACCGGTGTCGGACAAGCCATCGATCGATAGCTCGGTCGCCAATGGCCGGCGCAGCACCCACCCCAGCACCACCAATAAAAATACCGTGGCGACGCGCTTTTCAGCGGCAGTCATCGCGCCCATTTCGCGATAGAGCCGGGTCAGATGGTCTTGAGCTGCTGCGCTCGCGGGCACATCGACGCGAAACACTTTGCGCGTTAACAACCACCAAGCACTCGGCAGTAGCACGCAACTCACCGGAACACCGACCATCATCCAGTCGATAAAACTGATCTCTATGGCATAATTATCACTGACAAACGCGGCCAACAGCGCATTCGGCGGGGTACCGATCAAGGTCGCCATCCCGCCAATAGTCGCCGCATAAGCCAAGCCTAAAAGCATCGCCACCTGAAAATCTCGCTGTGCCTGATGGCTAATGTTAGCCACCTGACCCAGTACGACGGTCACCACCGACAGCGCAATAGGCATCAACATCATGGTCGTGCTGGTATTTGTCATCCACATGGAAAGCAGCGCAGCCACCAGCATAAAACCGCCAATAAGGCGGCCGCCGTCGGTGCCGGTACGCGACAGTATTGCCAGCGCAATGCGTTGATGAAGGTTCCAGCGCTGAACCGCCAAGGCCAGCACAAAGGCGCCAAAAAAAAGATAGATAATGGGGTTTGCATAGGGCGCTGCTGCCTGTTTCAACGGTGTGATGCCCAAAACATCAAAGCTGATCAGTGGCAATAACGCAGTGACCGCCACAGGCACCGCCTCGGTCGCCCACCAGATCGCCATCCACAGGCCGATTGCGGCGGTTAACCAAGCCACGCTTGGCATGATCTGCTGTTGGTCATCGAGCAGGAGCATAAGGATGCACAGACCGGGGCCCAACGCTAGACCAACCATCTGATAAGGCGCGCGTTGTTTTTGCTCTAAGGCCTGCATGTGGCTGACATTCTCATAATCGTAATACCCGTCTGACTTGGAGCGCAATCTGCCATGCGCCAGTGTACTTTGCAAATTTTATTGCGCCCCATAAACCACTCATGTGCGGCCGCGAACCATGTAATCGGAAGTTGATTGATGTGGTAAAGCCGAGCGGCGTTCAGTCAATCGCCTAGGCAATCGGCAAGCCAATACAAATCAGCCAGACGCTAGCATGACGAGCATCGACTAGCCCAGCGTTGAACGGTTCTGGTGGGGTTATCGGCGCGACAAAAGGCGCTTATAAAAAGAGCCTAAGATAGCCTCTAGAGGTGTATTACGCAGCCTAGATACGGCGACTAAACAGCCCGCAATATGACCCCATGGTAACTCGCTAAGCGTGCTAAAATGATGCCACAATCCGACCGATAGCGATGAGAATTGGCCTCGGCGAAGCAGCGTAATCGACCCACCCACCGGCGATATTGTGCCGAGCTTGGGCGATTGGTTTAGAATCTTGGCAACACTCTACTGGCGAGAATAATTTATGACTACAGTTTACAAACCGACACCCGCGGTGGCGTCTTTTTTAGCCCGCAAGCATCAATTGTTGATCGGAGGCGAATGGTTAGAAGCCTGTTCAGAGAAACGTATTGAGGTGCTGAATCCGGCGGACAAAAAGGTCATATCGACCGTCGCTGAGGGCGCAAGTATAGACGTCGACCGGGCGGTAGAGGCCGCTCGAGCGGCTTTTGACAGTGGCAGTTGGAGTGACATTGCCGCGGCGCAGAGAACTAAGATCCTGTGGCGTTGGGCCGATCTCATCGAGCAAAATGCTGATCAGTTGGTTGAATTAGAGGTTCTCGATAACGGCATGCCGATGACGCTGGCGAGAGGGTTTTTAGACCATGGCGTCGGCTGGATACGCTACTACGCGGGCATGTGCGACAAAATCACCGGCAAGAATCTGTCCGATGTAATATCCTCCAGCGATGCGCGCTTCCACGCTTATACGCAGCTCAAGCCGATCGGTGTCGCGGCGCTAATCCTCCCCTGGAACGGGCCTATTGGGCTGTTTTTAATCAAGACTTCACCGGCGCTCGCCGCTGGCTGCGCGTGCGTCGTCAAACCCGCAGAGAACACCCCGCTGACGGCGCTTCGCCTGGCCGAATTGGCATTGGAGGCGGGTATTCCAGAGGGCATATTAAACGTGGTGACCGGTTTTGGCGCGGCGGGTGAGGCACTGGCTCATCACCCCTGTGTGGACAAAATTTCGTTTACTGGATCGACCGCCGTCGGCAAGCAAATTATTCGCGCCGCCAGCGGTAATTTAAAGCGCGTAACGCTGGAATTGGGCGGTAAATCGCCGTGCATCATTTTTGATGATGCCGATCTCGATGAGGCCATTCCCGCAGCGGCAATGGCGATATTTCTCAACAGTGGGCAAGTGTGTTTTGCCGGATCGCGCCTCTAAGTGCAGCGCCGTGTATACGATCGAGTCATCGCTGGTATCGCCGACTTCAGCCAGAGCCTTAAAGTTGGCAATGGCATGCATCCAGAGACCATGCTCGGGCCATTGATCTCTGAACAACAGTTGCGGCGGGTCAATCAGATGGTCGATCATGGCCGTAGCGAAGGCGCGGAAATAATCACCGCCAAGATGCCCCTGAGCGATGATGGTTTTTTCGTTGCGCCAACCATTTTTGCCAACGTCAACGCTGACATGTCGATCGTCAAAGAGGAAATTTTTGGGCCGGTATTGGTCGCTACGCCATTCGATACCACCGAGGAAGTATTGGCCCTAGCCAATGACACCCAGTACGGCCTCGGTGCTGGAGTGTTCAGCAACAACATCAATCGCATTCATCGAGTTGCTGAGAAACTGCAGTCGGGTAATGTCTGGGTCAATCACTACGGTGGCATGCAGTCGAGCATGCCATTTGGTGGCTTTAAGCAATCTGGTTGGGGCCGCGAACTCGGCGAGGATGGTTTTTTGGCGTTTACCGAACAAAAATCGGTCAGCATTCAGTTGCGCGACAGCTAGTCACTCGGGTTGTTGATCGCCCGTTTCCAAAGCGGTGCGATCAACCGCCGCTTGCCGTCATGGCTCATCACCACTTGCTCGGCCTGCTCGTCGGCACCGAGTTCCTTGCGGTCCCACAGTTCGCACGTCACCTGCTTGTGTTTTTGGTCGAGGCCCTCGCAGTAATTGCTGTAACGGCACAATATGACCTGATCGCCAAAACCACCGCGCACTTTCTCAAACCAATCCGGGTCGGCGAGCGCCTGTCGAGCAAACCCGACGATATCCGCCTGACCGCGCTCTAAAATAGACTCGGCCTGACAAAACGTGTGCATGCCACCAGCCATAATGCAGGGTGTTTGCAGGCTCTCGGAGCGCAGCCGTTGGCGAATCAGCGCCACTGGATCGACGTTGCGTCCAAACGGACCAAAATCGTCAGAGATGAAACTCGGCATGCATTCATAACCGCTTTGACCGGTGTATGGATAGGCAGCCCAACCCACTTTAGGCTGTTTCGCATCGTCGAATTTACCGCCACGGGAAAAGGATAGAAAATCCATACCGACAGAGGCGAATTGCTCGGCAAAAAACAACGCATCGTCGAGGCCACTGCCCGCCGCGCATATTTCATCGGTCAGAAAACGACAACCGACAACAAAATCTCGATCGGTGGCACTGCGAACGGCTCGGTAGACTTCCAGAGGCAGTCGAACCCGCGCGGAGGCGGACCCGCCGTAACCGTCATCGCGGTCATTGCTGGCGGATAAAAAGGACGCCATGGTATAGGCATGCGCATAGTGCAGCTCAACACCATCAAAACCCGCTTGCTCGGCCCGTCGTGCGGCGTCGGCAAACAACGTCGGCAAGCGTTGTGGCAGTTGGGCAATTTCGTCGAGCTGGGTATCGGTGACCCGCTGGCGATAACCAAAACTAAGATCTTCCCATTCTTTGGCCGACAAAACGGTCTGCAACTGGTCGTCATCCAATCCTTGGATCGTCTCGCGGACTTCAGCGGTGGAAGCCCCTGGCATATCTAGCGCCTGCGCATGCCGGTCGGTCACATCGAGAAATCGCTCGAGGTACTTCTGCCGGTCGGGGCGCTTGCGAATAGTTAAGAAATCAATCAGTTGAATAAACACCTTGGTCTGGCCGCCACTCGCTGCACGAATGGTATCAACCAGCTTGGTCAGACCTTCAATATAGCGGTCATCACCAATCCGTAACAAAGGTCCGCTGGGAACATCGCGGATGCCGGTGGCCTCGATGACAATAGCGCCGGGACGACCCACCGCAAAGCGCCGATACCAGTCAAGTACATCGGCGGTGACTTCGCCCTCCTCGTTGGATCGCCAAGGCACCATTGCCGGAACCCATGTTCTCTGGCTCAGGGTAATCGATCCAACGCTTATCGGCGAGAAAAGTCGCGATGCCGCAGCGTCCTCACGGCTCGGCCACAGGTCATCGATGGGTTTGTATTTGATCCGCTCGGGCGGTTTCCACATAGTTGGCACCTCAACATAAAAAGCGCTCGCGGCCCATTGCCCCGCTCGCGGCGGCATGCAAACTCTACAATCCAGCTAAGCGGACTGCCACGGTGCTCTTAACCTTACCCAACAAGCGCTTTAGTTCGGCCACTTCGAAGGGCTCCAACTGACTAAACATCGCTATAATCCACTGCTCGTGACTGGCCGCCATGGCAGTAAATTCGGCACGCCCTAGAGCGGTTAGATTGACCACGAATGAGCGCCGGTCGGTGAGTAAACTAACGCGACTAATCAGGCCATCGCGCTCTAATTGACGGGCAATACCAGAGACATTGCCGCCGGACACCATCGTTCGCTTTGACAATTCGCTCATGGTCAGTCCGTTAGGCGAGCGCTCCAACTGCGCCAGAAAATCAAATCGCGGCAAAGTAGTATTGCACTCCTCGCGCATTGCTGTGCGCAATTGTCCTTCGATCAGGTTTGAACAGGTTAACAGGCGCAACCATAGCTTGATCGAATGATGGTCCTCTTCGATCAACCGCGTCTCGTGGTCGGACTGACCGATAGTGGAATTAGTTCGATCTGAGCCGTCACTGTCAACCATTTGCTTTCTCATTCTCGTACAAGTCCTCAATGGGCTAATTTCAGTCAATTTACGCGCGCGATATTATAATCTATGAAACACGTAATTGGTTGACTAAAGGATGGAAAAAGCGCCATCCAAAGCGTCTGTACAGACTGATGCCGGTCAGTATACAGCAACTATTTTAAATATAAAGTAATTGCTGTATGCTGTGCACATGACAGACTAGTTTAGACCTAAAATATTGCTCGATTTGCTGCTCTTGCAGAAGATTCAGCAGACCATAAACGACGGACAAATCAGAGGTTTTCAATGAAGGTAGTATGCTTGGGTGGCGGCCCGGCTGGGCTGTATTTTGCGATATCCATGAAACTGCGTAATCCATCCCATCAGGTCGCGGTTTACGAGCGCAATAAGGCTGGCGATACTTTCGGCTGGGGCGTGGTGTTTTCTGATCAAACGCTCGACAACCTGCGCGCCAATGACCCGGTCAGCGCAGAGACAATTGCCGGCGAATTTATCCACTGGGATCTTATCGATTGCGTTGTCAATGGCGAGGTAGAGCGCTCTGATGGCCACGGTTTTATCGGCCTAGGGCGCAAACGAATGCTGCAAGTGCTCTTTGACCGCGCCGAAGAATTGGGTGTCGAATTACATTTTGAGCAAGAGTTTGAAGCCGGCGATGTACACAGTAGATTTGCCGATGCCGACATTGTTGCTGTGGCCGATGGCCTCAACTCGAAAGTGCGAACTGCCAACCTCGAAGCCTTCGACTGCAATATCGATGTCCGCAACAATCGCTTTGTATGGCTGGGAACCCATCAAACATTTCGCGATGCCTTTACGTTCATCTTTGAAAAGACCGATCGCGGCTGGATCTGGGCTCACGCTTACCAGTTCGATGACGACACCGCGACCTTTATTGTCGAGTGCACCCCCGAGGTCTACGACGCCTATGGGTTTGCCGAAATGTCTCACGCTCAAAGCGCCGAGACCTGCCGTGAGATCTTTGCCGACTATCTTGGCGGCCACGATCTAATGACCAACTCCGAGCACATACAGGGGTCGGCATGGATTAAATTCCCGCAGCTACTGTGCCGTAACTGGATCCTCGACGATCGTATAGTACTGCTCGGAGATGCCGCCCACACCGCGCATTTTTCGATTGGTTCGGGCACCAAACTAGGACTCGAGGACGCCATCTCGCTCGCCAAGCATCTGCATGGCGGGGGCGGGGTTGCACAATCCTTGCAGGCCTATCAGGACGAACGCGAAACTGAGGCACTGCGCCTGCAAAATGCTGCATTGAACGCGCTAATATGGTTCGAAAACGTCCCTCGTTACGCCGACAAATTTGACTTAAAACAATTCAATTACTCTATGCTGACGCGCAGCGAAAGGGTCAGCCACGAAAACTTGCGCCTGCGCGACAAAGACTGGCTCGAGGGTATGGAGCGTCACCTAGCCGAAAAACAGTCGGTCGGTGACGGCGAACAAGCCATTCCACCCATGTTTTTGCCTTTTCAGGTGGGTAACTTGGAATTGCAAAATCGCGTCGTAGTATCGCCGATGTCGATGTACAGCGCCGTCGACGGCCTACCCAGCGACTGGCATCTAGTGCACTATGGTGCACTCGCCAAAGGCGGCGCCGGCTTGGTGTTTACCGAGATGACCGACGTCTCGCCAGAGGCCAGAATCACGCCGGGGTGCACCGGAATTTGGAACGCCGAACAAGAGGCCGCTTGGCGCCGAATTGTCGAGTTCGTGCATGGTCATACCGCCGCCAAGATCGCATTGCAGATCGGCCATGCCGGCCCCAAAGGAGCAACTAAAGAACCTTGGCTATGGCATCCCGACCGCCTCGACGACCCACTCGACGAGCAACACACATGGCCCCTGCTATCACCGAGCGCGATTGCCTACGACAGTTATAACCAAGTGCCGCGAGCGATGACTCGCAGCGACATGGAACAGGTCACGGCACAATTTGTGGCTGCCACAGAACGCGCTATCGCCGCCGGTTTCGATATGCTCGAAGTGCATGCAGCCCACGGCTATTTACTGTCGGCCTTTATCACACCGCTACTCAACCAACGCAGCGACGAATACGGCGGCTCACTAGAAAATCGCTTGAGGTATCCGCTCGAGGTGTTTGCCGCAGTGCGCGCGGCATGGCCCAGCGAAAAACCACTGTCGGTGAGAATATCGGCGCACGATTGGGTCGGCGAAGACGGCATCACTGATGATGACTGCGTGCAGATTGCCCAAGCCTTTGCCGATTGCGGCGCCGATATCGTCGATGTCTCCAGTGGTCAGACGTCGCACAGCGCGGTGCCGCGACCCGGCAGAATGTTTCAAACCCCGCTGTCAGATCAGATTCGTAACGAGGGTAGCATGGCGACCATGGCAGTCGGCAATATCTATGAAGTCGACCACGTCAATAGTATTATTGCCGCGGGCCGAGCCGACCTAGTATGTCTCGGACGACCCCATTTGGCAGATCCTTCTTGGACCCTTCGCGCGGCTGCCACAACCGGACATAAGGGCGAGGGCGTGCACGAGCAAACGCAATATTTTATGGGCCACCGCCAGTTGGAAGTTTTGATGCAACGCGCGGCGGCAGCCGCCATACCGAACAAGAGCTAAGCCATGATCATCCACCAAGAGAGTATGTCGTGCACCACAAAATAGCCCACGCGGTAGTCACCGGTGCCGGCGGTGGTATCGGCAGCGCCATCGCCATCGCGCTGCTCGCCAGTGGCATCAAGGTGTCGCTCATGGGGCGCAAACTGGAACCCCTCGAGGCGACCATCGGCCTCAGCAACGGCGCCGACAATGCCCTGCCGATTAGCTGTGATGTGGCCGCCAGCGACAGCGTAACGATGGCCTTTGACAAAGCCGTCAGCGCGCAGGGCGCGGTCGATTTACTGGTTAACTGCGCCGGTGCAGCCACCACACAACCCTTTCACAAGCTGACCACAGACGCCTGGCACCAGAGCCTCGGAGTTAATTTACACGGCGTATTTCACTGCACATCAGAAGTGATCGAGGGCATGCGCGCGCGCCAATTTGGGCGAATTATCAACATTGCCAGCACCTCGGCATTAAAGGGCTATGCCTATGTCAGCCCCTACTGCGCATCCAAGCACGCGGTGCTCGGCCTAACCCGCTCGCTGGCGCTTGAAAGCGCCAAACTAGGAATCACCGTAAACGCCGTCTGCCCCGGATATACCGACACCCAACTGATTCGCGACGGTGTCGATGTGATCGTTAAAAAAACTGGTCGCTCGCCCGCTGAAGCGCTCGCCGAGTTCACTAGTAGCAATCCACAAAAACGCTTAGTCACTCCCGACGAAGTCACCTCGGCGGTGCTCTGGCTGTGCTCCCAGCACAGCGGAGCTATCACCGGTCAGGCGATCTCGGTGAGTGGCGGCGAAGTTATGTAACCACTGAGACAGGAATCCCGAGTATGCAAACCAACCAACTGGCGACCTATGCGGCGGACAATTTTTTATGGCGAGTTGAGGGTAGCGTCGGAATTATCGGACTCAACCGGCCCGAGCGCAAAAATCCATTGACCTTTGAGTCCTACGCCGAACTGAGAGACTTATTCCGCAATCTAACCTACGCTAGCGATATCGACGTAGTGGTAATCCACGGTATGGGCGGCAATTTTTGCTCCGGTGGTGACGTCCACGAAATAATCGGCCCACTGACAGCCATGTCGATGACTGAGCTACTCGCCTTTACCCGCATGACCGGCGATCTAGTGAAGGCAATGCGCGCCTGTCGGCAACCCGTCCTCTGCGCAGTCGAGGGAGTCTGCGCCGGTGCCGGAGCTATTTTGGCCATGAGCAGTGATCTGCGCTACGCATCGCCCACCGCCAAAGTATCCTTTCTGTTCAATCGCGTTGGCTTAGCCGGGTGCGACATGGGTGCCTGCGCGCTACTGCCGCGAATTATCGGCCAGGGCCGCGCCAGTGAACTGCTCTACTTCGGCCGCTCACTCGACGCAGAGCAAGGGGAGCGATGGGGATTTTTTAACAATATCGACGACGACCCACAGGCGCTGGCGCTGCAAATGGCGGCACGGATTGCCTCCGGCCCGACGTTTGCCAACGGCATCACCAAGATGCAGCTGCATCAGGAGTGGAATATGTCAATCGATCAAGCCATCGAATCAGAGGCGCAGGCGCAGGCGATTTGCATGCAAACCGAAGACTTTAAAAGGGCCTATGAGGCCTTTGCAACTCGCCAAAAAGCTATTTTTCAAGGCGATTAAAACATCCTTTTAAGCACGTCAGCGGCGGCTGATCGGCTAGTTAATAACGCTAACAACGAGGAGTAACAGCATGAGCGACGGGTCTTTTCTCGACTGGCCATTTTTAGACGATCGGCACCGAGCCCTGGCAGCGGAAATCGACGCCTGGTCGACGGCGGCCATCGACCGCTTAACCGTCAATGAAGAGCACGATCTGGATGCCACCTGCCGCGACTTGGTCAAGGGTCTCGGCGACGCGGGCTTTTTGCATCACGCCGTATCCCTCGGTGATGCAGAGGCTGACAAGCTCGATGTGCGAAGTCTCTGCCTGCTGCGCGAAACGCTCGGCCGGCACCATGCGCTGGCCGATTTTGCCTTTGCCATGCAGGGGTTGGGCAGCGGCCCAATCTCGCTGTTCGGCTCGGCGCAACAAAAATCCCAATACCTCCCCGCGGTCACCACTGGCGACGCTCTTGCGGCGTTTGCGCTGTCGGAACCGGAGGCCGGCAGCGATGTCAGGGCAATGACCACAAAAGCCGAAGAACAGGCCGACAGCTTTATTATCAACGGCGAAAAAACCTGGATTTCAAATGCCGGCCTAGCCGATTTTTATACCGTTTTTGCGCGTACCGGTGAGGGTGGCGGCACCAAGGACATCTGCTGCTTTATCGTCGAAGCCAACAACCCCGGCCTTCGAGTTTCAAAGCGCATCGAACTAATCGCACCCCATCCGATCGGCACGCTAGAATTTGAAAACTGCGTGGTACCGCGTGAAAATATGGTTGGCAACGTTGGCGCGGGTTTAGCCATCGCCATGGCTACGCTGGATGTATTTCGCACCACGGTGGCCGCTGCGGCGCTGGGAATGGCGCGGCGGGCGCTCGACGAAACCCTCGCCCATGTCCGCCAGCGCAAAGTGTTTGGCGGTGTGCTCAGCGATCTGCAGTTAGTTCAGGGAAAATTATCCGATATGGCGGTTGCCATAGACACCAGCGCACTATTGGTATATCGCTCGGCGTGGACCAAAGATTGTCTGGCACAACGCGTCACGCGCGAAGCGGCAATGGCGAAACTACACGCTACCGAGTCGGCGCAGCAGGTGATCGATGCAGCGGTGCAACTTCACGGTGGCATGGGAGTGACCAAGGGTCACATCGTTGAATCGCTGTATCGCGACGTGCGCGCACTGCGAATCTATGAGGGCGCATCGGAAGTCCAACAGACGATTATCGCTCGCCAAACCCTAGCAGGGCAGATCACACCTTAGCCGCAGCCAAAGCCACTCGAAGAGTCCCCGCGCTTGACTTGATGACTGTTCGAACCTATAGTTTTTTGGCGTTAACACCTGCCATCGGAGGGCCTGTGGCGAGTCATTGGCAGTCGTTTAAAACTGGACAAATCTACACCACGGAGCGCCACTGTGTGGCACGCGCAGACATACTCGCGTTCGCCGAAGAGTTTGATCCACAGCCCTACCACCTCGACGAAAGCGCTGCACAAGCTTCGATTTTTGGCGGTCTATGCGCCAGTGGCTGGCAAATTTGTGCGCTTACAACGCGCCTTTTAATCGCGCGGATAAAGCGCGAGGGCATCCCCGCTGCCCGCTGGCTCACGCTTTCGAGTTTACACTGGAACCAACCGGTATTTGTCGACGATACCCTGCATTTACAATTTATCATCGCTCCGCCGGCCGACGTTAGCCCGCCGTCTTTAATCGCGGCCTGTGATTTCACCGGATACAACCAGGATGGCATCAAAATCATGCGCGGTAGCGGTCAACTGATCATCGATACCCACGCCTCGACGCATCTCGGTGATGCAGATGACTGAGGTTCAATACGTTCGCAGTCGATGGTTCGAGGATATTCCAGTCGGCGAATTTCACGTCTTTGGGACCCACACCTTTAGCGAGCGCGACATCCTCGATTTTTCCAGTCGTTACGGCAGCGACCATAGCCAATCCGCAGACATACCCCGAACGGCGCGTATACACCGCAACATTATTGCCTCTGAATGGCACGTGGTGGCAATTTGGATGCGTCTGATGGTCGCCTATATGAATCGGCTGACCACCCACATCAACGACGGCAGACGCAACGGTGCCGGCGTCTGCATCGCAAATTTAGGCTGGTTAGAACCGGTTCGCCCTGGACACACGCTGACCTACACCTACGAAATAACCGCAAAAAAACCCAAACTTATACGCAACAAGTGGAGCATTATCCGCAGCCACAATGAAGCGATAAATCAGTATGGCGAATGCGTTTTGACCTTTGATGTGGATATTTTGGCAGAGCGTAATCCCGCGGGATTGTCGCCCCCCTAGTCGTCATCACCCATACCCGCACCGGGAATGACGGCGGTCACTTCGATCTCTACTTGCGCTCGGTCCTCGATCAGAGCAACCACCTGTAAAACGCTCATAGCCGGAAAGTGGCGACCCATAACCTCTCGATAAACTCGGCCAATCGGGCGTAAATTTTCTGCATAGGCGCGCTTTGATGTCAGATACCAGGTCATTCGCGCCATGTGCTCAGGCTCGCCCCCCGCGGCGCTCAACACCGCTTTAACGTTGATTAAAGCCTGTTTTACCTGAGCGACAAAATCATCCGTTTCAAACTCGGCACTGGCGTTCCAACCGATCTGACCACCAATGTAGAGAGTTTTGCCCGAACCGCAGAGGATGCCATTGGCGTATCCTTTGGGCTCGGCCCATCCCTCAGGTAAAATTTGTCCATGCATGGCGTACATCCTGTGAAAACTATCGAGTAAACGGTGGATTATATTTTAAACTTAAAATATAATCTTGCCAAGCACTATTCCCAATATACGAACCAGAGGATACACCTATGAGCCGTTCGTCACTGACTGACCTAGTACAAGATTTAGCTAGTGGTGCAATTAAAATTATTGACCTCACAGCCACCTTGGAACCGAGCACGCCGACGCTGAAGTTGCCCACCGAGTTCGGTTGGGGCGTCTCTTGGCCGTTTAGCATAGAAGAAATTTCTCGCTACGATGAACGCGGCCCTGCCTGGTACTGGAATAATTTTAAATGCGGGGAACACACCGGCACCCATTTTGACGCACCCATTCACTGGGTCACGGGCAAGGACCACAACGACCATGCCACCGACAGCCTGCCGGTAGAATCTTTTGTCGCGCCGGCCTGCGTTATAGACGCCTCTAAAGAGAGCGCTGAAAACCCAGACTTTTTAATGTCGATCGAGTTCATTAAGACCTGGGAGGCCGAGCATGGTCAGATCGAAGAAGGCTCCTGGGTGCTGTATCGATCCGACTGGTCAAAGCAGATCAAATCGGATAAATATCTCAACGAATCCGATGACGGCAGCCACACGCCAGGTTGGCAACCCGATGCGGTGACTTTTTTGGCCGATGAGCGCAATGTGGTCGGGGTTGGCGTCGAAACCGTAGGAACGGATGCAGGACAAGCCGCGGCGCAAGAGCCGATGTTTCCGTGCCACAATATTATGCATGGCGCCAACAAATGCGGCCTGGCAGGGCTGAAAAATTTAGATTTACTGCCCGCAAAGGGAGCGCTGTTAATAGCGCCACCGCTAAAAATTAAAGGCGGATCCGGCAGTCCAACGCGGGTGCTGGCGCTGATGATGTCGGCCGTCTAAACGGCGTTGCCAAGCGCCATCACACCCATTCGCTGCATTGTATGTGCGGCGCTAATTGAGCTGACAACTTATGGCTGAACGTTCCTTTACAACCGAGGTATTGAAACTTCGCGCCGGCGATGGCGAAAGTTTTAAGGGCGAGGGCATCCTTGCGATTACCAAGGGTCTGTTGCAATCTGGCGTGGCCTACGTCGGTGGCTATCAGGGCTCGCCTATATCGCACCTAATGGATGTCCTCAACGACGCTCAGGATATTCTTGGCGAGCTTGGCGTGCATTTCGAGGCCAGTGGCAGCGAGGCGACCGCCGCTGCAATGCTCAGTGCGTCGATCAATTATCCTCTACGCGGCGCGGTGACTTGGAAGTCGACGGTCGGCACCAACGTCGCGTCGGATGCGCTGTCGAATATTGCCTCCTCTGGCGTCATCGGCGGCGCGCTGATTATCGTTGGCGAAGACTACGGCGAGGGCTCGAGTATTATGCAAGAGCGCACCTACGCCTTTGCCATGAAGGCTCAGATGTGGCTTATCGACCCACGCCCCAACCTGACCAGTATTGTCGACATGATCGAAAGCGCCTTTCAGCTGTCTGAGGCCAGCAACACACCGGTTTTTTATATGATGCGGGTGCGCGGCTGTCACGTCACCGGCGAGTTCACTGCAAAAGATAATCGTCCGCCGGAATTCAGTTCAAAAAATCATGTGGTGCCAAACCGCGAGGCGGAAAAAATCATCCTTCCACCGCACGTCTATCAGCAAGAACAAGACAAGATCAGCAAGCGCTGGCCGGCGGCCATCGACTTTATCGTCGATAATAAACTCAATGAGTTTTTCCCGGGCAAACATAAGCACCTGGGTATTATTACCTGCGGGGGAACCTACAACACCCTTATCCGAGCGCTGCAACGGCAGGGACTGTCTGACAATTTCGGCAACGCGGACATTCCTATCTACGTGATGAATGTTGCCTATCCAGTGGTACCCGAGGAAGTCGTCGATTTTTGCGTTGGCAAAAGCCACGTGCTCCTACTCGAAGAGGGACAACCCGAGTACATCGAACCGGCGATCCACACGCTTCTTAGAAAGCGCGATATCCAAACCAAAATTCATGGCAAAGATCTGTTCACGCAAACCGGCGAGTACACCGCGCAAATTACGCTCCTGGGAATAACACGCTTTTTAGAGATCCCCGGACTGGCGGCCGTCAGCAAGCGCTTTTCAGTCGAGGAAGTGAACAATTTTAATTCTCCGCTGAGCGATGACGAGCATCAAAAGCTGCTCGCGGTTGTGCCACCT
>Ga0115006_10000211_pt1 | contig 30607 bp, 25 predicted proteins | sample ArcOceMetagenome_3_FD_88943 | JGI IMG/M metagenome (GOLD analysis project Ga0115006, IMG submission 88943) | Marine eukaryotic phytoplankton communities from Arctic Ocean - Arctic Ocean- Svalbard ARC20M Metagenome | ecosystem: Environmental > Aquatic > Marine > Oceanic | place: Arctic Ocean...
GCGCCAAAAATACTGTTACCTTGGCTATCAAACATCTCTATACGAACTGAATCACCAAAACTCATGAATGGTGTGGAGGGCTTGCCATCAGCAATAATTTCTAGCATTCGAACCTCCGCTAAACAACTTGAGCCTGCCGTTCTGTCATAATTTGAAATTGTACCAGAGCCAACAACACACCCTGCGGATAAAGGTCGAGTTTTCGCCGCATGTGAGATAATTGTTGGAAAGTCAAAGGTCATGTCAACCCCACAATTAGGTTGACCAAATAACTCGTTATTGAGGCAGGTAGTTAAGGGAAGGTGTAATTTTTTACCATCCCAAGCATCTCCTAACTCATCCGGCGTTACCGCTACAGGAGAGAAAGCGCTCGACGGTTTAGAAGCAAAAAAACCAAAACCTTTAGCTAATTCACCAGGTATTAAATTGCGCAATGACACGTCATTAACCAACATAAATAATTTAATATGACTAGTTATATCTTCTGGGGTTGAAGCCATAGGAACATCACCTGTGATTACTGCAACTTCTGATTCAAAATCAATACCAAACTCTTCACTACCAATCAATATGTCGTCACGAGGACCAATAAAAGCATCAGATCCACCTTGATACATTAATGGGTCTGTCCAAAAAGTTTCTGGCATTTCTGCATTTCTAGCTTTACGAACTAATTCAACATGATTTACATAAGCACTACCATCAGCCCATTGATAGGCTCTAGGCAACGGTGACTCACAATGTTCCTGCATAAAATCGATTGTATTAGTAAGTTCTCCCTTGTTAAGTAGTTTATAAACTTCTACAAGTTTAGGAGATATATTATCCCAGTCATCAATTGCTGCTTGTAACGTTGTTGCTATATCAGCCACAACGACTGCTTTATTCAAGGAACGGTTAACAACAACCAGTTGACCATCGCGTGTATTATTTTTAAGCGTTGCTAATTTCATTGGTAAACCTTTTTAAATTTCGGTAAAAGTAATCGAGACAATATTTAAAAGTATGGTACGAATTTTTTTAGTTGTCGCCAAGTAATCACAATAGCTTAATTATAAAAGCACGGAAAAATTTCTTTACGGCAATAATTACACAACTGTAATGACAAATAATAACGCTTGAAAGCTATATTTTTACCGTTTTTTTATTAATGTCATACTCTCGTAATTTATTAGCAATAGCGGTATGACTTAACCCAAGTTTCTTAGCTAATTGCCTTGTACTAGGATAGGCTGGGTATAATTTTCGGAGCACATCAGATTCAAACTTTTTGACCGCGGCATCTAAGGTTCCTTCAAATTCTTGTTCAAGATAACCATGCTCGCGCGTGTATGCAGGTAATTGTAAGTGTGTCGTTTCAATTTCATCACCATCAAGGATAGAAGCGGCTCGAGTCAACACATTCTCTAATTGCCTAATATTACCTGGCCATGGATAGTGCTCAATAAAGTCTCTACAGTCATCACTAACCTTAAGATGTGTTCGCCCAATTTGTTGAGCAGCTTTGATAATAAAAAACTCTGCTAAAGGTAAAATATCACTACGGCGTTCTCTTAACGCGGGTAACACTAAACCAAAAACATTTAATCGATAATATAAATCTTCTCTAAAATCTCCCTGTGAAACAAGGTTTAATAAATCTTTGTTGGTAGAGCTAATAATACGAACATTAACAGTAACTTCTTTTTCAGAATTTACGCGTCGAAAACTACCATGTTGAATAACTCTTAATAGCTTACTTTGAAGTTTAGAGGACATTTCTCCTATTTCATCTAGAAAAACTGTTCCGCCATCTGCTAATTCAAAAATACCACGTTTACTTTGCTCTTGCTCTTTTTCACCAACACCAAATAATTCTGATTCGGCTACGTCATCTGGTAGAGCCGCACAATTTAGTGTCATAAATGGATGTTCTGCTCGCTCGCTCGCACCATGACAAGCTCTCGCCAGTAACTCTTTACCTGTGCCCGTTTCCCCCATAATTAGAATAGAAGAATCAAGGTTAGACATACGTTTAGCTTCTCTTATCACTTTGCGCATGGCTGGGGAGCTAGCTTGAATACCCGAGAAAGTGTTTTCATTAGGTTGTTTAAAAGCACTCATTTGTTGACCAAGCCTAGCCTCAGACTTTAAAATAAGTACAGCGCCGGCTAATACTTGTTTCTCTTCTTCGCCATCAACATGAATGGGCATAATATCGGCGACAAAATCGTCACCCTGAAACTTTAAACGCCGGGTTTGCGCAAGCACATCTTTACCATCTAACCAACGGTTAAAATTAAAACCTTTTAACCAAACACTAATATTTTGTCCTACCAGTGAGGCTTCATTCTCACCAATAATACTCGATGCTATAGTATTAACAATTCGAATACTACCTTTCCTATCAATAGAAATAAATGGGTCAGGAAAGGTTTTAATTAGCGTTGATAGTTCATTTCTTTCTCGCTCTGAAGGCATGTATGGAGCTGTTTTCACATCGCCCACGCCTTCAATTAGCCGTAACTGGGGCATAAAAGTTTGTAATTCGGAAAAATCTAAATCGGGAATATTAATAAATATACGGCCAGGCTGCATCAATTCTATGCCACGAACATTAATGCCGCGTTCAACAAAGATACCTAATACTTTTTGTCCCATACCAACACGATCATGACAGCTAATCTCTAAACGCATTTACAGTGCCCTTTATCATAAGTTAAAGAAAAAGAGTATTGTAAACTAAATCTTACAATAAGAAAGTAATAACATCATTTACGTGTCACTTTGATAATGTTATTTGCACAAATATAGACTAGCCAATTTCTTGAATAGAAGTTTATAAGCTTATTGAATCTGTTTTAGCGGCACAAATAAAATCATTTTTATGTAACCCACTAATTGAATGTGTCCACCATGTCACAGTCACCTTCCCCCACTCAAGTAAAATAGAAGGATGGTGAAATTCACTCTCAGCTAACTCCGAAACTTTATTCGCAAACGCCCATGCTAACTTGTAATTTTTAAACCTATACTGCCTTTCGAGCATCATTACCTCATCAACAACTTTTGGTTGCCAATCTGGAATTAAGGCAATTAAAGTTTTTAATTCTGTATCAGATACTTTGGGTGCGTCAATATGGCAAGCTTCACAGGCCAGACTAGCTAATGGTTTATCAATAGGAGCTATCATTTTTATTCCTCGTTCATACTTAAAATTAATATATTTAAACGTTATACATTCATAGTTAGGATTTATTTAGCAATACTTTGTATTTAAAATTAACTGGTTTCCTGTCTAGAAAACTTTGCCTCGTGTAATCCCAACATTTCTGCCTTGGCAACCAGTTCCATAATATCTTCCACCTCAAATTTTCTAATTTCATCTAAATCAGACACTTTGCTTAACATGTAGTAAATGGGTTGCATAATATCTATACGATATGGGGTTCTCAGTACATCAAGAATATTAAAGGCTTGTCGAGTGACATCTTTGTTATTGATTGCAAACTCTGTTTCTTCTGGTGAAGATAAAATACCACCGCCATATATTTTTAATCCTTTAGGCGTATCAAGCAGACCAAACTCAATAGTAAACCAATATAGACGTGCCAAAAAAATTCGTTGCTCTTTCGAGGCATTTAAACCCATCTTGCCATAAGCCTCAGTATAATTTGCAAAAGATGAGTTAGTAAGCAACGGGCAATGCCCAAAAATCTCATGAAAAACATCAGGCTCTTGTAAATAATCCATTTCTTCTCGACTACGAATAAACGTAGCAACTGGAAATTTTTTTTCTGAGAGTAATCGAAAGAATTCTCCAAAACCGATAAGTGCAGGCACAGGGTAGCATTGCCAACCCGTAGATTTTTTAAGCACTGCACTGATTTCAGAAAGCTGGGGGATTCGATCTGTGGGTAACTGTAACTTATCTAAACCGGCATGGTATTCATCACAAGCTTTATCTTTAATACAGGCTAGTTGACGGAAATACAGCTCCTGCCAAATTAAATTTTCCTCTGCTGACCACTCTATAACTCCGTCTTTATTTGGAATCTTAGAGATATATTTAGTACCTTTAGACATGATATTAACCTTAATACAGCGATATAAATGAAATCATTTATCGCTTTGTTCTTATTATAGGATTAATTTTATGTCATCAAGCTGACCAAAATAAAGCCACAGCAACTGGTTACAAAACACACAAAACAGTTTGTTGTACATGAAAGGTTACATGGCAGCTAACAAAACTCATAATAACATTAATAAAAGCTTCAACTAGATTTACTCATCAGTGACTTAACTTGTAAGGCAATTTTTTTACGAACATCGGATAATGTTGGCTTTTCTTTAAATGGGATAGGACGACATAACTCCATAGTTTTAGCTCCTAGCCGTGCGGTAAGCATTCCTGCACCAAGTCCTTGGGCAAACCTTGCAGATAATTTACCTAACAGTTCAGCACCTAACATTTCAGTACCAAAATCAGCTATTAATTCACTTGCACCGGCGTACGCCATATTAACAAATACTTGTTTAATTAGTTTAATACGACTCCAATAGCTTAATTTTAATCCATATAGGCCTGCAACTTTATTTATCATTCTTAAATTACGCGATAATATGATAAGCATATCAATTATCGCAACCGGACTTAATGCAACAAGAACAACGGCTTCAGTTGAAAAATTAGCTACTTCATGCAGTGCTTTTTCATCAACTTTAGTGAGTACCTTTCGAGAATATAACTCCATTAGTTCGTGTGAATTATATTGTGAGAGATTAGCGTTATCCCATAATGATTTTTCAGATATATCGTCAAACATTAAATCACAGGGTAAGCTCTTACTGATTTTATCGCAAAAATCTTTACTGTTTTGAAATGCTTTTGAATCGTTGTGATGATAAGTTACCGATAACATCGAAGTCGCCTGCTGTTTCAAAGCTTGCCGCTGTGTAAACTGACGTAAACCAATAAACTCTCGTAATAAAGCATTGCCACATAGCACTGCAAATGCAGCTAATAATAATGCGTATAAGCTGGTTACAATTGGTGATGATTGGAACCCACTAATAAAAAAATCAACCGCTTCAATGACAATTAATATGGCTAATACGGCAAAGAGCAATAACCATATCCATGAACGCTTTTGTCCCTTTATCTTGGCTTCATCCTGTTGTGAATGAAAAGCCTTGGCTTCAGCGTCAGTAATATCATTAAGTGAAGTTTTATGACCTGACGACTCAGTGTAACTATCATTATCAAACAGGATTTGTTGACCAAATAATGGTTCAATTTGTTGATCATCGCTATTGGATTTATTAACAGTTTCATTATCGTTAAAGATAATTTGCTGCTGTATATTGTTAGTACTTTTAGAAGTCATATCATTTTATCTGCAATTAAAAATTGTAATACTTGATCCATTCTTACGTGAGGTAGACACTCATGCTTATTAAGATCATTAAGTGGCGCAAAATCTATGAAATTAAAGCTATTATTTTGCCAATATTGATCTTTTGGTAATTCAGGCGGTACTAGACCAGGAAAAACAGTAATTTTTTGCTCAAATACTGTATTACTCTGTGTGTTATCATTAATTTTTAAAGACTTTCCCTGAATTACAGGTATATCTTTACCTTGGTGTATACTGATCCCAGAGTGTGTTGATTTAACAGAGGCAATAGCTAGGGTCTTCATTGTAACCGCCTCAAAATTTAGTACTTGCTTGTTTTGATGAATTAATTGGTTTAATAATGAGACCATAGCTCCATGTTGCTCAGGTGTAACATGATCGGCCTTAGTTGCAGCAAACAATAACTTATCAATTTTTGGGGAAAACAAACGAGAAAACAAACCTGATTTACCATACTGATAACTTTGTAAAATCATTGACATAGCCAAGGTTAGATCAGCAAAATTTTGCTTTCCTTTATTCAAAGGCGTTAGGCAGTCAGCTAATACAATTTGGCGATCAAACCGAATAAAGTGCTCTTTGTAAAACTTTCTAACGACTTGTTCTTTATATTCTAAAAAACGCGCACGCAACATACCAATAAAACTACTGTCATCGGCATTTTGGTATAAATTAGCATCAAGTTCTTCCAACCCAGGAAAAGGAAAAAATTCTAGTATTGGTGCGCCAGCAAGGTTACCTGGCAATATAAAACGTCCTGGCTGAATGACTGACAAACCAAGTTCGTATCGAAAGGTATGAAGTAGTTCAGTGTATTCTTGTGCTAGTTCAGCTAAAAGTTCTTCACTGGCAGGTGAAAATGGATCTATTTCATCAAGCTTATCTAAAAATTGTTGGCTTTTATCATGTCGTGGTGCTGCCATCATCAGTAAATAGGTTTGCTGAGACCATTCTTGATAAGTTTGCTTTAACATTGGCAAATCAAGCAACCACTCTCCAGGATAATCCGTTATGTCTAAGGTAAGTGTCGCCATATCAGTGGCATACTTTAATAGAGAATTTTTGGGTTGGTAGCGAATTGCTAACCTTAACTCACTAATACTATGTGTAGGTTTTGGCCAGTGAGCAAGCTCTGCAGTTAGTGCCGTCATTGCCCCGTCATAATCAAAACGAGCTACTTGAAAGTTTTTTTGTGGAACTCGCTTGGCTGCAATAAAATTTCCCTGATGGACAGGATCAAAAAAACTTAACTTTGTACCAGTTCCCTCATTAATTAATTGGTTAACTAGCGAGGTAATAAAAGCAGTTTTTCCACTTCTACTTAAACCAGTAATGGCAAGCCTAACATGTTGATCTATTGTGCGACCCAGTAACTCACTAGCCTTATGTTTTAATTGACTTAACCTATCCGCTTTAAAAGACGAATTACTTGATAATGCCATAAATTAATTTGCTCAAAATTAAAGAGATAACTATAACTATTCTTAAATAATAGAGTTATTTAGCTAGAATTACGATACATTTTATTTAGATAATTTAGCCTTTGATCAAGGTTCATAGTAGAGTATCGTCATAAAGTACATTGGTGTTATTAAATGATAGCCGTTGTACACATAAAATTTTTATAGTTAGCTATGCTAACCAATAACACAGATTTTATTCTTGTCTAAATAGAGTTAAAGCCAACGTAAAACTAGAGTTTATTAATTTCTCTGGCAACAGTAAATTCTGTAGAAGTGACATACTGCTCTATTGTTTGAACTTTTCTTTCTAAGGAATTAAATTTTAAACTAATATCATAAAGCGCTTGTTTAGGTGGCTCACCCGATTGCCAAATTCTTGATTTCACTTTAATAGATTCATTAGTGGTATTGAATGTTTCTTTACTTGTTTCTCCTGCAAGATCTTGTTTGTTGTGTTCAAACTTAGGAGCTTTATCAAGAATAAACCAACCTGCCACGTAAGCAAAAATCAAAAATGGCATGCCAAACAATACACCTGAGACTATTAATATTCGTACTAACCAAATCTCCCAGCCTAAATAATCCGCGATACCTGCACAAACACCAGCAATTCTCGCTTTATCAGTATTCCTGTAGAGCTCTCCCCGGCTGTTTATCATAACTTCGACCTCCAATTTGGGGTTTCTACCTCTAATATAGCTTCTAAAGTTGTTATTCTATCAGCCATAATCTCTGCGGCTTCGGAGAGCTCTGCCAACTGAATATATTCCTCTTGACTTAAGCCTTGATTAACTTGTTTTTTACTTCGGTAATGTAAGACTAACCAAATAGGTGCCACAAGTATCATAAATATAATAACTGGTGCCATGATGACTTCTTCCATAATATTTCCCCTTATCCTTATTATATGTTTATCTAGATCTTGATTTGATCTGTATTTTCACCATTAATAACATTATTTTCTGTCTTTTAATTTAGCCTTTAATTGCGCTAGTTCATCATCTACTTTTGCATCGGTTGCTAAATCATCTATTTCATCGGCTAAGGATTTACCTGCCATATCATAAGATTCAACTTCAGCTTCTATATTATCAATTTTACGCTCGTAATGATCAAAACGATTTAGTGCATCATTGACTCGGCTACTGTGAATTTTTTCTTTGATTTTTAAACGTGTACTTACTGATTTTTCTCGAATTAAAATAGTTTTTTGTCTAGATTTAGCATCCAGTAATTTGTCTTGCAATTGAGAAATTTCATTCTGTAGTTTACTAATATGTTCATCCGTATGAGTGAGCTCTTCTAACAAGGCTTGCGCACTTTGACTACTTTTTTTCTTTTCTAGTAGAGCTGCACGAGCTAAATCGTCTCGTTCTTTACTTAGCGCTAATTCAGCTTTTTCTTGCCATTGTGAAGCATCTTTTTCTAACCTCGTTACCTGCCGCATTAATTCTTTTTTTTCTGCTAACGTTTTAGCTGAACTAGAACGAACCTCTACTAAGGTATCTTCCATCTCCTGAATAATCAAACGGACCATTTTGGCTGGATCTTCGGCTTTATCCAATAAATTATTTATATTAGAATTAATGATGTCTGTAAATCGTGAAAAAATTCCCATAATGTCTACCTCTAATCTTGGTTGTATGCTTTTGAGCTTGGTAACTTTCGCTTAAACCAAGCATTTATAAGTATTGAATTATTATCTTTTAACGCTATAACTCTATTCACTTTTTACGCCAACTTTAATTCACAACCTAATCTATTGTTTTATATATAATAATTATTTTTATAAAAAAACCTTTTAACCTTCCAAGTAATAAAATACACTATTTGTTAGTGAAATAAACCAATATTTGAGACTGCTATGGCACGCTTTAGCCAACAAAATAACTTACTTGGTCAATCTAATAGTTTTTTAGAGGTTCTCGAACAAATTTCAAAAATAGCAACACTTAGCAAGCCTGTACTTATTATTGGTGAGCGTGGAACAGGTAAAGAGCTTGTCGCAGCACGTTTACACTACTTATCTAAACGCTGGGAACAAACGTATTTAAAGCTAAATTGTGCAGCCTTAAATGAAAACTTATTAGAAACTGAATTGTTTGGTTATGACAGCGGTGCTTTTACGGGCGCCAATAAACGTCACGAAGGTCGCTTTGAAAGAGCGGACAAAGGAACACTTTTTTTAGATGAAATAGCTAATACATCAGGGCTCATTCAAGAAAAGTTGCTACGTGTTGTTGAGTATGGAGAATTCGAACGTGTTGGTGGCTCAAAAACGATTATTACCAACGCTAGATTAATTGCTGCCACCAATGAAGATTTACCAAGTTTAGCGAGTAATGGCCAGTTTCGAGCTGACTTGTTAGATCGTCTAGCTTTTGATGTTATTACTTTGCCTCCTCTAAGAGAACGACTTGAAGATATTTTAATGCTGGCTGAACATTTTGCTATTAACATGGCAAGAGAACTTGAATTTGAGCTGTTCAGTGGTTTTACTGAAAAAGCTAAACGTAGCTTACTGGATTATCATTGGCCCGGAAATATTCGTGAATTAAAAAATGTAGTTGAACGAAGCGTTTATCGAAGTAATAACCCGCATGTGCCGGTTCATGAACTCATTATTGACCCCTTTGAGTCGCCCTTTAGACCTCAACAACGAATTAAAACAATGGATCGCGTATATTCGCAAGATAAGTCCTACCAGCAAAAAGTTGATAAAGCGCTAACACATGAAAATGAGCAACTCTCAGCCAAGCTAAGTAATCAAAATAAGATTATAATTAACAATGATGAACAATCGCAGAATACCGTATTATCCTCTTCAAAATTTCCACAATCATTAAAGACATTATCACAAACCTATGAAATTAACTTAATTCAAGCCGCATTGTCGCATTGCCAGTTTAATCAAAAGAAAACAGCTGAAGCATTAACGTTAACGTATCATCAGTTACGGGGCTATCTTAAAAAGTACAATTTACTTGACGGTACTACTAATGATGAATAATAAGGCGTTATTTAATTTTTTATTGCTTATAATCTCCTTTATTTCACTTATATCTTGTAGTGAGGGTGATACTAGATTAACCCTAGATGAACGTAGTATTATTTATTGCTCGGAAGGCTCTCCTGAATCTTTTAATCCTCAATTAACTAGCTCTGGAACAACATCAGATGCTACTTCTAAATTACTTTACAACAGCTTAGTTATTTTTGATGAAACCAATAACCAATTAAATAGCTCTATAGCAAAATCTTGGCATGTAACTAAAGATGGTAGAAAAATTACATTTTATTTACGACAAGACGTCGAATTTCATCAAACCCAATACTTCACCCCAAGTAGAAAACTCAATGCTGATGATATAATTTTTACTTTTAACAGAATTTTAGAAACAGATCACCCTTATCATTTCGTATCTGGTGGACATTACCCCTTTTTTCATAGTGTAAAATTTTCTGAACTTGTGGAAAAGATTGAAAAAATAAATGACTTTACTGTTCGGTTTGAATTAAAACGTAACAACAGTTCATTTTTAGCTAATCTTACGACAGATTATGCAATAATTTTATCCGCCGAATATGGGCAACAGTTAATTAATCAGGGTACACCACACCACCTAGATATAATGCCAATAGGAACTGGTCCTTTTAAATTAAAAGATTATCGAGTTGGTTCATTAATTCGCTATTATCGTCATGATCAATACTGGCAAGAAAAGACTAAAATAGAACAACTTGTTTTTGATATATCGCCAAGAGAAACAACTCGCTTAACTAAATTATTAGCAAAAGAATGTGATGTAAGCAGTTATCCTATTGCTCATGAAATAATCACTCAAAGGGATGACTTAACATTAGAGTCAATTACCGCCTTAAATGTTAGCTATCTTGGGTTTAATACACAAAAAAAACCATTTAATAATAAATTAGTTAGGCAAGCTATCAGTATGGCGCTTAACAAAAAAGCAATTATTGAAACGGTTTATCAAGGTAAAGCATCTACAGCTAAGTCAATTATTCCAGAAACGTCTTGGGCTTATAATGATGAGACTCCAGAACAAATTTATAACCCTAAAAAAGCTAAGTTGTTACTTAATATAGCAGGTTATGCAAATGGTTTTGATATGGATATATGGGCGATGCCTGTGCAAAGAGCCTATAATCCCAATGCATTAACTATGGCAAAACTTATTCAAACAGATTTAAAAAAAATAGGCGTTAATGTAAAAATTATTAGCTATGAGTGGAGTACTTTTCTTCGTCAGTTGTCGCAAGGGAAACATCAAAGCTTTCTACTAGGCTGGTCAGCAGATCACCCTGATCCTGATAATTTTTTTACGCCTATTTTAGCTTGTTCAGAGAGTAAGGTGGGGAATAATCGAACCTTCTGGTGCAACAAAAAATACGATACATTATTAGCTAAAGCACTGAGTACCAACAACGTTGATGAACGCAAACAATATTACAAAGAGGCTATGGCATTGATTTATCAAGAAGCACCTTTATTGCCAATTGCACATTCCAAACGCTTTCAATCAAGGGATAATAAAGTAATTGGCCCAATAATATCAAATTTTGGCGGTTTAAGTTTTCATAATGTATACAAACAAAATCATCTCAAAGCGTTAAAGCAAAGCTCTAACATTTTACCTCGTATTGAGGTGATCGAATAATATGCTTAGATTTACCTTTCGGCGATTAAGTTTATTTATTTTAACGATGTTTGTTTTAACTATTATATCTTTTAGTTTAAGTTTTCTGTTTCCTGGCGACGCGGTTATTAACCACTCAGGACAAATAAATGCTACCGCCTCAGAATTACAAATATTAAATACAGCTTATAAAACAGATGAAAATATCGTTAGCCAATTTTTTGCTTATTTACAGCATATTTTAAACGGTGACTTAGGCCAGTCGATGGCAAGCCAATCTCCTATTAGTAGTGAGATCAGGTTACTTCTGCCGGCGACTATAGAATTGAGTTTAATAGCTTTGATTATTTCAATGACAGTTGGTATTCCTCTGGGATTTATTGCCGCAATAAAGCATGAAAAATTGGGTGATAACGTTATTTTATCACTGGCTATGCTTGGATACTCTATTCCTGTATTTTGGCTTGGCTTATTGGCAATACATCACTTTTCAGTCAATTTAGGTTGGTTGCCTTCTGCAGGTAAGTTAAGCTTATTATTTGAAATAGAGTTTGTTACTGGCATTCAATTTATTGATATTTTGTTAAGTGATAGTCCTTATAAATGGCAAGCCTTTAAAGATGCTACCCTGCATATTTTATTACCTGCTTGTGTCATTGCAATAGCACCTGCAACTATTTTCATACGTTTATCAAGAACAGTAATGATAGAGGTATTATCAGCAAGTTATATTAAAGCTGCTAGAGCAAAAGGCTTGAGTTTTAACCAGATAATTTTTCGTCATGCGATTCGTAATGCAATGATAAAAATAATACGACATGTTGGTTTACAGTTTGCTAATCTAGTAACCATCGCTATGGTTACTGAAGTTATTTTTAGTTGGCCAGGCATTGGACGCTGGCTTATAGAAAGCATATATCAAAGAGACTATACAGCGATTCAAGGTGGGTTACTGGTCTTGTCATGCTTTATTTTTATTGTACATATTTTAATTGATTTTATTTATGCGGCTCTAAACCCACTAGCCCGAGGTAAAAAATATGGCTCGTGATAAAATTTATCTTGAGGAAGTATTTCCCTCTCCTTTTATGCAGTTATGGAGTGTTTTTCGTAAAACTCCCGTAGCTATGGCTGGTATTTGTTGCTTCATTTTTTTGGTGTTTCTTGCCATTTTTGGCCCTATGTTAGCGCCCTACTCCCCTGTTGATAGTAATTTAGATATGATCTTATTACCACCAGCTTGGCATCCTGAGGGGAACGTTAGTTACTTACTCGGTACCGATGAACTGGGTCGAGATATGTTGTCTCGCTTAATGTATGGTACATCACTAACTTTTGGCTTAAGTTTTATAGTTGTGATTATTTCATTGGTAATTGGTGTGATTTTTGGTTCACTTTCCGCGTTAACAAAAGGTATGAAATCAAGTTTTTTGAATCACTTTTTTGACGTGGTATTATCAATTCCCTCTTTACTGTTAGCTATAATCATCGTAGCGATTTTGGGGCCAGGAATAGGTAACACAGTATGGGCAATCGCAATTGTATTTATTCCCCAGTTTATTCATATTACCCGATATGCTGTTAAAGAAGAATTTAGAAAGGATTACGTTCTAGCGTCTAAGTTAGATGGTGCCAGTAATTTTAGAATTCTTTACTATTCAGTGTTTCCAAATATTGTCGAACGCTTAATGAGTCAGGCGACATTAGCCCAATCTGCAGCAATATTAGATATTGCTACTCTGGGATTTTTAGGGCTTGGTGCACAAATACCGTTACCTGAATGGGGAGCAATTTTGGCTAATGGCTTAGAACGTTTTTATATTGCTCCTTGGACAGTTTATTTACCTGGCTTAGCTATTTTATTTGCAGTTATTGCTACAAACTTAGTTGGAGAAGGAATTAGACATGCACTTAAGGTAAGAAAAGAAAATTAATGCCTAATGCTAGTTTCTATATAATCATACTGTTGCCCATTAATGCTAAGATTACTAACATTGACCTATTTTATTTTTACACAGTAAAAAAAATTGTCTAAGCAGAGCCTATGAATTTACTCGACATCAGAAATTTATCAATTGAACTCGATACGCCAAATGGTCAGATATTAGCCGTTGACAAGGTGAGTCTTTCTATAAAGGAAGGTGAAGTTCGTGGCTTAGTTGGCGAGTCAGGCTCAGGAAAATCATTATTAGCACAAGCTATCATTGGTGTTTTAAATGATAAGTGGCATGTTCATGCTGATCGTTTTCATTGGCGCGGTATTGACTTGTTAAGGCTAAGTATCGCAGAACGAAAAGCACTGTTATGCCGAGATATTGCTATGATATTTCAAGAGCCAATGAGTTGTTTAGATCCCACAACATTAATTGGCGCTCAACTAAATGAAGCGATTGATCCTTCGCAATTTACTGGTTACTTTTGGCAACGTAACAAGCAACGAAAATCCGCAGTAGTAAAGCTATTACATAAAGTAGGTATCAAGAATCACAGCGAATGTATTAATAGTTATCCGCATCAGCTCACTGAAGCTATTTGTCAACGGGTGATGATTGCTATTGCGTTAGCTGGCCGTCCTATTTTACTTATAGCAGATGAGCCAACTGCTGCCATGGAAAGTACCAACCAAGGACAAATTTATAGACTTCTCGCTAATTTAAATCAATTAAAAAACATGTCAATACTATTAATTAGCCACGACCTTGAAAATCTTACACACTGGACCAAAACAATTACTGTAATGTATAGCGGTCAATTTGTTGAAGCAGGTACAACCTCACAAATATTCAATAAGCCAATGCATCCATATACGCGTGCTTTAGTTGACAGCAGTACTAGAGCTAACTTACAACTTCCTTCAAAGTCTAGATTAATGACATTACCAGGAAGTATTCCAATATTACAACACTTACCAATCGGTTGTCGCTTGGGCCCTAGGTGTCCTAGAGCTCAACAAAATTGTGTTGAAGCACCCAGAGTTAGTAGTTACCACGGTCATAAAGTCAGTTGTCATTTTCCAATATTACATGACACAGTCAGAAAAAACGAAATTAAGCGTAATGTAGTTAAAGAGAAAGTTTAAATGACGTCATTATTAGAAGTAAGAGATATAGAGAAGTCATTCAAGATCAAAGGTTATTGGTACCATAAAAAAAAGTTTAATGCGTTAGCGCCTGTTTCTTTTACTATTGAGGCAAATAAGACATTAGCGATTGTCGGTGAAGCGGGATCAGGAAAATCAACACTAGCTAAAATTTTAGTCGGTGCAGAACCCCCTAATTCAGGCAATATCTTTCTTAATGGCCAAAAATTACAAAACAATCACTTCAAACAACGGTGCCAACATATCAGAATGATATTTCAAGATTCAGGTACCACATTGAATCCAAGTCTAACTATTCAAGAGTTACTCGATGAGCCTCTTCGTTTAAATACTCGTCTAAATGAGATAAAACGGCGTAAATTGATCAGAACTACACTGCAAAAAGTTGGGTTATTAGGCGATCACATGAATTTTTATCCACACATGTTCTCAGGTGGCCAAAAACAAAGAATATCGCTCGCTAGGGCTATTATACTTGAACCACAAGTAATCATCTTAGATGAAGCGTTAGCAGCGCTTGATCCCTCGCTGCGTTCACAAATAATTAATTTACTGTTAGACCTTCAACAACAAATGGGTTTAGCTTATATTTTAATTTCACACAACCTAGGTATTGTTCGACATTTTAGTGATGATGTAATGGTGATGTCACAGGGGCATGTTGTAGAAAAAGGAAAAACTACTGACGTAATGCGTAACCCTCAACATAAAGTCACTCAAAAATTAATGATGAGCCAAAATTTTCAGTTTAAATAAACGGCATTTAACTTAAAAGCTAATTTTTTTAATAAACATATTATGAGTTTAAAGCTCAAGTTAAAAAACTATTGATAAAATTTTATACAACATACTGTCTATAAAAAAAGCCAATAGCATAAATGACTAATGGCTTTCTATAGATGTCCTATATTTGTATTAGGCAGTGTCTACTTAATATATTTGCGCAGGCTCAGCGATAATTTTACTGCTAATCTCAGCGTCAACTTTCAAGGAGTTTACAAAGCTTTGATAAGCTGATTGCGCGAGTTGTGAAGTTTGTTGTTGTGCCAAATTAGCATTAGCCTCAGCTTCATTCACGTCAACTTTAGTTAACTCTACAAGAGCAAGGTCACCGTTACTTAAAGCTACCGTAGAAGCTGAAACAACACCATCTAAAGGGTGAGGAAGAACAAAGGCTGCACGACTAATTCCTTGGTCTACTTGTGAGCCGTATCGCCCTAATTGTTTTTGTTCGATAAAATTAGTGTTTAAAGCGCTTAATTGTGCAGTAATATCTTTGCCCATTGAAAATTCAGTAAGCAATGAGTCAGCAGTCTGCTGTGCTTTATCTGTTGCTTTTTGATTAACTAAAATATTATTAATTTGATCTGAAACTTCTTTTAAAGGCTTTACATTAGCTTCTTGGTAAGTATTAAGGCGCAAAACTAGGGCAATGTCATCACTAACTTCGAGTAAATCGGAGTTCATATTATCTTGTAAAACCATTTCTGAAAATGCTGCATCAACAACTTTAGTTTGGTCAAATGGTGCTTGATTACCATTACGAAGTAACCAAGACGATGTTTGAATAGTAGCACCCACTTCTAGTGCAGCATCTTCCAAGCTATCCGGAAACTCAAAACTAATACGAGCTAGCTCTTGTTGCAAAGCATAAAATTTATCTTGCGCTAAATCATTACTTAATTTGGTTTTCAATTCGATTTTAACATCATCTAACGTACTAATAACTTCAGGTCTATAATCTGTTAGCTTTAAAATATGATAACCAAAGCTAGTTTCAACTAATGAGCTAATTTCATCAATTTTATTTAACGCAATAGCCGCAGTATCAAAAGATTCTTCCATAACACCAGGTTCTAACCATTCAAGGTCACCACCGTTTTCACCACTAAAAGTATCGTCAGATAATTCTTTAGCTAGCAGGAAAAAATCTTCTCCTTGATTCAATCGATCTAATATACCTTGGGCTTTAGCTTTCGCATCAGCATTCTTATCATCAGTAAATTCAACTAATATATGAGAAATACGTCGTTGTACCGGTTGTGTAAAACTAGCTAGGTTTTGTTGGTAGTAATCAGTAATGTCGTTGTCAGTAACCACGATATCTTCAGCGATTTCTGCAACATTAAGTGAAATGAAATCAACCTTAACTTGTTCTTTATTTTCAAACCTGGATTGGTTTGCAAGATAATAATTATTGATATCTTCTTCAGTGATTTCAACATCAGTTTTGAACTGATCTGTTGATATGGTGGCAAAACGAATATCGCGTATTTGGTTTTGCAAGTTGATTTGTAATTTTTCTTGATAAGGTAGACTAAACTCAGAAGCGACTAGCGCTTGACTCAATTGACGTCGTGTCATCTCAACGCGCAAATAATCACGAAAATCAGATGACTGAAAAAAACCTGCTTGATTAATAATAGCTAAATAACGATTATTGTCGAAACTACCGTCTACTTGGAACTCAGGCATTGTTCTAATAGTTTCTTTCAAGCGATTGTCAGATACCCGAATAGCTAATGCGTCACTTTGTTGATCAATTAACTTTTCATTAATTAAATTATCAAGCACACCCTGACGAAAATTTGCCATATAATTAGCATCGCTAGATAAGGTATCAAACATTTCACCAAATTGTTGTGCCATCCTACTACGCTGCGTTTGGTATGCTTTATTAAATGCTTGCTGGCTAATAGCTTCACCATTAACCGTAGCTACTGAAGTATCAACTGAGTTGGTATAACTACCAACACCAGCAACAGCAAAAGTTAGGATAATTAATCCAAGAATGATCTTGGCTGTTAACCCTTGTGATTTTTCACGAATATCTTCTAACATCTCGTTCTCTTATTTATACCTAAGGTAATAGGTTAATGTATCTAGATATCAGTATTACAACTGATATAAATTAAAGTTGCTCGCGATTTTAACAGATGCAGAGCACTGCTTGAAGCACAACTTAAAATAATTGTAATTTTTCTAGTATGATAAAGTAAAAAACCACCTTACAGGTGGCTTTTTTAATAATAATCAACTAACGATTAGTGATTAATTACATGCATCTTTTAATGCTTTACCTGCTTTGAAAGATGGGATTTTAGCAGCAGCGATTTCAATGGTAGCACCCGTTTGTGGATTACGGCCAGTGCGAGCTGCACGGTCACGTACAGAAAAAGTACCAAAACCAACTAGAGCAACTTGCTCGCCATCTTTTAATTCATCTGTAACTGCACCGATAAAAGAATCCAATGCACGACCTGCAGCAGCTTTTGAAATATCTGCACCAGCAGCAATTTTCTCGATTAGTTGAGATTTATTCACAGTGTATACCCCTTCAATTGTTATTATACAACACTATCCTTGGTTATAAATCCGTCAATAAAATAACTGACGATTGCTAGTGTTGAGTTAGTCATTATTTTACTACATAGTTCCTCTAACTTATCTATGCAACATAGAGAGTAAGGGTTCTAGCGATAAAAGCGTAGTTAACTTAACATAGTTTCAGCGTTTGAAAAGCGATAATTGCTATTTTGTTTAAATATTTTAGTTTTTGAGAACTTTTTTGCTACAAACCAGTAGAAAAGGTTATGTTTTAAGCAAATCATTTAGCTACAACCCACTGTTCAACTGGATGTTCGAGTGCTAGTGACAATACATCATCAATCCATTTAACAGGATGAATAGACAATTCAGCTTTAACATTATCAGGAATTTCTTCAAGGTCTCGTTCATTTTCATGTGGAATAATTACTGTTTTAATACCTCCACGATGTGCGGCAAGTAGTTTTTCTTTTAAACCACCAATAGCTAACACTTCACCACGCAATGTAATCTCACCTGTCATTGCTACATCAGCTTTCACAGGGTTTCCGGTTAAACTTGATACTAGTGCAGTACACATACCAATACCGGCACTTGGACCATCTTTTGGCGTAGCACCTTCAGGTACGTGAACATGAATGTCACGTTTTTCATAAAAGTCATCATTGATACGTAGCTTTTCTGTTCTACTTCTTACTACCGTCATTGCCGCTTGAATAGACTCCTGCATAACATCACCTAATGACCCAGTATATGTTAATTTACCTTTACCATGAACTGAGGCGGTTTCAATGGTAAGTAATTCGCCTCCTACTTGAGTCCAAGCTAAACCTGTTACTAAGCCAACTCTATTTTCAGTGTCTGCCTTACCATAATCAAAGCGTTGAACACCCAAAAAATCATTAAGATTATCTTGATTAATAACAACTTTATTTAGATTTTTATCAAGTAAAATAGCTTTTACCGCTTTACGACAAAGTTTAGATATTTCTCGTTCTAAACTTCTCACACCTGCTTCTCGCGTGTAATACCTTATAATGCCAGTTATCGCACTATCATCGATTTTAATTTCTTTTGCTTTTAGGCCATTTCGCTCAATTTGTTTATTAACTAAATGATTTTTAGCAATATTAAGTTTTTCGTCTTCCGTGTAACCAGATAAACGGATAACTTCCATACGGTCAAGTAATGGACCAGGGATATCCATGCTATTGGAAGTGGCAACAAACATGACATCGGATAAATCATAATCAACTTCTAAGTAGTGATCATTAAAAGTTGTATTTTGTTCTGGGTCTAATACCTCTAGTAATGCAGAAGCAGGATCACCACGCATATCTGAAGCCATTTTATCAATTTCATCGAGAAGAAATAGAGGATTTTTTACGCCTACTTTAGATATTTTTTGAATTAACTTACCCGGCAAAGAGCCTATGTAAGTTCTTCTATGGCCCCTTATTTCAGCTTCGTCTCTTACACCGCCTAATGCCATACGAACATACTTACGACCAGTAGATTTAGCAATAGATTGACCTAATGATGTTTTACCAACCCCCGGAGGACCGACTAAACATAAAATAGGACCCTTTAATTGACTTACCCGTTGTTGAACGGCTAGATATTCTAAAATTCTTTCTTTGACTTTATCTAAACCGTAATGGTCTTTGTCTAAAACTTCTTCAGCTAACGCTAAGTTTCGCTTCAATTTACTACGCTTTTTCCAAGGCACACCAATCATACAATCAATGTAACTTCTAACTACTGTTGCTTCTGCAGACATTGGCGACATCATTTTAAGCTTTTGAAATTCTGCTAGGGTTTTCTCTTTTGCTTCAGGAGGCATTTGTGCCTCCTCGATACGTTTTATCATTTGATCTAATTCATCGGGACTGTCTTCGCCTTCATTAAGTTCCTTTTGAATAGCTTTCATTTGTTCATTTAAATAATAATCACGTTGGCTTTTTTCCATTTGTTTCTTGACGCGAGTACGAATTTTCTTTTCTACTTGTAATAAATCTATTTCACCTTCCATTAATGCCATCAAATGCTCTAACCGCTGATTTACATCAATGATTTCAAGTACTTTTTGCTTATCAGCTAGTTTAAGTGGCATATGAGCTGCCATAGTATCAGCCAATTGCTCAGCCTCATCAATACCGGCTACTGAAGTGAGTACCTCAGGTGGTATTTTTTTATTAAGTTTCACGTAACCTTCAAACTGAGAAATTGCCGAACGGATTAACACGTCAATGTCTTCTGTTGCCTCATTTATTGGGGTAACATATTCGACTTCAGCACTAAACAGCAGCTCAGTTTCAACAAATTTATTAATGGTTGCACGTTTCGACCCTTCAACTAATACTTTAACTGTACCATCAGGTAACTTAAGCATTTGTAAAATAGTTGCTACAGTACCCGTGCCATAAACATCTTCAGCGCTTGGATCATCAATAGCAGCATCTTTTTGGGCAACTAAGAATACTTGTTTATCATTCTCCATGGCTAAATCTAAACAACGAATTGATTTTTCACGACCAACAAAAAGAGGAATAACCATTTGCGGATAAACAACAACATCTCTTAAAGCTAAAACGGGGATTTCAACGACACCAGATAATTCTTTACTCATTGGCTACTCTTTTTGGGAATTGATTGAATTAATAACTAAAATTTAAATCTATAAATCTTATATGGGGCTAGCCAGCAAAGTTTCAACAAAACAGCTAAAATAAAGCTATAAACTCGATAATTTACATGTTACTAAATACAAAAAAACCCAAGCTGCAAGTAATATGTTTAATATTACTTATAACTCAGGGCTTTATTTTGTAACTCGAATAATTAAATATTAATTATTCTGAAGCAGCTTGGTCTTGTTTACTGTCGTAAATAACAATAGGATTACTTTCACCATTGATAGTCTTTTCGTCAACTACAATTTTACTGACATTCTCCATTGATGGCAGTTCATACATAGTATCAAGTAATACTGCTTCAACAATCGAACGTAAACCACGAGCACCAGTTTTTCTATCCATTGCTTTACGAGCAACAGCATGAAGTGCATCAGTTCTGAATTCTAACTCAACATTTTCCATATCAAATAATGCTGTAAATTGCTTGGTAAGGGCATTTTTGGGTTCTTGTAAAATTTGAATTAAGGCCTCTTCGTCAAGCTCTCTTAATGTTGCAAGAACAGGTAAGCGCCCAATAAACTCTGGTATTAAACCATATTTCACTAAATCTTGTGGCTCGACGTCAGCTAAAGTATCAGTTAATGATTTCTCTTGATCTTTACCTCGAACTTCAGCACCAAAACCTATACCTGAACCTGTATGACTTCGCTGATCAACAACTTTATCTAAACCAGCGAAAGCACCACCACAAATAAATAAAATTTTAGAGGTATCAACTTGTAAGAATTCCTGCTGAGGGTGCTTACGACCACCTTGCGGAGGAACAGAAGCAACTGTACCTTCAATAAGCTTTAATAACGCTTGTTGAACACCTTCACCAGAGACATCTCGTGTAATGGATGGATTGTCAGATTTACGTGAAATTTTATCTATTTCATCAATATAAACAATACCACGTTGCGCTTTTTCAACATCATAATCACATTTTTGCAATAGCTTTTGGATAATATTCTCAACATCCTCACCAACATACCCTGCTTCAGTAAGCGTAGTCGCATCCGCCATAGTAAAAGGCACATCAAGCAATCGAGCGAGAGTTTGGGCAAGAAGAGTTTTCCCACTTCCTGTAGGACCAATAAGGAGTATGTTACTTTTACCTAGTTCGACACCATTATGATTATCACCGTTTCGCAAACGCTTGTAATGATTATAAACAGCAACTGCTAGCACTTTTTTTGCATGATCTTGACCGATTACATAGTCGTCAAGACTCTCACGGATTTCCATAGGTGATGGCAGTGCTTTTTTACTCTCTTTAGGTGAAATATCGGAAATTTCTTCACGAATAATGTCATTACAGAGCTCTACACATTCATCACACACAAATACTGATGGCCCAGCAATTAATTTACGAACTTCATGTTGGCTTTTGCCACAAAACGAACAGTAAAGTAACTTACCATTGTCGCCACCACTTTTAATATCAGTCATGCCCTACCTCTAAACTTTTAATTCAATAGTTCCATCTGTTTTCAACATACAACTAATTATACATTGAATTCCTATTTATCGTTACGTTGTTCTAATATGGAGTCAACTAATCCATATTCAACCGCTGCCTCTGCACTTAAGAAATTATCTCGATCAGTATCTTGTGATAACTGTTCTAGTGTTTTACCTGTATGCTCAGCCATTAATTTATTTAATTTTTCTTTTATAAATAAAATTTCTTTTGCGTGAATTTCAAAATCAGACGCTTGGCCTTGAAATCCTCCTAAAGGCTGATGAATCATCACGCGTGCATTGGGTAAACAATAACGCTTGCCTTTTTCGCCACCTGATAATAAAAAAGCGCCCATACTAGCAGCTTGGCCAATACAAACAGTACTGATGTTTGGTTTAATAAATTTCATAGTATCATATATAGCCATACCAGCAGTTACAGAGCCACCAGGTGAATTTATATAAAGAAAAATATCTTTGTCAGGGCTTTCAGATTCTAAAAATAATAATTGGGCAATAATTAAATTAGCCATATGGTCTTCTACTTGACCACAGAGAAATATGACACGTTCTTTTAATAATCTGGAGTAAATATCGTACGAACGTTCACCTTTTGCAGTTTGCTCAACAACCATAGGGACTAGTGCGCTTTCTATGTTGTTAGAAGAACTCTGAAGCGAAGATTGACTTTGTTGCTGAGATGTAATTTGAGAACCGATTTGAGAGTTAAACAAGAGTATACCTTCCTCTAATAAATAAAAATGGCCTGTATGTTGCCATACAAGCCATTAAATTTAAGCGATTGCAGAGTCTATTGTCAATGAAAACTACGATAAACTTTAGCTTTGTTTGTTATTACTTAGCTTCTGGATTCATTATTTCACTAAAGCTAGCTTTTTTATCTGTGACTTTAGCCGATTCGACTAAAAGCTCAACAGCTTGTTCTTCTAAAGCAACATTTTGCATCTGTTGCATTAATTCTTTATTATTGGCGTAATATTCAATAACTTCCTTAGGATCTTCATAAGCCGAAGCCGCTGATGCAATAAGTTCATTCACCTTATCTTCATTAACTTTAAGCTCATTCAGCTTGATTACTTCACCTAATAGCAGACCTATTTTAACGCGACGTTCTGCTTGCTCTGTAAACATATCAGCAGGTAGCTCAGGTAAATTCTTTGGATCCATTTGCCCCTGAAAGCGCTGCATTGCTTGTTGACGTAATACGTCTACCTCTTGAGCAACAAGGGCTGAGGGTAAACCAACTTCATGACCGGCAAGAAGACCATCAATAACTTGTGTTTTAACTTTTGCTTTAACTGCTTGAGTTAATTCACGCGCCATGTTTTTACTTACTTCTAAACGTAAAGCTTCAACACCACCTTCTTCAACACCAAAAAGTTTCGCAAACTCTTCATCAATTACAGGTAAGATTGGACCTTCAGTTTTATGGATAATAATATCGAATTCAGCTTCTTTGCCCTTTAAATTTTCTGCATGATAATCATCTGGGAATGTAACTTTGATAGTACCTTCTTCACCAGATTTCATGCCCGTAATTTCTTTTTCAAAACCGGGGATCATTCGACCTGCGCCTAATTCTAATTCAAAGTTTTCAGCTTTGCCGCCCTCAAACTCTTCACCGTCAACACGACCATTGAAATCTAACGTTAACTTATCACCTTTTTTAGTTTTTCTTTTGTTCTCTTTCCACGTTTGATGCTGTTTTTGTAAGGTAACAAACATTTCATCAAGGTCTTCGTCAGTAACTTCTACTGCTGGTTTTTCAACAGCAATTTTTTCTAAGTCTTTTAATTCAACTACAGGGTAAACCTCAAACGTTGCTTCAAACTCAAGAGCTTTACCCATTTCATTACTTTTGGCTACAAATGAAGGGCGACCAGCGGGGTTAATTTTCTCAGCAACAATAGCGTCAACAAAGTTACGTTGCATTAATTCACCAGCGACTTCTTGGCGAACAGACTTTCCAAAACGTTTTTGAATTACTGATGGAGGTACTTTACCAGGGCGAAAGCCGTTAATACGTTGTGTTTTACTCATTTGACGAAGACGATTATTTACTTCTACGTCGACTTTTTCTGCTGGAACTGAAATAGTCAAACGACGTTCCAAACCTTGTGTAGTCTCAACTGAAACTTGCATTTAAATACCTCAAAAACTTAGCGTTATACGCTTAAAAACATCATGAAAAGATAACTTGTATGAAAAAATCAGACTCGAAATCACATAGATGCACTGTTAAAAATTATGACGCGGAATTATAGCGAGGCTAAAAAAAAGTTGCAAGTTGAAACTATCAGCGAAATAACATTAACTTTAAAACGGCTAAGAATATAATTTTTTAAACAATAAGAAGTAAAAAAACCAACAACTATTTTATTCAAATTAATTAGCGTTATAATAATTTTTAAGAAGGAATATTAAGAAATGGTCGGTGATGCAAGATTCGAACTTGCGACCCCTTGGACCCAAACCAAGTGCGCTACCAAGCTGCGCTAATCACCGATATAATTCAAGTAAATGGGGTGGCTAATGGGACTTGAACCCACGACAACCGGAATCACAATCCGGGGCTCTACCAACTGAGCTATAGCCACCATAGTACTTTAGGGTATGGCACGCCCTGTAGGATTCGAACCTACGACCCACGCCTTAGAAGGGCGTTGCTCTATCCAGCTGAGCTAAGGGCGCACATTACCTACAAAGCACAACATCTCAACTTAGACAAGCATGAAATGAAGTGGTCGGTGATGCAAGATTCGAACTTGCGACCCCTTGGACCCAAACCAAGTGCGCTACCAAGCTGCGCTAATCACCGATTACATCTATCTTAACAGCAAAGTAAACTGTACTGTTTCAACGGATGCGGATATTACCGAGTTGATTCACGCCAGTCAAACTTTTTTTATAAAAAAATAGTTGTTCGCTCACTTTTAACACAAGTCAATTAATTATTGAACAAACTATGCAAACTGTTAATTTCGTTACAAGTACAAAAATAAATATTGAAATCATACGATATCACTCTATTACCTATAAGATTTAAAATATTTATACTTGTATTGTTTAAGTTATGGCTCAGACAAGAGCTGATATCAAATCGTTATTTCATACCTGTTACACTAACTATAAATGGTTAAATACATTCATCCGTAATACAACAAGTTTAAACACAACTTAGCTTAAAAGTAATTTTTAAAATAATTTTAATTTTGAGTTTACGGTTCTAATACTATTTTTATTAACTTGCCAACATTAATTCTCAATAATCATACCTGTTAAAAATAGCGAACGATATAATCCTTTTTTGAATACAATATACTGTAAAATTTGTGTCACCCATAATATTCATTAAAAATCTAATTCAATGTTTACGTAACGTAAACTAAGCCTACAACATAAGTCAAATTTATGGCAGAATGCTCATGTTTTTATTATTAAGCAAGGCTTAAAGCAGAGCTATGACAGCATCATTGATTGACGGCAAATTAATTGCCAAACAACTTAGAAATACGGTTAAAGAAAAAGTTAGCCTCAGAATTGAAAAAGGGTTGAGAGCACCAGGTTTGGCAGTTATTTTAGTAGGTTGTGATGCTGCCTCACAAGTTTATGTTGGAAGTAAAAGAAGAGCTTGTGAAGAAGTCGGTTTTGTTTCTCGCTCATACGATTTACCTGAAACTACTTCAGAGCAAGAGCTATTAAACTTGGTTAATATGCTTAATCTCGACAACAACATTGACGGAATTTTGGTACAACTTCCTTTACCTGAAGGTTTAAATTCCGACCTAATTATCGAACATATTAACCCACTTAAAGATGTTGACGGTTTCCATCCAGCAAATGTTGGTAAATTAGTATTAAGGCAACCAGGTTTAAGACCCTGTACCCCCAAGGGTATTATGACATTAATAAAATCGACTAAAATTGATACTAGTGGTTTAGATGCACTCGTTATTGGTGCTTCTAATATCGTTGGAAGGCCGATGGGCTTGGAACTCCTTCTCGCCAAATGCACAGTTACAACAACCCATAGATTTACTAAAGACTTAGAAAGTAAAGTGAGAAATGCCGATTTAATCGTAGTTGCTGTCGGTAAACCTGGTTTTATTCCTGGTGACTGGATTAAACCTGGAGCAATTGTGATTGATGTAGGAATTAATCGTTTAGACAATGGTAAACTAGTCGGTGATGTAGCGTTTGATGTTGCTCTACAAAAAGCCGCTTTTATTACGCCAGTTCCCGGCGGAGTAGGTCCTATGACTGTAGCTAGCTTAATTGAAAATACATTAATTGCTTGCGAACAATCAGCGACATAACATCTTACTGCCATCAATAGATTTACTAACAGGCTTTAATGATCAATATATCGTTTTAAACAATAACGGGATAGCTTACAACTATCTCGCTTTATATTTGACCTAAATTAATTTAAAAAACTAAGCTAACGTTAAGCTTTTCGCCAAGTTGTTTTACCCGCACTGTCTTCTAAAACAACCTTCATTTCATTAAGTTTATCTCTAGCCTCATCAGCAAGTACCCAATTTTTATCGATTCGCGCTTGATTACGTTGTGCAATGAGCGCTTCAATTATTTCACTTTCTGAAGATTTGATATTACCCTGTAAGAATGCTGCCGGATCTTGTTGAAATAACCCCAGAATACTTCCCAGAAATTTAATTGTTGAAGCCAGTATATTCGCTAACTGATAGTTATTATCAGCTTTGGCAACATTGAGTGCTTTAGATACTTCAAATAAAACAGCTAAAGCCTGCGGTGTATTAAAGTCATCATCCATGGCCTGACAAAATTGTTTGACGAATACTGACTCCCTATCAAGTTTAAAATCATCAGTAGGATTTACATCTCTTAGTGAGGTGTAAACTCGTTCAACCGCAGATCTTGCTTGTGTTAAGTTATCAGTAGAATAATTTAATTGACTACGATAATGACCCGTGGTTAAAAAGAAACGCACTGTTTCATTATCATATCGTGCTAATACATCGCGAATAGTAAAAAAATTACCTAATGATTTAGACATTTTTTCTTGATCGACTTGAACCATACCAGTATGGACCCAATAATTAACGTAAGGTGTGTCGAGCGCACAACAACTTTGTGCTATTTCATTCTCATGATGTGGAAACGTTAAATCAGATCCTCCACCGTGAATATCAAAATGATGACCAAGCTCTTTTGCATTCATAGCGGAGCATTCAATATGCCAGCCTGGCCTACCTTCTCCCCAAGGTGATGACCAACTTGGTTCTCCTGGTTTTGCTGACTTCCATAGAACAAAGTCAAGTGGATTTTGTTTATATTGATCAACTTCAACTCGAGAGCCTGCCTGTAATAGCTCTAAATTTTGGCCACTCAACTGACCATAATTTTCATAACTTGACACATTAAACAGGACATCACCCTGTCCGCTTGTTTCTGCATCAGTGCCTGCAATGTAGGCATGTCCTTTACGCACCAATGTTGTAATCATGGCAATGATTTCATCCATATGGGTCGTTACTCTTGGCTCTAAATCTGGCCTAAGCATATTCAGTGCATCAAAATCCTCGTGCATTGCAGCAATAGTACGTTCTGTTAAAGCTTGTGGTGTTTCGTTATTTTCATTAGCACGGTTGATTATTTTGTCTTCAACATCCGTAATATTACGAACATAGTTTACATCATAACCACTAAAGCGAAGGTAGCGTGCTATGTTATCAAAACTAATATAAGTACGGGCATGACCAATGTGACACAAATCATAAACAGTACAACCACAAACATATAAGCCTACTTTACCTAGATTTATCGGTGTAAAAGTTTCTTTTTTACGACTTAATGTGTTGTAAATTTGCAACATGATATTATATGACTCCTGCTGAGTACTATTTATTAATTAGTTAAGCGATTGTACATCAACAAAACTTAAGGGTCATCAATACAGATGTACTTTATAGCAAGTTAGCGTACAATTATGGCAATTAATTTATTACAACCTAACAAGAGATAGCAATGATCCTATTAAAAACAAATTTGGGCGATATCAAAATTAAATTAGACCATGAAAACGCCCCTGTTACTGCGCAAAATTTTCAACAGTATGTTGAAGATGGGCATTATAATGGCACTATTTTTCACCGTGTAATTAAAGGTTTTATGGCACAGGGTGGAGGCTTTGCTCCTGGTTTAGATGAAAAGGAGACACGCGCAAGTATTAAGAATGAAGCTAACAATGATTTAAGCAACAAGCGAGGTACTCTAGCCATGGCTCGAACCCAAGAGCCTCACTCTGCATCAGCACAATTTTTTATTAATTTGACCGATAATAACTTCTTAGATTTTACCGCAGAGAACATACAAGGTTGGGGTTATTGTGTTTTTGGTGAAGTTATTGAGGGTATGGATATTGTTGATAAAATGACTTTAGTAGAAACCGGTAATATGTTTGGTCACGGTGATGTGCCAAAAGAAGATATTGTTATCGAAACCGCAACTGTTGAAGAAGTATAAACAAGGCAATGATTAGCAATATAAAAACAGCTGTCACCTACTTTATTGCTGATTTACACTTATGTGAAAGTAGGCCTGATATTAGTGCCTGCTTTTTAACTTTTTTAAAAACTGATGCCCCCGAAGCAGAGCAATTATTCATTTTAGGTGATTTGTTCGAAACTTGGGTAGGTGATGACGATGATGATCCATTCTTAATTACTATCGCTGACGCTTTAACTACATTGAATAACTCAGGTACCAAGATATATTTTATTCACGGTAACCGTGATTTTTTATTAGGTAAACGCTTCGCTAAACAATCACACATAACTCTACTGCCTGAAATTGATATTATTAATCTTTATGGTCAAGAAGTTGTTATCATGCACGGCGATACTCTTTGTACACGCGATATTGATTATCAAGCCTTTAGAAAAAAATCTCGATCTTGGTGGTGGCAAACTTTAGTAACCCATTTACCTTTATTTATTCGTAAGAAAATGGCTAGAAGTTATCGACAAAAAAGTGCTGCAGCAACGGCTATAAAATCGCAAGATATCATGGATGTGACTCAAAGTGAGGTAATAAAGTGCCTTGAACATCATCGCAGCCAATTATTAATTCATGGGCATACCCATCGACCAGCTATCCATAACATGATGGTGAACGGTAAAAAAGCGCAACGAATCGTTCTTGGTGATTGGTATGAACAAGGTGCCTGGCTTAAAGTTACCCCAAAATCTATCGAATTACTCAATCAACCTCTTAAAGCCTAAGTAGTATTACCCTTTTTGACTTTTCAATTAATCACTAAACAAGCATTATCAACGTAATAGATATTTACTTACAAACTATAAAAATTAGGCTTAGTAGATTTTTTATATTAAGTGTTCACTTGGTATACCGCTATGAAATTTGAAGTCATCATCTCCTGTTAAGATTAATTCGGCTTCAACCTGCCCAAAATAATCAACTCGCTCACTTATATCTGTACCAGAAATATACTCTGCCAGCGCTAAATAATCTTGAAAGTGGCGCGCCTCAGACCTCAGTAAAGACAAGTAAAATTTTTGTAACTCATCATCTAAATATGGCGCTATTCTAGCGAAGCGTTCGCACGAGCGAGCTTCAATATAAGCACCACAAATTAACTTATCAATTAAAGTATTTGGCTCATGTGTGGTTACATGCTTCATCATACCCTTTGCATATCTACCTGCAGAACTATTTTCAAAGGCAATATTACGGCTTTCCATTATCTGCAGTACTTGATAAAAATGATGTAATTCTTCTTTAATTAACAACACCATTTTGTCAATTAACTCTTGACTATAAATTGAATTAGTATTTACAAAGACTGACTTTGACAAACCTTCTTGGTTTGCTAAGGAAGTTAAATCACCTTCTTTACGGTACAAATAAGCCTCATAAGGCTTGAACCAATCAGCGAGTACTTTACCACTCTCTTTGGTTACAGCGTACTTTCTAATTAGGTGCATAGCAGTTTGTCCCGCTTTCAATTCACAAGCTAAATGATCACGTAATATAGTCGGTAAATTTTCTACTTTTTTTGCTTTATCGATCCATGATTGCGGTGTGTCACATTTTAAAAAGGTTAATATTGGCGCTAATAAATCTTCAATAGACACAGAAAAATCTCATAATAACAGCTAATTTATTTTAGTATTTTATCATTTCATCAATATAGTTTCGCGTATAAAATCGTATAAAGATAAAAATTATGTAAATATCGGATGTGACTTAAATTTTTGTTATGTATTAGTCTATTAAGATAGGATCAATAAATAATATTTGTGGACATAAAATGATTAAAGGTATCTAGTATGAAAAAAGTAGCTAAAAATACTACTGGTAAACAACTTATCAGACAGCATAATAAATTAACTCACAGCGAAAATATTAAAGTAGTTTCTCATGTGCAGCGTGAAGCTGGTGATTGGGTAATAAACACATTGATGATTGAGAATATTGAAGTAGCTTTCAAATATAA
>Ga0115006_10000215_pt1 | contig 30515 bp, 28 predicted proteins | sample ArcOceMetagenome_3_FD_88943 | JGI IMG/M metagenome (GOLD analysis project Ga0115006, IMG submission 88943) | Marine eukaryotic phytoplankton communities from Arctic Ocean - Arctic Ocean- Svalbard ARC20M Metagenome | ecosystem: Environmental > Aquatic > Marine > Oceanic | place: Arctic Ocean...
AGTAGCATAGCGCGCGCTGATGTATACGTATTCTGGTCAATAGGTGATCAGTGGCAGCGGTAATTTAATCCAATGGTAATTTCCGTCTTCCGCGCTTTCGGCAGGTGCCGCCATTGGGGTATCATGGCCCGCTTAAGTGGCTTCGTCGGCCAGTTAACAGTCCATAAAAACTAGGATTTAGGGAGTATCACCGGATGATTATCAAACCTCGCGTGCGCGGTTTTATGTGTATTACTGCCCACCCGGCAGGCTGTGCTGCCAATGTGAAAGATCAAATAGACTATATACAGTCGCTGCCACCCATCGATGGACCAAAACGCGTACTGGTGATCGGTTCATCGACCGGCTACGGGCTCGCCGCGCGAATCGCCGCGGCCTTTGGTGGCGGTGCTGCGACCCTTGGCGTGTTTTTTGAAAAGCCCGGCAGCGAGAAAAAAACTGCCACCGCTGGCTGGTATAACTCGGCCGCTTTTCACGCCAGCGCTAAAGGCGCTGGCCTGTATGCCAAAAGTATCAATGGCGACGCTTTTTCTGATTCGGTAAAGCAGCGCGCTATCGAGGCCATTCAAGCGGATTTGGGTCAAGTAGATTTGGTTATCTATAGCCTGGCCGCGCCGCGCCGCGAGCACCCTAAGAGTGGTGAAGTATTTCAATCAACGCTGAAACCGATCGGTACATCGGTAGCCATGCGGGGATTGAATACCGACAAGGGGATTCTGCAAGATTTTAGTCTTGAGGCGGCGAGTGACAAAGAAATTAACGATACGGTTGCAGTCATGGGTGGCGAGGACTGGTTGATGTGGATGGACGCTCTAAGTCAAGCCAAAGTGCTCGCGCCGGGTGCCAAATCAACGGCCTTTACCTACATTGGTGATAAAATTACCTGGGACCTTTATTGGCATGGCACCATTGGTCGCGCTAAGCAAGATTTGGACAAAAAAGTCCTAGAAATTCGACAAAAGCTCTCTACTATCGGTGGCGATGCACGCGTTTCGGTGCTCAAGGCGGTGGTAACCCAAGCCAGCTCCGCGATTCCCATCATGCCGCTGTATCTTTCGTTATTATTTCGAGAGATGAAAACGCGCGATACCCACGAGGGTTGTATAGAGCAAATTTATCGGTTATTTGTCGATGGGCTCTATGGTGCCGATGGGAATTTCGACGATGAGGGACGCCTCAGGGTTGATGATCTTGAATTACTGCCGAGCGTACAAGCGGCGGTAGCCGACGCTTGGGCCCACATCAGCGATGCAAATTTGCTCGAATATGCAGATGTTGAGGGTTACCAGGTTGAGTTTTTAAAGCTCTTTGGGTTTGGTCTCGAGGGTGTTAATTATGATGCCGACGTCGACACCGATATCCCTATATCGGAGTTGCTCTAGACGCCATGAATGGTTTGTACAACACTGTTGACTCGACGAGTTTTTTATAATGGGATCGGGCGCTGGCCGTTTTAGAGTTCAACTACTGCATCCAAGACACTGGGGCAGTTGGTGTTTGTTTGCCGTTTGGTGGCTCGTTTCAATGCTGCCCTACGCATGGCTAATGCGCTTGGGACACGGCTTGGGCGTGACACTTTTCGCCTTCAATAGCCGACGAAAGAGAATTGCGCAGCGCAATATCGAGCTGTGTTTTCCGTCCTTGGATGGTGCCCAGCGCGAGCAGTTGTTGCGTGCCAATTTTAGCAGTATGGGCATGGCTGTCATGGAGGTGGGTATTGCTTGGTGGTGGCCGAAAAAGCGCTTCCAAAAATTACTCGATATTCGCGACATTCAGTATCTAGAAAATGGCGACGATCGCGGCACGCTGCTGCTGGGTATCCACTACACGACCTTGGAGATTGGCATTGCCGCGGTGACCACCGTATACGACCGGGCCGATGGTATGTACCGGGCCCACGGTAATCCGGTGTACGATTTTTTACAGGCTCGTGGGCGGGTTAATAAAAGTATCGGTGACACTCAGATCTATGAACGGCGTGATGTGCGCGGTAGTTTAACCGCATTGAGGCGAGGTCGAACGCTGTGGTTTGGACCCGACCAGGATTATGGCTTGGGCAGTGGTTTGTTTGCGCCATTTTTCGGTATTGCCGCGGCCACCGTAGACACCACAGCTCGGTTCGCGAAGAGCGGTAATGCGCGCGTGGTGCCATTTACCCATATTCGCTTGCCGAAAAATAAAGGTTATCAAATTACCTTTTATCCGCCGTTGGAAAACTTTCCAAGCGGCGATGATCTAGCCGATGCGACAACGATCAATGGGTTGATCGAAGAGCATATTTTATTGCAACCAGAACAATATCTATGGGCGCATAGGCGCTTTAAAAACCGCCCGGCGGGTGAAGCCGACCTTTACAATTTGGATCAACCGCAGCCAAAGTAAGATTAACGCTGGGTAGTTTCGGTTTAACTTGTGTCGATCTATCGGTATCAGTAGTATTGCAAGCCTTAAGGAACTACTAAATGATTTCTGGAAGTCTGGTCGCTCTGGCGACGCCATTGCACACAAAATCACTCGATATTGATTGGGCCGCGCTCGCGACGCTGGTGGACTGGCACGTCGATCAAGGCACCAATGGCATCGTTGCCGTGGGTACAACCGGTGAATCTGCCACCCTCAATATAGAAGAACACGAGGCGGTTATTCGCTGCGTTGTCGAGCGCGCTGCTGGACGAATCCCGGTGATTGCAGGCACTGGAGCCAACTGCACGCGCGAGGCGCTGGCGCTTACTAAAGCGGCAAAACAGGCCGGCGCTGACGCCTGCCTATTGGTCACCCCATACTACAATAAGCCCACCCAGGAAGGTCTCTACCAGCACTATCGAACGATTGCAGAGGGCGTAGACATCCAGCAAATCCTCTACAATGTTCCAGGTCGAACTGCCTGTGATATGGCCTTGGAGACGGTACTGCGGCTAACGGAATGTGACAACATTATTGGCATCAAAGACGCCACTGGCGATTTGCGTAGGGGCGAGGAAATCATCCGGCAAAGTTGCGCTGGCTTCGCGGTTTATTCTGGCGATGATGCGACCGCCCGTGAGCTCATGTTGCTCGGCGGCAATGGCAATATCTCGGTCACCGCAAACGTCGCTCCAGCATTGATGACGACCATGTGCGCTGCGGCGTTGCGCGGCGATGCGCTGCAAGCTGAGCGCGCTGATGCGGCTCTGCAGGCGTTGCACTCGGGATTGTTTGTCGAGTCAAATCCGATACCGGTAAAATGGGCACTGGCGCAGATGGGCCTGATGGATGATGCTTTGCGCCTCCCACTGACTCCATTAGCGGCGTCCAACCATGCAGTGGTTCTCAGCGCCATGCGGCAGGCTAAAATTCAACTTAAAAACGATCTTTAGACGGACCCTTAAAGAGGTATATTCTGACCATGAGCACTTTAACGCGATTGTTGCTAGCTTTAGTATTATGCAGCCAGGTTGGCTGCGGTTGGCTGGGGCTGCGCGACCGCTCTAACGACTACTTGTTATCCGAGGAAACTGCACCTACTCAGGTTCCCGAGGGACTTCAGGGCAACAGTCTTGGTCAGGTCTATCCAATCCCGGAAATTATCTCAACAACCGCACTCGAGCCCGATTATGAAGTGCCTAGACCGCAACCAGCATCGGTCAATACGTTTGAAAAGTTGGTCAAAATACAGAGTTATGAAGAGCGCAGTTGGGTGTTGATTAACGTTCCGCCCAGCGAAGTTTGGCCGCGCGTGCGCAGTATTTTAAGTCGCAATGGAATTCCCACCTCGCGCACCGACGGTGTCACTGGCATGATTGAAACCGTGTGGATTAAATTTAAGTCCGATGAACAGCAGTCCCACCGTTTTCGCTTTGCAATCGCGCCGGGCGTGCAACTTGACAGCACTGAGATATCGGCGCTCCACAATCAAGCAAGCATAGGCCAAGAGGAGTCCGGCGATTGGAGTGATTCGTCCGATAGCGATCAACGTGAGCAAGACATGCTTTCGTTATTGGCCAACGAACTGGCGACTGAATCGAACTATTCTCAAGTGTCTCTTTTAGCGCAAAACATCGGTGGTGATGCAAAGGTAAGTATCGTCGCAGACGATTCGCAGGATCCACACATTTTAATTGCACTGAACTTTGATCGATGTTGGGCGTCGGTGAGTTATTCGGCGTCTCGTGGTGGTTTTACGGTGATTGATAAAAATCGTAGCGAAGGCATTTTACTGGTGAACTTCAGCGCGCCTTCGACTGAAGAACCTGGGTTTTTCCAGCGCTGGTTTGGCGGTGGTAAGGATGCCGAAGTGCTCGAGTACAATCACCAAATCAGGCTAAATACCGTCGCTGGCAAAGTTCAAGTTAGGGTGCTCGACCGCGATGGTGTGGCGATAGATTCTAGCGATGCACTGCGATTGCTGGCTATTATACGCAGTAATCTCTCTTAGCCCTGCACGATAAGTATGAAATTCGTTTCCCTTGGTAGCGGGAGTAGAGGCAATGCGACCCTAGTCGCCTCGGGTGATACTCGCGTTTTGGTCGACTGTGGCTTTACGCTTCGTCAAACTGAAAAAAGGCTGGCAAGAGTCGGTGCTTCTGCAACCGACCTGAATGCGCTGCTGGTTACCCATGAGCACAGCGATCATTGGGCCGGCGTAGAGGCTTTGGCGGTTAAATATCAGACGCCGATCTACTTGACGGCCGGTTCGGCACGAGCGGGCAATGGCAGCGCGTCAGATTTAATGCACATCATCGATAGCCATGCCGACTTTATTATCGGCGACTTAGCCATCACAGCAGTGCCTGTACCACATGATTCTCGTGAACCAGTGCAATTTATTATCGATGCAGACGGTTTTCGGCTGGGGTTGCTCACCGACTTAGGGTGTTTGACGCCCCATGTTGTAGCGCTGTACAAGTCTTGCGATGGTTTGTTGTTGGAGGCTAACCACGATCCCGAAATACTGGCTAAAGGCGCCTATCCGGCTTTTTTAAAAAGTCGGGTGAGCGGTGACTGGGGACATTTGAGTAACCAGCAAGCGGTCGACTTTCTGGCATTGATAGATCAGCAGCGGCTACAGCACATTCTTTTCGGCCACATTAGCCAGCAAAATAATTGTCTTAATCGTTTGCAGGATCTATTGACTGAGGTATTCTCTGATACAACCAAGGTACATTATGCGACGCAGTCAGAGGGGTCCGATTGGTTGGCCTTTGAGTAGCAGCTTGGTGCACAGTTTATCTTGGAGTATAGCAAAGCGTTAAGTGCTCCGCGGTAACATGTAAAAAGCCCTTTTGCAATTAATATTTATTAATGCTTAAGTATTATTTACATATCCGTATAGTTTTTTTCCACAGATAGTCGATTGTTCTTACAGAACTTTAAGAAAATAGCTATAAGTTATTGATTGTTGCTAAAGGTAAGCTTAAGTAATTGATATATATAGATAAAATAATGTGGTCAATAAATGATCAATCTAACTCAGAGGGTTGATTTGTATAGGCTGGCTTAGGTTTGCAAGACGATTATCCACAAAGTTATCCACAGCTAATGTGAGTAACTCGGGCCGGGGTAAATAGTCGCGGGCAATGCCTAATGTAAGCTATTTAGATCAACCGAATCATACTCACGCTAGATCTGTACGACGCCCGTGAAAACTTTTTAGCGAGTAGCTTAATAGCTTAAATGTGCCTATGCTGGGTAGTGATTTTTAGCGAGTAAGTGCGGTGTTTAATATTTTCTGTAAAGCTAGGGTCAGTCGGGTCGGTCCCAGTATTTGGCAGCGGTTATCGCTATGCCACTGAGCCATATCCGCTGTGACTCTGTCGAACTCAAGCCGATAGCTCAACGATTGGCGGATCGGCTCAACGTGCCACTCTTAGATGCTCTCGGAGCAACTCAATCATCGAGCCTGCCTTGCCCCTCGACTGCGGCTGACTATTTTTTAGAACTCGTCGATCAAGGCCTGCGGTTAATGCCGTTGATTGGCAACCTGCACGGGCCGATTCGTTGTGATTTTGAAGGAACCGTTGCCACCCATCGGCGTAAATATGGTGGCGGTAACGGGCAAGATATTGCCAAGGCTATCGGTATTTCTGGCAAGTGTAAACCGCGTGTCCTCGATCTTACCGCAGGCTTGGGACGCGACGCATTCGTGCTCGCCACGCTCGGTTGCCAGGTGACCCTGGTCGAGCGAAATCCAGTGGTACAAGAACTGTTGAAGGATGGGTTAGCGCGTGCACTAAGCATTTCAGATAACCCTGAATTGGCGACTATCGTAGCGCGTATGGAATTGGTGGCGCTAGAGGCGCAATGTTATCTCAATGGCAATGCAAACATACCGCAACCCGACGTCATCTACCTCGACCCAATGTATCCTGAGAGTCGAAAGTCAGCCAAGGTCAAAAAAGAAATGCAGGCTTTTAAGACGCTTGTTGGCGACGATCATGACGCCGACCATCTACTCGATTTAGCGCTCGGCGCTGCACGCTACCGCGTGGTGGTTAAACGAGCGCGAAAGGCCCCGCAACTCGGTAACGCCGCGCCGCATTTTTCTCTCTCGGGAAAATCAACTCGCTACGACATTTACGCCTTGCAAAAATTACCACTGGAGCTCTAGCTCCCACGCCGCCGGGACTTACTTTGCCGGCAACAGCTTGTCGATCAACGCTTGGTAAATCTCAGTGAGTACATCTAGGTCGGCCATTCGAACGTGTTCGTCGACTTGGTGGATACTGGCATTGATGGGCCCCAGCTCTACCACTTCAGTCCCCATCGGGGCGATAAATCGGCCGTCAGACGTTCCCCCCGCGGTCGATAATTCGGGGGTTTGGCCGGTGACACTGAGGATACTATCCATGGCCGCCGCGATAAGCTTGCCGCGGCTGGTTAAAAAGGGCAGGCCGCTAATCCGCCAGTCGGCGTTATAATTCAAGGCATAACGATCGAATATCGCCTCAGTTCGATCGATGATTTGCTGCGCCGTGAGTTCGGTGGAAAATCGAAGGTTAAAGCTTGCCTCGAGAGTCCCGGGAATGACATTGGTCGCTCCTGTGCCCGAATGCAGATTGGAGATTTGTAAAGTGGTAGGCGGGAATGCCTCATTACCCTCGTCCCATGTTTCGTCGACCAGTTCGGCCAGCGCCGACATGGCCCTGTGGATAGGATTATCGGCTAATTGAGGGTAGGCGACATGGCCTTGCTTGCCATGCACAACGAGTTTACAGCCGAGCGAACCACGGCGACCAATTTTTAGCGTATCAGCGCATCGCTGACTACTTGAAGGCTCGCCCACCAGGCACCAATCGGGTGTCAGTTGCTGATTGTGTAACCACTCGACGACTTTTACCGTGCCGTTAATTGCGTCGCCCTCTTCATCACTGGTAATCAGAAATGCGAGCCTGCCAGGGTGCTCGGGGTGCGCCGTGACAAAGCGTTCTGCCGCTACTACCATTGCTGCCAGTGAACCCTTCATATCCGCAGCTCCACGGCCATAGAGCAACCCATCGCGCACCTCGGGTTGGAACGGCGGAGATTGCCACCGCGAAGGATCTCCGGTGGGCACGACATCGGTATGCCCCGCGAAGCAAAAAATCGGCCCATCGCTGCCATGTACGGCCCAGAAGTTGGTTACATCGGCAAACGTTAACCTTTCGACGGCAAACCCGACGTGCTCTAATCGCTCAATCATCAGCGCCTGACAGCCCTCGTCTTTGGGGGTTACCGACGGCCGTGAAATCAGCTTTTTGGCAAGCGCAGTGGTATCTGAAGGTGCTGACATTGCATTCGACCTATAAAAAATTGAGTATTGTAATGAGCTATTGCCGCCAACGCTACCAACGGATGATCCGACCAAGCTGCGTTGGTTAATACGGTTTTTCTGATTGATCGATCACTGTCGATGCATTGTCACCGCAATTTAAAGTTAATAGAGACGCTCTGGCTAGCGCAAAAAAATACCGATTACTCTGCGTCGCTCATGGCGTCGATAGGATTTTACCGCGACCGGCGTGCAATGCGCTTATGCTTGGCTTTTGCGGTCTTGGCACGCTCTCAATAACCATCGACGCTTGATAAATAGAATCGCTAGTGACGGCAATCGGTAAAGCTTAAACTAGTATAATCCAATGGAGGGCACCCCATGAGCGATGGTTATAGCGATAGAAACTTTGACGACTTGGCAGAAAAATTTTCTCGCAAGGTCTATGGTGGGCTCAAGGGCGACATTCGCCTAGCGGTGATCCGCCGCGATATGCAAGCCGCTATAGCCGGCATCGCGGGGGAGAGATCGTTGCGCATACTGGATGTGGGTGGCGGTCTTGGACAGCACTCGGTGGAATTGGCACAGCTCGGACATCGGGTTGTGTACAGCGATATTTCCAGCGTCATGTGCGATGCTGCGCGCGCCCGCGCGCGCGATCAGCAAGTCGAAGACCAAATACAATGGCACTGCGCGAGCTACCAACATCTGTCCGAGTTGATCGACCAAAAATTCGATTTGGTGATGTGCCATGCATTGATCGAGTGGTTAGCCAAACCAGAGTTGTTAATCCGCAAGCTTCGCGCTTGGATCGATGGCAATGGCTGGCTATCACTGACGTTTTACAACCGTAATGGATTGGACTATCGGAATTTAATTCGCGGTAACTTCCATGCGCTCGAACGGCAATTTAGCGTCGATAGGGGTGGCCTTACGCCGCAGCATCCACTGACACCAGACGAGGTGCTCGCGTGGTTTGAGCACGCTGGCCTGTCGTTGTGCGCCAGCAGTGGTATTCGAGTGTTTCACGACTATGTCACCACGCTCAGAGGAGGGCATGCGGATCCCTCGTCAATACTCAAAATGGAACTAAAGTACTCGACCAAGGAGCCGTTTAAATGGCTTGGTCGCTACGTGCATTTGATTGGGCAACCGACGCCGCCAAATTAACATTGCTGTTGTGCTGTCGGTCGGGAGCGGTCATCGCCGGTGGGCTGGTGTTAAGAGATCAATTTATCTTTGGCGGCATTAATTTTTGCGGCTAGGTAATCACTACCACCGCGATCTGGGTGCAGTCGCTGTATTAGGCGTCTGTGGCTACTGATAATATCGGCATCCGAGGTCCCCGATTTTAAGCCGAGAATCTCTAACGCCTCATTTTCCGAAAGCTCGCCAAAGTTCTGCTGGCTATTGCCCTCGTGCGATTCGCTATGGTGTTGACCGCCGAGTCCGGAGCGCAGCATATAGGCTTGCAGGAGCAGGTAGGACTCTCGATCCTGAGCGCGCAATTCGTCCGCCAAAGCGGCGAGCTCTGGCGGCGTTAAATCGCTCAAGCGGCGTCCGGATAAATCGCCCTTCAGTACCTCGCCATCAATTTTTTGGTTGGCAAAGTTGACTTCGACAAAAATATTATCGGTGCGAAACTGTGACGGGCCTGACTTAAAGCGGCCTAAAAATCGCAGGATTGGCCAGGCGCGTAGGCCGAGTCCCAAAAGTCCTTTGGAGAGGGGGATAAGCGCTGCCAATCCAGCACCGATCCAATGCATTTTACCGGTCGCGACCAACAGGATAGAGCCCAATAAAACACCCCAGAAAGCGCTGGTCCATAGGAATCGCCGCCGCTTATCGGCCGGCATACGATTGAGCATGCTGCGCCAATACCAAATTGAGAACACAATGCTCGCCAGTAACAAGACTTTGATCATAGTGGCGTTAATACCTCGTCGACAGTCCGCTCATGGGTCCAGCCAACGGCTGTAAATTGATTAACCGTGAGCGTCTGCTGCATTAAAGGTAGCACAGATTGCGTAGCCTTAGGGCAACCATCAACGTTTTTTCAATGCGCCACGCACCGTGTCTGCCATCCGCAACAGTGCATCTTCGGTACTTTCCCAGTCGACGCAGGCGTCGGTAACGGACACGCCGTATTCCATTTCATCTGGATTTGCCGACAATTTTTGATTGCCGCCCTTGAGGTTGCTCTCCACCATCAGGGCGACAATCGAGCGGTTGCCCTCGGCGATCTGGTTGGCGACGTTGTCGATCACCAGAGGTTGCAAAGTATGGTCTTTGTTCGAGTTGGCGTGGCTGCAGTCGATCATGATGTTGGCGGGTATGCCGACTTTTTCTAACTGCTGTTCGCAGCGCATCACATTGACCGCATCATAATTGGGCTTGCCGCCACCACCGCGCAGCACAACATGGGCGTTGGGGTTGCCACGGGTGGTCACCACCGAGACTTCGCCTTCGCCATTGATACCGAGAAATCGATGGGGATGTGCGACCGATTGCAGGGCGTTAATGGCCACGCTGAGGCTACCATCGGTACCATTTTTAAAGCCGATAGACGACGATAAACCCGAGGCCATCTCGCGATGGGTCTGAGACTCTGTGGTGCGAGCGCCAATCGCCGACCAAGTGATGAGATCTTGCATGTACTGTGGCGAGATTGGGTCGAGCGCCTCGGTCGCCGTCGGCAGGCCGATCTCTAGGACGTCGTGCAAAAGCTGTCGACCGATGTGCAGGCCGTCGGCAATTTTAAACGAATCGTCCATATAGGGATCATTCACCAATCCCTTCCAACCCACCGTGGTACGCGGTTTTTCAAAGTAAACGCGCATCACCAACAGCATGCAGTCCTCGACCTTTTCAGACAGCTCTTTGAGACGTCGTGCGTACTCGTGAGCCGCTTCGATATCGTGAATTGAACAGGGCCCAACAACCACAAAGATCCGCGAATCCGTACGATTTAAAATCGCCTCTATATCTCTCCGACTCTGGCTAACAGTCTCTCTAGCGAGATCAGAGATGGGGATCTTCCCCTTTAAGGAAAAAGGAGTAATGAGTTTTTCCTGATTTTCAATGTTGATATCATCTACCGCGTCCATCGCCATTTTTTCACCTTGGGTAAAATAACAAAACGGCCGCTATTGTAACGATATATTTGCGCCAGAAAAGGCTAATCGCAGGAGATTTCCATAAACATCGGTATTCTTGGAAAATATAGCCCACAGCGCACTGGGTGAGGGCCAATTTCTTGTAACAGACGCGAGTAGTGCTGCAACTGAGCGGTGTAGCGCTGCTGCATGCTGCGGGAAAACTCCTCAAGCCCATCGGGATCTTCAGGTAGGCTGTATTTATAGTCGATTATCCAGCGTGTTTGGTCGGCGATAAACGTCAGATCGACGATCGATCGTTGCACCTGCGGTTCGTCTGGAAATTGGTAGTCGAGCGCCAATTCGGTCTGTGAATCTGCGTAACCGTTGAGTAACCAAAGTCCTGTAGGATCCTCCAACGTGTTGCTGACGGCGCGCAATAGCTCTTGTAACTCACTGTCGGACGCCAGTACACCCACCTCACGTAATTGCCCTCGCCAACCCTTGGTAAGGCCTTTAAGGCGGGTTTTAGGCCACGCCTCGACGCCCTCTACGGCGACTTGCTTTAGCGCCCGGTGCAGCGTATTGCCCAATTGCCGAGCACGCAGAGAACTTGAATCAAACGGCTCGGTTGTTGCGGATTGATTGTGGCGTTCGATGGCCGTAGTGGCGGGGCGATTGTCGATGCCACCATCGGCCGGTTGATGGACACTAAAATTGCCGGGTAATCGACGCTGTGAAACGACCTGTGCGGCGGTTGCAGACGCTATAGTCGTTTCAGTTTCGACCACGGTAACGGAAAAACGCTGAGCTTCAATGTCGGCTTCGAGAGACTTCCAGATGGGGGCTAGCAGGCACCCGCTCGCCGGCGCACTCCAGGCTTTGCCGGATTTGTTTAATTTTGCGAATAGATGCAATCGACTGATGGCACGCGTCGCAGCGACATAGATGATGCGAGTATTCTCAAGATGAAGGCTCTGTGTTTGTTCGTATTTTAGATATTGGTAGTGGGCGTCATCGTCGTTATCGTATGCCCCCCGGGCGGCCATTAGCAGTTCGCTACTTCCGCTATCATCGATTAACTCCTGCCAGCGCAGCAGTGGCTTATCGCTGGCCGGCGTTGCGCGGGAAAGCCCCGGCAGGAGCACCTGATCAAACTCTAAGCCTTTGGCCTTGTGGATGGTCATAATTTGGATGCCGCTGCGACCATCAATGGGATTATTGGCAACCGATGGCGAGGCATAGAGTTTTTCGACTGCGAGTTGTAAAGCGTCCCAATCGGCAATGTGGCCGGCCACTTGGTGCGTCGATAACAGGTCTAAAAAGCGTTCCACATCGCGCTTCTCGCTCGGGCTTTTAAGCGTTGCGTATCCTCCTAACCCTATCCAGCACTGCTCAACAGCGAGCCGTAAATCAGTCCGCGAGCGATGCGCCCATGCCTTTTTAAGCACCGGTACGATGCGCGCCAGCACCTTCCGTCCGTGTTCGCTTAGCACCGCCATAAACGCTTTGTCCGGCGCGTCGAAGTATTGCATTAGTTGCTCGATAATGATCGTTTGTCCGCTCGGCGAGTCTGCACCGCTGTGGCTAATTTGCAGTAAGTCGGCAAGATCCAGGCCACAAAAGGGCGCCCGCAGAACAGCCAGCCACGCAATTCGGTCGGTCGGTGACACCAACGCGCGGGTCAGTGATATCAGATCAACGACCGCCATCCGGGTCGCCAGTGGATCGATATCGGTGGCCTGCCATTCGAGGCCGGCGCTTTTTAAAGCCGGTATGATGGCGCGCAGATGCCCGCGACTACGAACCAATATGGCGACGCTTTGGGGTGCTTGGTTATCGCGAATGTCAGTGCAAATTTCGGCGATGCGTTGGGCCTCAAATTGCTCGTATGCATCGCCGCAGTAGCCGATAAAGTTAACGCCCGAGTCGGGGTCTTGGTTTTTACAGGCCACCGACTGCGAGTAGGGTACGGCACCGCGGACTATGTTTGGTTGCGCTGGAAACGCGACAGAAAAATACTCGTTGACCCAGTCTATGATGGGTTTTTGCGATCTGAAGTTGGTGGTCAACGACAGATTGCGGCATTCGATGGTTCCCAATGGTTGGCGTTGGGTTCGTAAAAATAGACCGACTTTAGCGTTGCGAAAGCTGTACAACGACTGCATTGCATCGCCGACTAAAAACAGACTCCGACCGTCTCCTGGCTGCCAACCCGACAACAGCGAGGCTAACAATTCAATTTGTGCCGCCGAAGTGTCTTGAAATTCATCCACTAGGATGTGACGCAGTCGGTAATCTAACCGAAGCGTGATGTCGGACACCTGACCGCGCTCGCCCTGAGACAAAGCCTCCATAGCGGCGAGCGTTATTGCGGGGTAATCACACTGGTTTTGTGCTTGAAACAAGGTATTCAATTCGGCGGCTAGTCGCGGCAGCAAATGCGCCAGCGCGTCGAGAATATCTTGCTGTGAGTGATCGATGGGACGGTCGGGTAGATGGCGCACCAGCACCATCAAAGAGTCTAGGTCGGCCTGTTCTCGGCACCACTCAAGTATTGTCTTCATGCGCTGTTTGTCGGCGCTATGGGTGCTCGGAAACCCCTCCCGAACGGTGACCGTCTTGCGCCATTGATGCTTTTTAGTCATCAACAAATCGCTTAATATTCGCCAGTTTAACAGCCCGTCAAAATTCTCTGGCGGTAAGCTTTCGATACCCACTAGGCGCGTCAATTGCGGATTTTTGTCGGCATCAACCCGGCTTGCAGCGGCGTCGGCCAGTGCGATCAGTTCACCCGCTACAGGCTTGAGCGCAGTGGACAAGCGGCTTAAGTTATCCGTGATCAACCGATCGGTCACCTGTTGAAAGTAGCTTTGGTTGTCGGCGGCATTAAATATCAGTGGTAACCACTGCTCTCGCTTTGCCAATAGATCGCACAAAAGCTGTTCGCAGCGAGCATAGTTATTGCCCATATGCGCCAGTAAGGCCGCGAGGTAGTCACCGGTGGGGCTTTGTTCTTCGAGCCGGTCGAGCAGGGTGCGCGCCGCAGATCGGTAGCAAATGTCGGGCTCTTCGCTCGGCTCCGGGAGTTGACCGAGCGTTGTTTCTAACGCGAACTGGCTGGCTATGTAACGGCAAAAACCATCGATGGTCTGAATCCGCAACCGCCCTGGCAATTCGAGTATATGCCAGTTTAATGCGGCGCTTCGAGCCAGTACCGCAGTCGCCAAATGCCATGTTTGAGCACCGTAGCTATCGCTCGGGCAGGGCTGAGTATCGGCTTCGCGGAGCGCCATTTGAATGCGCTGGATCATTTCGGCTGCGGCCTTGCGGGTAAAGGTAATGCAGAGAATTTCCTCCGGATTTTCGACTCCGGCGAGAAGCCTTAACAGCCGTTGCGTGATCAGTCCAGTCTTACCCGAACCAGCGGGTGCCGAGACGATAAAGCTCGACCGTGGGTCGAGTGCCTCGAGGCGTTGGCCGCTGTCACTCGGCTCAATGGTGGTCATGATTCGCCTGGGAATGTGCCAACGTTGCGAGCTCGGTTTGCTCCGACCAACGATTGAAGGGCAACAGGTACGCCTGTTGCGCAAAACCTGACGGGTGATACACCTGCAGGTCTACGCGGCCATGGCAAAATTCATCGGCTAGGGCGTGTAAACTGGCGCGCCACAGATCAACTTGAGCCGACCAGTCGTGGCTATCGCGCAACGCATCGGTTAACAATCCCTCGGCCTCCCCGAGAAACCTCACTTCAGCCCCTTTTAACTGAGCAAAAGCGCAGCCATTGACCGTTGGTTGCGCTGCTACCACATAGAGCGGTAACTGCGCATCGAAGAGTCTCTGCGCATGCCAGCCACCGGAACTAACGGCGCCGGACTTATAGTCGATGATCAATCTTTTTTCGCCAATTTGATCGATCCGGTCGAGCGTAAGCGACAGCGTTAATGTGCCGAGTTGAACGGTCGTCGAGTGTTCCAAAGCGAGCACCTCAAAAGGCTCGCGCTGGCGTTCGACGTCTAGCCATCGAGAGATAAGTTTCTGCAATCTACGGCGTTCCAACAATCGATAGCGGTCGCCCCTTAGACACGGAATATGCCGACTTTGGGTGTCGATTACATCGGCAATAATCTGCTCCAACTGCTGCTCGAGGAGCTGATCTGAAGTGTCGTGTAAATAGCTAGATGAACGCCAAGAATCCCATAGCAAAAACATGATTTGATGCAGTAGATTACCGCGTTGTAGGTTGGATAGCCCCTGATGCGGCAATTCTGGACGAGCCATTTTTAAACGATGAATCGCGAATGCATTGAGCGGGCATATGGCTTGATTGTTGATTAACGTCGCACCGCCTCGCACCGGCTCATGGGTAGGATCAAAGGGTACTGGCGATTGCATATAGAGTTCGCATTGGTCGCTGTCGGTTGGCTGGTATGGCGTATTGCCCGGTTGCTGTAAATGCGTCTTGACTGAGTCTTCTAAAAACACCGCTTGGCGTAATAGTGGACTGGCTTCGAGGGTTTCCTCACCGCGGCTTTGCGGATAGCTAAGGATTAAATTATGACTGTTTTGGTGAAAGCCGTGGAGCAGGTTTAGGGCAATCTCCAATTCGCGCTCGGGCAAGCTGTGCGGCATGCGGTGGATACGCTGAAAATCACTCGGTAATAAAGGGTTGATGTCGACCAGAGACGGCAAGCGTTTTTGCTCCAAACCGACGATCCATAGGTTGTCAAATTGCAACCCAGAGGCCTCTAATAAACCGAGTACCTGCAGCGGAGCGTCGGGCGTCTGCCGGTGAAATGGGTGCTCTAGGGCCATCGATTTTAACATTTGAACAGCCCGCGGTAGGCCGACTTCTATATCGAGGTTGTCGAGCTCTGCGTACTTTTCCAACAACAGCGTCCACTGTCGCTGTTGTTGGTATTCAAGACTGTTTAACGATCGCGCACCTGGCCATTCGAGGGTTTCTAGATAGTCTTGGAAATAATCCGCCCACGCCGAAAAATTTCTACGTATGGCTCCGGCACGGCGATTATTGCGGGCTATGTCGACAAATGCTTTTAGTCCCTCGGCAGTGTCGTCTGCGGGTTCAAAGCACTCTAAAAATTGGCTCGGTCTAAACTCGAATTGAGATGTCTTGCGCAGGCGTTTTTCAGCGTCGCCACGAACTTGCAAAGGCGTGTTGTCGAGCGCGCTGTATGGTGAATACAGCAGGCGCAGCCAAAAGGATAGTGGTTGCCGATAATCTAAAAAACCGAAAAGATCGAAGGCGGCGCTGATCAATGGCGTATTGGCTAGCGGTATGCCGGCTGAAAAATTTACTGGCGTGGCAACCGTTGCATCCGCCAGCGCGCTATCCAGTGCGCGCTCCAATTCCGCGATTCGCTGGTTTAGATCGGGAACCACAATCGCAATCCGTTGCATGGGATTGCGTTTTAATTGGTCCGCCGCCCAGCGACTGGCCATATGAATTTCCTGCGCTGAATCGACACAGGCAACCTGTCGCGCCCTTGGCAACAACCGCGATCCGTTACCATCATTCAGCATCTCGCACTGTGCGCCGTCGCTCGGTTGGCCGATGTCGCTATCCAACGGCGATAGATCCAGCGCTTTAAGCTGCTGAGTGGCGGCATCCAGCAACCGTTGTTGCATCGGCGGGATTGATTGAAAACCGTAAATATAGATCGCCGACAATGGTCTGCTATCTGCGCTGATAAAAGTTTTGGCAATCGGATGACAACTCTGGGCACGGGTTATCAGCGCATTTTTTTGTAATAGCTTTAAGTAAGCGGCACACCAAGTTTTAAATTGCTTTGCGCCATTGTCATCGCCGGGAATTTGCTCGAACCGCAAACCCCAGAGGGTGAGCGTATCGAAGGTTGTTTCCGCGAGGCCGGCGTAACGGAGTCCTAAATCTTCGTCGCAACTATCGATCGCGCGTTGCCAATAGTACTGACTTTGTGCGCGACCAACGACCGCCAGTCCGCTAAATTCGGCTAGGTGTAGATCCTGAATCTGATCCCAACAACTCTTTATCCAAGCATCCATTGAATACACGCTGGGGGCCTCCCAAACGCGTTTCTGCGGCAGGACCTGCCGTCCCCAGGCATGGCTAATATGCTTGGCCAACCGCTGGTTCGGCACAATGATTGTGGCCTTACTTGTGAGCGCAGAGTGAAATAGCGCACCGTTGATTAGCGGCGGTAGCGAATGGCTGTCGGTCATTGATCGGTGGTTTGGCTAGCGTGTTCGAACGCCAGCTAAATAGATCCTTAAAAGTGCACGAGGCTGTTACAATATAGCGATGGGAGTTTCGATACAAGCAATCACATTTTACTGGCTGCTCGGCGGGTTGTTCGTCGGCTTATGCTGCGGCTATGCGGTGGCAACCGGCCTCGCCAAACTGCGCATCGCGCGGCTTGAAACCGCCTTGGATATTGTCCGTCGTGCGGAGGTCACAACGCGCGACAACCTAGTTGCATCGGAGACCGCTAAACTCGATGCGTTGCAGCGCTGTAGTGCCTTGGAGCAAAAGAGTGAGAGTCAAATATCGCAACACACAGAACAGTTGGCACTGCTAGAAAATACCAAGCTGCGATTGGCCCAGGAATTTGAAAATCTAGCGAATCGAATTTTCGATGATAAACAATCAGCGTTTGCGGCACACAGTAAATCTGCTATCGATAGTTCGCTGTCGCCACTGCGTCGCGATCTTGGGGACTTTCGCAAACAGGTCGCCAGCGCTTATGATCGAGAAAATGCCGACCGCAACCAATTGATCGGCACCATCGGCGAATTACAAAAGCAAACACTGCAGATATCTGCCGAGGCCGCCAACCTCACCAATGCGCTGCGCGGAGACAATAAGGCGCAGGGTAATTGGGGTGAGTTTATACTTGAGAAGTTACTTGAGGATTCCGGCTTAAATAAAGGCAGAGAATATACAGTTCAAGTCAATCTTGCCGATGTAGAGGGTCGTCGACGCAACCCTGATGTGATTGTGCACTTGCCCGAGGGGCGCGACATCGTGATCGACGCCAAGGTCAGTCTCAAGGACTATGAGAGCTACTACAATGCCACCGATGAAGTCGCCAAGAGCGATGCGTTAAAAAAGCATCTCAACTCAATGCGCAGTCATATTCGGGGCCTCGCTGGCAAGAATTACGAACAGCTAGATGGCGTTAATAGCCTCGATTTTGTGTTGCTGTTTGTGCCCATAGAAAGCGCTTTTTTGCTGGCGCTTGACCGCGCTCCTCAGATGCAGCGAGACGCCTATGATCAAGGCATTATTCTCGCCAGTTCGAGTACCTTGATGGTCACGTTGAGAACCATTAAAAATCTCTGGCGCTATGCCGATCAGAATCGCAATGCAAAATTGATCGCTGAAAAAGCCGGAAGGTTGTATGACCAATTCGTTCTTTTTACCGAGAGTCTAGATGAAGTGGCTAAGCATATCGACCGCAGTAGTGACGCCTTGGGTACCGCGCGCAAGCGCTTATATAGCGGGCAGGGTAATTTGATCAAAAAAACTGAAGAACTAAAAATCCTTGGAGCCAAGGCCAAAAAGCAGTTGGTGATCGAGGATACAGATGATCTGCAGGCGCCGAGAATGCCGGATCAATCATCCTCGGTGGACGGCGAATGAATGCGCCGCCGAACAGTTTAATGTTGCTGGCATTGGCGTTGGTTATTGCGCTTGGCGCCTATGCGAGTTATCTGGGCCTGCAATTATGGCGACAAAAACGCCAGCGCGACATTGGCGCTCATCAGTTGGCCGAAATGGCCGACCAGCGGGCTAAAGAGGCGAGACTGTCGGTAGTTGTGATATGTAAAGCGCTGCTTAAAGACGATTTAACCGACACTGAGGCGGCAATGCGCATCGCTTATTTACGCAGACAAGTGGACGTTCAAGCCGATGAAGAATCACATTACAAAGTGTTTGAGAAACTAGCCGAGGCCACTGCTCACATTCCTATATTGGAGGATTGGCAGGCGCTCGAACGCAGTAAGCAGCGTCAGTTGACGCGCGAAAGACTCGCCGTAGAGCAACAGTTCAAAGAGTTTGTTCGTACCAGTGCTACCTATCTAGCTGCCGCCGACTCGGTCCCTGCGCTCGAGTAATAATCCGACTTCGAGGTGCTCGGTCCACGGAAATTGATCGAACACCGCCGCCTTGACGATGCGGTGGGTGAGCGCAAGTGTTTCTAGATTGTCCATCAGCGTCGTGGGGTTACACGATATATAAATAATCCGCTCGAATCGAGTGGCGAGTGCGAGCGTCGCTGGATCTAGACCGGCGCGTGGCGGGTCCACCAACAGCGTGGAGAACGCGTAGCTGTCGAGATCGATATTTTCCAGCCGCCGAAACGCCCGGACGCGATCAATGGCTTGGGTTATATCCTCGCTCGACATGCGCACTAGCTCGACGTTATGGACACCGTTGTGAAGCAAGTTGTGCTTGGCGCAGGCGGTTGCCACCTTGGATATTTCAGTGGCTAAAACGCGCCTAAAATTGCCTGCCAGGGCGACCGTGAAATTACCGTTGCCGCAATATAATTCGAGTAGATCGCCTCGATTATCGCGGCAGCATGCATCGGCCCAGGCCAGCATCTTTTGGTTAATCTTAGCGTTAGGTTGGGTAAATCCGGACTCAACTTGGCGGTAATCTAGGCTGCGGTTGCCCACCTCAAGACGCTCGGTAACGTAGTTGCGCTCTAACACACAGACTTGTTTACGGCTGCGCCCGATCAACAATATACCTAGATCGCTCTGTAATTTATCGGCCGCCAGTTGCCACTGGCTATCGAGTCGTCGATGATAGAGCAGGGTGACGAGCGCCTCGCCACTCAAAGTAGTTAAAAATTCGACGCCAAACAAGCGTTTGGCGAGCGTTGGCGAGGCATTGATGGCGCTGAGTAACGGCGCCATTAACGAGCCGATTAGCGGCGTGCCAATGGGGAAGGCCCGAATCACATAGGGCGTCTTTTGCCCGGCATGGGTCATGGCATAATGGGCGCCTTCGGCGTCGTGCCAAATGCGAAACTCGGCGCGCATTCGGAAGCCGTCCGGGGCCGACGCAAAGGTCTCTAATGCGGCGGTGTAATGACCGCACAACAGCGCGCTAAAGCGGGCTACTTTCTCATCGAGGTGGGTTTGATAGCGCTCTTGGGTAAACGTCTCGGCATCGTCATTATTCAAAAAAATTCTCTTCGTTTATCCTGTCTATCGGGGGGCATTATAACCGGTTCCAGCGGGCGCATAGCAAACTGTCTGCAGACAAAATATTGTCTGCTATACTCGATAGACAAAATCGGCAATTAGGGAGTAGAGCAGGGTGATATACAAAGTAATCTATGTGGTTTTTACATTGGCGTTGTCGCAGGTGGCCGTCGCAGAGTCCGCGGGTATTAAGGACGCTAATGTCATGCCCAATAGCAAAGCCGCTGAGGGCGCAGCAGTCTATGTGATTCAACCCCTCGATGGGCAGGTTTTGGATGCAAAAAAACCAATTGAGGTGAGTTTTGGGCTGCGTGGCATGGGCGTTGCGCCTGCCGGTGTGGTGGTCGAAAAGACCGGCCATCATCATCTGTTAATCGATCAGCAAGAACTTCCAGATTTGACCATGCCGCTGCCGGCCTCGGCTCAAGTCATCCATTTTGGTGGTGGGCAAACGCAGACCGAAATTCGTCTTGCTCCCGGTTCTCACACCTTGCAACTGGTGTTGGCGAATCAGTACCATATTCCGCATAATCCGCCGCTGATCTCCGAAAAAATCACTATTATTGTTGAGTGATCATCCTTTAGTCGCGGCTATTTGTTGTGGCGGCTATTTGGTCAGTTTTTGCGGCCATGATTAAGTCGTTGAGATGGAGGCCACCGATGGCGTGAGTCCACCAAGTAACCGTTACCGCACCATATTCTACCAATATCGTGGGGTGATGATCTTGGCGATCGGCAATCACGCCTATGGCCGCGGCAAACGCAATAGCATCGGCAAAATTCTGGCGCTTGTAGCGACAGCAGAGCTTGTCCACCTGGTGATCGACAGATACCTTCCAATCGCTAATCTGGGGCAACAGTTCGGCCAGATACTCGGACGCAATAGGCTGCGCGGCTCGATAATCGGTATCGCAATCGAGTTGATGCAATGGTGAAGCTGACGCTGCGGTCATAGCGTATCCTCTAGAGACAATTTTTCGGTTTCGGTAACCCAGCAATGGCCGCTACCACTCTTGCAGGGCTGCCAGGAAATAGACCCAGTAGGTATAAACTCGTGGCTTTTTCTACGCCTAGGTTATCGGCGACAGACCTCGCCAAAGGCCGCATCGAGGGAGAAAAACCAAACTCATCAAAAAAGCGCCGTGCGATAAACACGATCTCTAGGTGCTCTGGCGAGAGACAGATGTGTAATGTTGCGGCCTGTTTTTCAGCGCTGCTAGAATCCCACGCTGGGATATTTTCTAAGTAGCCGACAGACTTACTCATGCCCATGCTAAGGTTACCGCGGTGAGGTTACTGCAGCGGTGGCACTGGGACCGTGCCACCGCTCGGTTCGACGTCAGTCGTCACTCATGCCGAAAAACGACAGCAGGATGGAAAACAAGTTATAGACCATGACAAATAAGGTCACCGTAGCGGAGATATAGTTGCGTTCGCCGCCGTGGATGATTTCGCTGGTCTGCCACATGATAATACCGGTAGAAAGAACGGCAAACATACAACTCACGGTCAGCGTGAGCGCGGGCATTTGCAAAAACACATTGGCAATGCCGCCGATGAAGGCGATTAAAATGCCAATAAACAGAAAACCACCGATAGCGTTGAGGTTTTTACGCGTTTTTAAAACGTAGGCCGACGCCGCGAAAAACGTCACAGCGGTCGATCCCAGCGCCAGCATAATCGGCTCTGGCCCGCGCAGCGCGAGTACCGCAGATAAGATGGGGCCTAGGGTCACGCCCATAAATCCGGTGAGGGCAAACACCCAAAAGATCCCAGCGCCGCTGTTTTTGTTCTTTTCGATCATAAACAGCAACGCGAAGTAGGGCAGCAGCATCCATAAACCCATGTAGGGGACGCGCAATAGCATCGAGATCCCCGCCATGACGGCGCTGAAAGCAATGCTGGCGCCTAGCAACATGTAGGTATTGCGGAGCACCTTACCGACATCGCTGTCGAGTTGATTACCAATTTCTGCGTCCATACTGGCGCTGCGTGAAATTTTATCTAGATCCATTGTGCTGCTCCTTTAAACTATGTTTGTTTTGTTGCGAGGTAGCGTCTGCGCTACACCCCGGCTGCCGGCGTTGCTATAGCAAAACTTAATAACTCTAAGCCCTGTTGTTCACTGCGCAGACACCACCCTAAGCGTTCCCAGTCGCCCAATACAATACGCTCTTTTTGGCCATCGTCAAGTGCGTGACGCGCAGGCCTATGGGTATGCCCGTGAATTAGAACAGTTGCCTGTTCATCGTGCATTACGCGCCGCACCGCCGCCTGGTTTACATCCATAATGGCGCTCGGCTTATTGCGATTTTCTTGGCGACTCTTACGCCGCCACTCGGTAGCTATTCTTTGCCGCCTAGCGAGCGGTAAATGAGCTAACACCCAACGATAGATTGGGTTGCGCGCCTTGCGGCGAAAGCGCTGATAGTCGCGGTCATCGGTACACAATTGATCGCCATGCATCAGTAATAAACGTCGGCCATGATCTTTTACTACATGCCGGTCGGGCAGCAAAGTTGCCCCTGTGCGGCGCATAAACTGGCGATTCAATAAAAAATCTCGGTTGCCGTGCTGAATAAACAGTTGGGTTCCGCTAGCGCTTAATTCTGCCAGTCGGCGCTGAACTTCGTCGGCCATGTCGCTCGGATCGTCGTCGCCGATCCAGACTTCAAACAGATCTCCAAGTATATACAGCGCCCGCGCATCGCGGGCATGACTGTCGATAAACTGATAGAAGGCTTCGGTAACCTGAGGCCGCTCTGGCGCCAGGTGGAGATCAGATATGAATAATAAGCTCACGATACGTGCTCGTCAGACGGTTACAGATGATCGTAGTCCTCGCTGATTTGGATCGCTGTAATTTCAATTATCTCAACTGGAACGTCGCGGTGATAGCCCTCGGTGGCAGTGGTTACCGATTTGATGTTTTCAACCACGTCCATCCCTTCGACGACGTCGCCAAATACCGCGTAGCCCCAACCCTGAGGGGTCTTGCTGGAGTGGTTTAAAAAGCCGTTTTCGGCAACATTAATAAAAAACTGTGACGACGCAGAGTCGGGTTCAGAGGTGCGAGCCATTGCCAGCGTTCCCGGTACATTTTCGCGACCGTTGTCGGCTTCATTGATAATTGTTTCACGGGTGTCCTTCTCGACCATGTCGATGTCCATGCCGCCGCCCTGAACCATAAAACCATCGATCACACGGTGAAAAATTGTACCGACATAAAAATCATCGCGAGCATATTGCAAAAAGTTCTGTGCCGTTATCGGCGCAGCGTCGAAGTCGAGTTCAATGGAAATATCACCCATGGTGGTACACAGTGTAATCATAAAAAATCCTAGTTCGGTCGGCGTGCGAGATGCACCACTTGACCCTGTATTTTATTCGCTTGGCTGACAGTTTAACACCGCTTTAGCGCAGCGTTGCTGAAATCAATCTAAATTTCTCGCCGCCGCCGCCGATCAGCACAGCAGTTCGCGACTATGTTCTCGATATTGGGGTGTTTTAGTGCAATGCAAGCAATCGCAACGGTATAATTGGCGTTTAACTCTAAAGATTACCTACCGCGCTATGACAACCTCCGATAAACCGATCAACTTCATTCAACAGATAATCAATGCGGATATAGACGCAGGACAGGTTGGGCAAGTGGTGACGCGCTTTCCGCCCGAACCCAACGGTTACTTGCATATAGGTCACGCCAAGGCGATTTGCGTCAATTTTGGCTTGGCGCAAGAATACGGAGGTCATTGCCATTTGCGTTTTGACGATACCAACCCAGAGCGCGAGAGCGAAGAGTTTGTCCAGGCGATTATCGAAGATGTTCGCTGGCTTGGGTTTCAATGGCATGGCGACGTTCGCTATGCGTCGAGTTATTTTTCGCAGCTGTACACCTGGGCGACCTACTTGGTGCAACACAATCTTGCCTATGTGTGTGAATTGAACGCGCAGCAGATGCGCGATTACCGCGGCACCCTGACCGAGGGGGGTAAAGACAGCCCCCATCGCGATCGCCCGGCCGAGGAGAGTTTGCACTTGCTCGAACAAATGAAGCAGGGCCATATCGATGAGGGTCGAATGACGCTGCGAGCAAAAATTGATATGCAATCGCCGAACATCAATTTGCGAGATCCAGTACTCTACCGGGTGAAAAAGCTCGCGCATCACCGCACCGGTAGCGACTGGAATATATACCCGTCGTATGATTTTGCTCACGGTCAAGAAGATGCAATTGAGGGCGTTACCCATTCCATTTGCACCCTCGAATTTGCTGCCAATCGGCCGTTGTACAATTGGTTTATAGAGCATCTGCCGGTTCCCTCTAAACCACGGCAGTACGAGTTTGGTCGGCTCAAGGTCAATTACATGGTGACCAGTAAGCGCAAGTTAAAGCTGCTGGTCGATCAAGGGCAGGTCGACGGCTGGGACGACCCCAGAATGCCAACGCTGTCAGGTATGCGTCGCCGCGGCGTGACGCCCACTGCAATTCGCAACTTCTGTGACAGTCTAGCGGTTGCCAAGACCGACGGCGTGGTCGATATAGGTCAATTGGAGCACTTTATCCGCGACGATCTCAACCGCGATGCACGGCGCGCGATGTGCGTTCTGGATCCGATTAAGTTGGTCATAGAGAATTATCCAGCCGAAAAACATGAATCTTTTAACGCGTCTGTTCACCCCAATCGCGAGGATATGGGAACTCGCGAAGTGCATTTTAGCCGACATTTATGGATCGACCGCAGTGACTTTAGTGAGGACAGTTCACTCTCTCGAAAGAAGTATAAACGGCTGGTGCTGGGGGATTATGTGCGGCTGAGAGGCGCCTATGTGGTGCGAGCCGACCAAGTGGTTAAGGATCAGCAGGGCAACCTAGTGGAAATTCATGCCAGCCTGGTGCCCGACACAGTGGGAGCTAATCCCCCCGAAGGCTGTAAACCGAGAGGGGTGATTCACTGGGTCTGTGCCGACCGCTCGATCGAGTGCACGGTGCATCGCTACGACCGGCTATTTAGTCAGCCACTGGCAGATTCGGCAGAGCAATCGTTCACTGATTGCCTCAATCCAGACTCGCTGGAAGTCATTAAAAATTGCCAAGCTGAAGCGGCCTTGGGTGATGCCCGCGTTGGCGAGCACTATCAGTTCGAACGCGAGGGCTATTATTGTTTGGATAGTGGTGCCGGAAACGATGGCGAATTGGTCTTTAATTGCACCATTGGTTTACGTGACACCTGGCAAAAATAAACTTACCGACACGCAGAGTTAGATGATTAATCTAGTTCGCTAAATGAGTCCGTCGATGACACTGTATCTCTATAATTCCGCGACCCGTAGTAAACAACTCTTTGAGCCACAGAACCCCGAGCGCATCACTATGTACGTGTGCGGACCAACGGTTTACAACCGAGTGCATATAGGCAATGCGCGTCCGGTGGTGGTGTTTGATACGCTCTTTAGATTGCTCAAAGACTGTTATCCTCGGGTAGACTACGCACGAAACATCACCGACATAGACGACAAAATCATGCACCTGGCCGCCACCCGGGGCGAGGATATAAAACAGGTCGCTCAGCGTTATACCGAATACTATGCGCAAGATATGGCGGCATTGAACAATCTCACGCCAACGCTGGTTCCGCTGGCGACCGAACACGTGCCGGAAATGCTCGATATGATCGCGCGTTTGATCGATAAGGGGTACGCGTACAACAGCGACGGGCATGTGTTGTTTTCGGTGCAGAAAATGGACGGCTATGGCGCTCTCTCAGGTCGTTCATTGGAACATATGTTAGCCGGTGCGCGGGTTGAAGTTGCCGATTACAAGCGCTATGCCGGTGACTTTGTGCTCTGGAAACCGTCTGCTGAGCATGAACCTGGCTGGCCAAGCCCCTGGGGAAGAGGGCGGCCCGGCTGGCATATAGAGTGCTCTGCAATGGCGGAAAAGCATCTCGGTGAGACTGTGGATATCCATGGAGGAGGACAGGATTTATTGTTTCCCCACCACGAAAATGAGCGCGCACAGAGTTGCTGTGCACACGATGGTAAACCGCTCGCTCGGTATTGGATGCACAATGGTTTTATCAACATCGACGGCGAAAAAATGTCTAAATCGCTGGGCAATTTTAAGTTGGTAAGCGATTTGCTGACCCAGTATCCAGGCGAGGTTATTCGCTATGTGGTGCTCTCGGCACACTACCGCTCAGAACAAAATTTTCATGTCGAATTACTGAATGCGGCGTGGCGCTCACTGGATAGCTTGTACGGTTTTTTGCGCACCGCAAATGACCTAGATGCACTTGCGGTAGACTTAAAGGCGGCTGCTGGATACAAGGCGTTATTGGACGATTTAAATACGCCCATAGCGCTCAGTGAACTGCACCGCTTGGCGCGCGATATGCAGCAGGCAACTGGGCAACGGCGACAGCAACTAAAATACGAGCTGTTGGGGGTCGCAGATCTACTCGGGTTACTACAACAAAACCCCGATGATTGGTTTACCCGTGCGCGCAGCAATGATGCCATGGCGGCGGACGAGATCGAGGCAGCCATCAGCGCAAGGCAGTCGGCAAAGGCTTCTGGCGATTATGGCACTGCCGACGAAATACGTAAGAACCTCGAAACTCGCGGCGTCATTCTCGAAGATAGCCGGCAGGGCACCCAATGGCGGCGAGGGTGAATAATCGACCGTCGGTTAAACGGAGACCGATGCCGAGCTGATGTAGGACCTGTCTGATACCTGCTCTGGGCCGCTGTTCAATATCCGCATGATCGCGACAACCGCTTTTTCTGCGACCGCTCGGTAACTGCCAAATTGGGCGCCATATACGCCTAGGTAGCGCGCATTTTCGAGGATCAGCAGGCGCCGTTCCCAAGCGTTGGCGGCGCTGCGAGTCAGGGGTTTCGTCTTTAAGCCAGACCAGGCATCGCTCGGTGCATGCCGGAAGTGGGGGAAGTGGTAGCGCAGCGCATTCGTCAAGTAGTCGACGTCGGCCATCGAGGTTTCCACCCGGTCCGGGCTTCCAGAAAAAGCGCGTTCAGCCCCCCCAACGAGGGTGCCGCCGCGCCATGGAACAATCGCTATACGGGGCCCATGATCCGGCCCGTCGACGCAGAATCGTCGATCACTCAGCGGTTCGCGAAATTCTATATAGGTGCTTTTAATTAACTCGGAGCGTGGAAGTTGTCCAAGCGCGCCGATGGTTTGCTTGACCTGATCGCCCCACGCGCCGCCAGCGTTGACCAAAAAACGGCAATCAAAAGCGCGCGAGCGCGAGCCTTTGGTTACCCGCACTCGATAGCCATCGTCGGTCGGTTGCGCACCGTCAAAGCTGACCGGGCAAAGCGCCATAGCACCGTGCTGCTTGGCAGATCGGAGTACTTCTTTTGTTAATTGGGCGTCATCGGATTGGGCGTCGCGCAAAGCAAACACAGCGCGTAAATTATGCTGATTCAAACCAGTTAGATCGCGCCATTGATCCTCAGGAATACGCCGATGCCAAGGTAGATTTGTACCCGCCGACAGACAATCGCGGAGCGTCAGTTGCAGAGCGACACGCCAAGGTTTTTGTTGGCTATGGGAATAAATCGGTACATAGAACCAGTCGCCATCGACTAAGTCAGGCGCTATTGAGGATAGGATTTCACGCTCTACAAGACGCTCTCGTGCTTGGAGCAGAGACAGCGGCGCCATGTATTCTAACCCCGGGCCGATCAGCTTGCCGGACTTTGACGAGTTACCCGACCCCCAGCCACGCTTCTCGACGATAATAGTGGAGAGACCGTTGATCGCTGCTGCTTGCGCTATTCCCGCACCAAGAATACCGCCGCCGACAACGCATAGATCAAAGTGCGTCGACATGGTAGCACTGCTGTGCGGTATGTAGGTTCATGAATGGGACTCTCAACGCTAAGATGCAGACAATAGTTTTCCGATATCAAAAGTTTCCACTAGGTCGGCCCCCGCGGCAATTAATGCTCTGGCCTCGCCAATATCGCCTACTTCATAAACGACTGTGGTCGACGCTATCTTGTCGAGCGCCGAGGATTCGGGCAACGCCACTTTATCTATAAATACATAGTCAGGAAGTATGCCCTTGATTTGCTGTCCCTGCAAATCCATCCAGTCATTTAGCACTACGCCGGTGCGCTGCCAGTTGGCCTTTGCAGCTAATGCGATCAATGGGTAATCAGCGCTGATAATGACCAACTGCTTTTGTAATTGCAGGCGATAGGGTTCTAAAGCATCGATCAACATTTGGCGGTCAAAGCGAACCAGACTCGCGGTCTTGATTTCCAAAAACACATGGACTTCGGGGTGGCGGAACAGAATGTCACTGAGGATGTCGAGTGTAACGATTTTTTCAGCCTCGAATGCAACGCCGAATCGTTCTGATTCACTCGCTGGCAGTCGAACTAACTCATCGACCCTGTGATCCACAACCATGCGATCGGCGTGCTCGATGCCGCTAACCCTTCCCATACAGGCATCGTGGTAGATCACGGGTTGGCAGTCGGCACTAAACTGAATATCAATTTCAACAAACAACGCGCCAGCTTCGATCGCTGCGATAATCGCAGATCGGGTGTTTTCCGGGGCCCGGGCACGGTAGCCTCGATGCGCAACGAGTTGCTCGGCGCGCATACCTAAACCGCAATGGTCGGCGGGTGACTAAACCCGCTGCAATGGACTAAAAATGCTATGCTTACAACCTCCATTAACGAGCATACCCAAATGTCTTTAGTGCTATTTGAAGTTCGTGATCATATTGCCCTGATCACTTTGAACAATCCACAAAAAAGAAACATGTTGACGCTCGAAGTGTGCGATCAGATCACCGAATATGTTGCGCAGGCAGAGGCTCATGCCGAGGTGAAAGCGTTAATAGTTACTGGCGCTGGGAGCGCCTTTTGTGCCGGTGGGCAACTTTCGGACATCCATCCGAACTCTAAAATACTGAACCGTATTTACAGTGGTTTTTTAAGTATTGCCCAGTGCACGATTCCAACGGTCGCTGCGGTCAATGGACCGGCGGTAGGCGCAGGATTTAATATGGCGGTCGGTTGCGATGTGCGCATCGTGACCGAAAAAGCGCGCTTTGAACCGCGATTTTTCGGTTTGGGCTTGCATCCCGGTGGCGGCAACAGTTGGATGATGCGACAGTTGTGCAATTGGGATACTGCGGCGGGCATGTTACTTTTCTCCCAAGCGTTGACCGGCGCCGAGGCGGTGGCAAAAGGCCTAGCTTGGGAATGTGTCGACAGCGACGCATTGCTTGACCGAGCGATTGCCTATACTGCCAATATACGGTCGACGCCGAAAGAACTGCTGGTGCGAACCAAACAGACGTTGCGCAGTGCCGATGCCGGCAAGAGCCACGATGAAATCATCGACATTGAAACTGAGCATCAGGTGTGGTCGTTACAACAGCCCTATGCGCAAACGGCGATCGCCACCATGATGAAAAAAATTAGTAGCGACACCGATGTCTGAACCTGCGGCGTAACGGATTCAATGGTTGTGAAAGGAAAGTTTGGGCTCAAAAACCGCCACGTGGCGCAGTATAGATGACTGCGTTAAGCCCGCGCCGCCGCGATCGAAGATCCAACGAAGCATTATCATCAGCTTCATCGCTGAGTATCGGATCTGTATCTACGGATTGAGTCTTGCTCGCTCAATGATTAAAATACGCCGCAACTTTTGCTAGCAAAGAACGCCCATAGCATTTCACGGGTGATTCATAGGAATTTTTATGCGCACAGTCATGCATGCCAAAATACACAAGGCCACGGTTACTGAAGCCAACCTAAACTACGTGGGTTCGATTACTATCGACGAGGATCTGCTCGATGCGGCGGGTCTTTGGGCCAACGAAAAAGTACTGGTGGTGAGTAACACTACCGGCGTCCGGCTCGAAACCTACACCTTGGTCGGTCAGCGCGGTTCAGGTTGTATCTGCATGAATGGCGGCGCGTCGCACTTGATAGGAGAGGGTGAAGAGATCATTATTATTGGCTTTATGCTCACCGACACACCGATTTTGCCGAGGGCCATATTGGTGGATAAAGACAACCGGTTTGTCTGTGATATGACCGAGACAGCGCTAACCACCACCGACGATCTCTTGTGATCAGGTTACAAGTCTGCGCTATTTGTTTTTTAGTGTCAGGGACAACCCTAGCGCAATTAGATTGAGAGGCGATTATAGACGCTGTTTACTTTAGCGTTTGGCTTAGACCTTTGGTATAGACCTTTGGCATAGACCTTTGGTACAGGCCCTTGGTACAGGCCTTTGGTATAAAATAGAAGCAAGAATGTGTGCAGAATTTGATGCGACATCATCAAAACAAACAGTCAATTACTTCTGCACTATACTTCGCAGCCGTGCTTCGCAAGAATGGGCCAACCTCTTGACTTTTTCCATCAGAATCAATTATGCCGATATTGATGCAAGTGTCGGTATCACCCCTTAATTTTG
>Ga0115006_10000218_pt1 | contig 30383 bp, 17 predicted proteins | sample ArcOceMetagenome_3_FD_88943 | JGI IMG/M metagenome (GOLD analysis project Ga0115006, IMG submission 88943) | Marine eukaryotic phytoplankton communities from Arctic Ocean - Arctic Ocean- Svalbard ARC20M Metagenome | ecosystem: Environmental > Aquatic > Marine > Oceanic | place: Arctic Ocean...
ATAATTGGTGAGGGTAAAGGAGGAACGTTAGAATCAATCATATTACAAAACTTAAAAAGTTTAAAAAGTAGTGAAATCTTTGGAAAAGAAACTCAAAAGACGACTGCGGACTTTAAAAAATTATCAATAAATCTTAACCAATCAATCAAAGATATAGGTTCTTACTATTCAACAACTAATGGTGCTGGTAAAGTTACCGTTGCAATTGATAAATTGTTTGATGATATGTACAAGATTTCCAATTCATTTCAGGAAGAACTAACGAAACTACAAGATGGGGTTGAGTTCAAAATGAATGAAGTAATTTCAGGTAAAGACGGTATTGGATTTGAACCCACAATACGAAATATTGTTGCAATAATATTAGCATCAGCAGATACGTACATCAGACTATTGAAAAGTGTTCACCTTCAGGCGTACAACGTCTCAGAAAAAAGAAAAACCATAATTCAAGGATTCACCAATGAAAGTGTGGGTGATGCTATTTATCCGTGGCCTGAGATTAAAAAACAAAGTACAGGAACAACTAAAGTACTTGCATACCCTGCAGAATCGGATTTGATACAGAAGTTACGATCTGATGATATGACGTTATGGCCCGAAGTACAATTTGTAGAAGAATATGCTGCGGTATCTACACAAAGAACCGACAATCAAGGTGGTAATGAATCTGATACAAGTTCAATTAGGTTTGAATTTGGAGATAGTAATAACGAAGAAAAAAGTACTAACAGAGTATCTACGTTTGATGTATTACCTGGTAGTCCTTATAGTGATAAAAACTTAGATTCATTCTTATATGAAATCTATGAGAGGTCACAACTAATTACGTTATATGACACATTCAACGGACCAACCTTAAATGAACTTGGTAAACGAGAATTTGAAACGATACAAAATTTAACGGGGGAGGATTACTTTCTTATTGATATTTTAAGAGGTAGTCAAATATCAAGTAGAGAAAGACATTTAGAATTGATGAGGTCATTCTCACCATACGAGAGGTATCCATACCATGAAGATAATCAAATCACGGTTCCGTATTTGTTGGATAATTCAACAAAATCGTTCACGTTAAAAGATTATACAGGTGAGGACACTGTAATCTCGAAAAATGGGGAATATGAAAAATTACAAACGAACTTAGACCAATACATAAGTGAAGAATATAGATCAAAGATATATCCTTTTAATTCTGACACGTATTTGGGTTACCTAAACAAGACTACGTTTGCAAAAACCGAACTAAATGTTGGTAATGCACTTAGTGTTGATACGGGTAAAGGGTTTATTAGTAGTCCTGTAAGTCCACGTAGTTGGACGAAGGGAAACCAAGTTGTTACGAATATGTTTAATGAAACATTCTCAGTAGAAAATACAACAACTAAATTAAATATTTTAAACACTCCGTATTTCCACAAATCAATTTACGAAGGATTTCTCAGTGGAGAGTCCCTTGGGAAATATAAGTCAGCGGCTTATCTTTTACTTAATTCGTTACCATTTAAAGATTTAAAAGACACAATTGAGTTTATTGATCCTAATTCAATAACTCCATCATCTACCCTAATACCGATATTCTCAACTGATAAAGTTTTGATGTCATCGTTATTTAGAGAAATCGGGTCGACACATTACGTACCTTACCACTTAATATTGAAGTGGGGGTCAATATATCATAGGTATAAGGAACACATTATTAATAATGTGGATATACTTTCGGGGTTAAACACACCAATTGACGGTGATGAATATTTTGATAACTCATTAAATTTAACATTTGCAAGTTCTATAACAAGGTCGTCACAAACAGATGTGGGTATACATCCACGTTATTCTGCGGTTTACCATCAAGTGGTGAACGGGTACCTATATTATAATGTAAATGATACAACACCAACCTCATTTGATAATGTGGTGGGTACTAACACTTTATTTATAAACGCGTTTGACACAACTAAAGGTAAATACTATAATTCATTTGTAGATAATAGTCGTTTTACTTCTACAGATCTTAGACTAACGATACTACCATCAACAGGAACCAACATAAAACGGGACCTTTATTTAGATTTTAATGACTCAGAACAATTTAATTTCAGGGTAAATTGGGTGGATAATCAAAGTAGTGAATTTATTGTGACAGGTAAAACATTACCAACACCAATGGAATATTTTGGGGGTATGTCAACTAATAATGAAAAGGTTATTGACTTAATTGGGACATTTAGTCCTGACATCTTAACCTCGTTTGAGGAAGCGTTTTTAGATTTTTCAAGTGAAGTGATTGATAGTCATACACCATATAAAAAATATGAGACAGTTTATTACCCTAAATTTCAAGACCTTCTAAAAGAAATTGTGACTGTCGAGAAAAAAGATAGTGACGTTCTTAATACTGGATCAATTATAAATACAATTAGTTTAAGACAGGAAGAAAACCAAAAGAAGGCTACTGAAAATATTCTAACGACACAGAATATGTTAGAGTTAACCATAACAAATCCAAAGGAGTTAAATCCACATATTTTAAATGGTTATATTAATTTTAACAGTAGAAATTTGTCAGTTGGTGAGTTTCAAGCGTCACAAGTGTCAAGTAATTCAAAATACATTGAATTGTATATTGGGGAAGATATTGATGGTAATTATTTAGATTTTTTCAATATCAGTAATATTGAACTTAGTGAGGAAAATGTATTTGCATTCAGACCAATAGTTCAAATATATGGTGGTTATAAAAAATCGGGTGGTGTAACAACTAAAACAGCATTCATCGAATATCTTACGACTTCAATAGTGGCACCACAAAACAGTAGACAAAGTTTATTTTTAAATCAGATATATCGAAAATTACCAACATTAGAAAGACTTAAGGATAAGAACAATAATTTGGGTATCATAAAAGGTTATAATGAGGACACAACAATTAAGTTGGAGTTATACAATGATATAAAGAGTTTAAACGATAAATGGATCTCAGGTAATTCTATGGGTCAAAGACTCTTAATGGAAGAGTTCATGTTTTTAGACAAGGCTAATAAAGATATTGGTGATGAATTGTTTATTGACTTAAAGAAATTAATTCAACTTGGTGATACCAAAAATTCAAACATTGATTTGTATTCTACAATTGGAATATTAATTGCACGAACGGGAATTGATATGAGGGTATTACCCGCATATGTTAATTTCTATGAGAATGAAAGTAGAAGAACGAGAGTCAAACCTTCAGACACAATCGCGTCGGTAATGTTTGGTAAATTCTTAGAAGTGGATACTGAATATTCAACACCGAAAGCAATCTTACAATACGTATCAGGGGGATCCAAACATTTAAATCTATCAGACATTAATGATAAATATATGTATAAGGATGATGGTGTTGATTTAGAAAGTCCACAAGACAACCCCATACTAATCACCGATCCTGATTATTTTAATAATTCAAATTTAGCTAAGTCAAATAAGGTAGTTGCTTTCGAAGTTAGTTTTGGAGACCAAAACCAACAAATGTTTAAGGGTATCTCATTGGATCAGAAACAATTTAAGAATACCTACGAATCAAATCTTGCATTAGAAAGACTTACAAAATCACAATCAGGTTCAGGTGTTTTACAGGTTGACACAAGTTTGTTTGACATCTACAGAACAAGATCTTATTCTTGTACCGTAACCGCGATGGGTAACGCAATGATACAACCGACCATGTACTTTCAACTGAAAAATGTACCACTATTTGCGGGAGCATATTGGATTGTAGAAGTGTCACATGCAATTGCAAACAATTCTATGACCACAACCTTTAAAGGTGTGAGAATACCGAAAGATTCGTTACCTAACCCTAAAGATTCATTTATCGCAACATATAGAGTTCTATTTGATAAGATTCTTAAACGAGCAGTCGCAAAACAAAAAGAACTAAACGACCCTAATGGTGAGGGTAAACTATCTACCGTAACCACTAAGGACGGTACATTCAGTACGGATTATCAATCACCTATTAAAGGTGAGACTTTATTGGAAGAGGTTGGGTATAGTAAATTTGGTATACCATTTAATGGAAAAGACAACAACACTACAATACAAAAAATAAAATACACAGGTAATAACACCGCAAATCACGGTACGTGGTTAAGAGCTCGTGTTGATCATATTGGTGCACATTTGTCAGATAGTAATGATTTAAGTTTAGTTAACTTTGCAAAACAAATAACCGTTAATCCGAGTAAGATGAAATGGTCAGAAATTAAAGGAACCACAAATACCAAATACTTCTTTACCGCACCTTATAATATGAATGTGTTAAAAGATAGTAGTCCACTCTTCTTGTCTGGGAGTCGTAAAACGACATTTTATAACCCAAACAATAACTTACGTAAAGAAATACCTCACCAATCAGTGACTGATACTAATGTTGGTACAAGATTTATTGAAGGTCCAATTGATAATGGTAGTCGAGGTGAGTACGGAATAACGATGTCTAAAATACTAATGAAGGACTTAAAACTAAGTAAGGGGGATGTCATTTACTTTTTAACTACCTAATCTTGGAGAATTAACAATAACGGGATATTTATAATAAAACGACAAAATTATGGACAATATAAAAGTAGGTTCTGCAATTGAAAATTTCTTATCAAAAAAGAAAGTTACGAATCTCAACGAAGATGGTACAGAACAAGAAGTATGTGATATGGATACGGGAGTATGTCATACCGTACGTTCTAAAGACGGTCTTGTTGAAAGAATTAATAAAAGATACCTTACCGAAGACGGTAGACAACTATTAAGTGATTAACCATGAGTTTAGAAAAACAATTACGCGAAGAGTTAGATAGATATAATAGTATTAACAACTATCAAAAAAAATCTATTAACGAACAAGAAGAATTAGATCCAACGGATTTACCTACAGGAGATGAACCAATAGGTGACGCACCAATAGGAGATGAACCAGTGGGTGATGCACCTGTTGACGACTTACCTGTTGACGACTTACCTGTTGATGATGCACCTGTCGATGAAATTCCAGCTGAAGAACCTGAAGGGGACTTTGATACGGAAGAAATTGACATTACTGACTTGGTTAACATGACACAAAACATCAAAAATGACTTGGATTCAAGTAAATCTGATAATGATGCTGTTATAGGTAAAATGGGAGACCTGTTTGGTAAGTTAGACGATTTAGAATCTAAACTTTCTAAAATGGATGATGTAATTGCTAAAATTGATGGTCTTGAGAGTAAGGTTACACAAATGAAAGAACCAACTCCACAAGAAAAACTTGAAATGAGATCTTTAGATTCCTATCCATTCAACCAAAGTCCAACTGATTTCTTTTCACAGAAACAAGGTGAGATGAAAAAAAGTGGTAAAAATGAATACGTCATCACTAAATCAGATTTAGACGATATAAATCCAGGTCAGATGAGAGCATCTTTTGGAGAAGAAGATGAGGACGATGGTCCAGTATACTAAAAAATGAGTTTAAGTTCGGACGTTAGATTTTTATTGGAGGTACAAGCACAACTTAGAATACTCCATTGGCAAACTAAAAGTCATGCAAAACATCTTGCATTGGGTGATGCTTATGAAACATTAGGCGAACTTATTGATACATATGTTGAAACATGTATGGGAATTCATGGTAGATTTATATTAGGTGATGAAGAAAGAAGTTTAAGTATACAAAACTTGTCAGATATTGATTTGTTAGGTATGGTTAAAACAGTAAGGGTAAGTTTCCAAAACATGGACATCAATCCAAAGGATGTCGACCTACTAAGTTTACGAGATGAAATGTTGGTTATTATAAATAAACTTTCTTATCTCCTTACTTTAAGGTAGTTGTAAATTAAATTAAGATATTTTAAAATATTAAAGTCCAGGGGGTTGACCTTTGGACTTTTTTTGTGTACCTTTTAGTATAAACAAATAAATATTTTAAATTATGAGCACAATCGACGCGATACTCAATCAGTATCAAAAGAACAACAATCCATCCGCAGGCGGAAACCGAATTTCAAGTGAAGAAAGACTTAAAAGGTACTTCACAACCATCTTACCGAAAGGAACGAGAAATGGTGAAAAAAGACTTCGTATTCTACCAGCCACTGATGGAGGGTCACCATTTGTAGAAGTAAAATTCCACGAACTCCAAGTTAATGATAACTGGATGAAAATATATGACCCAGCACAGGTAGGTGAGAAATCACCATTAAACGAAGTAAGAGATAGTTTACTTGCTACAGGAATGGAGGAAGACAAAAAAACTGCAAGAACTTACAACGCAAGAAAATTCTACATTGTTAAAGTTATCGATAGAGATAACGAAGAAGACGGACCTAAGTTTTGGAGGTTCAAACACAACTACAAACAAGAAGGACCTTTAGATAAGATCTTCCCAATCTTCAAAAACAAAGGTGATATTACTCATCAAACTGAGGGTAGAGATTTAATCTTATCACTTTCATTAAACAAAGCACCTAATGGTCGTGAGTACACAACTATTAGTTCTGTTATGTATGAAGATGTTGGACCTTTATCAACAGATCCTGAACAGGCTAACGCATGGGCAAACGATCCACAAACGTGGGAAGATGTTTATTCTAAGAAACCTATTGAGTATTTGGAATTAGTTGCATTAGGTGAATCACCAAGATGGGACAACGACCAAAAGAAATTTGTAGGAACTAACGAACCAACAACGGTTGAATTTTCGAATCCAACACCTGTTGTAGATCCACAAACTGCGGCACCTAAATCTGATGATTTACCGTTTTAATTAACAAACCTATGGGTCCCCACCTCAAAAAGATTTTGATGGAAACATCTGGTGGAGCACGAAACCGACCTTTTGTCGGCCCCGAGGTTGGGGACCCTTTTATAATATAAACATGGCAATAAAGAAAAAAGATTTTAAAAGTATTAAATCGAAGTTTTCTAAACAAGCTAAGTTTAAGTCTGATAGATTTTTTGACTTAGGTGATTCTTTTTTAGATGCTACAGGTTTACCAGGACCAGCAATGGGACATATTAATATGTTCTTAGGTCACACAGATACGGGTAAAACAACTGCACTTGTAAAAACGGCAGTTGATGCACAAAAGAAAGGTATACTACCTGTTTTTATCATTACAGAGCAGAAATGGGATTTCCCACATGCAAGGTTAATGGGTATGGAGATTGAGGAAATTGTTGATGAGGAGACGGGAGAAATTGAATATGATGGGTTTTTCTTATTTAACAATGAGTTTCAATACATTGAACAGATTACGGATTACATTAATGAATTATTGGACGCACAGAAAAGTGGTGAGTTAGAATATGATTTACTTTTCTTATGGGATTCAGTTGGTTCAGTACCATGTAAAATGACTTTTGATGGTAAGGGTGGAAAACAACACAATGCATCCACGTTAGCTGATAAAATAGGTATGGGACTAAACCAAAGAGTTTCAGGGTCAAGACGAGTGGATTCAACTTATACGAACACACTTGTTGTAGTAAACCAACCATGGGTTGAGTTACCTGATAATCCATTTAGTCAACCTAAAATTAAGGCTAAGGGTGGTGAATCAATTTGGTTAAACTCCACATTAGTATTTAGGTTTGGTAATCAGAAAAACGCGGGTACTAACCCAATCTCAGCAGTAAAAGATAAGAGAAAGGTAAAGTTCGCAACAAGATCTAAGATTTCAATTATGAAAAACCACGTAAATGGTCTTGGGTATGAGGATGGTAGAATTATACTAACAGCACATGGGTTTCTTTCAGGTAAAGACGCCGCTGAAGAGAAAAAGTCGTTAGAGGCTTACAAATCAGAACATGCCGCTTATTGGAAAGACCAACTCGGTATTGAAGGTGACTTTGATATCAAAGAAGAACAAGGATAGAATGTTGAACCTCATAACAGGTGATAAATGTCAGTATTATTAGTAGACGGAGATAACTTACTTACGATTGGATTTTATGGAGTAAAAAATTACTTCTATAAAGGTGACCATATTGGTGGGTTATATCACTTCATTAACACATTAAGAAAATCTTTCGAACTTTATAAACTCGATAAGATAGTTGTCTTTTGGGATGGTGAAGATGGTGCGGCTACTCGTAAAAAGATGTATTCACGTTATAAGGAAAACCGAAGACAAAGAATCCGTTCCGACAAGGAAAAAGAATCCTACACAAAACAAAGAAGAAGAGTCCAACAATATCTTGAAGAACTTTATGTTAGACAAGGTGAGTTTGAATTCTGTGAAGCAGACGATTGTATTGCTGAGTACGCACAAAGAAGTACTGAGAATACAATTGTTTATTCCTCTGATGGGGACTTAGCACAATTGGCATCCGACACTACAAGGATATACAACCCATCACACAGGAAACTTTATAGTCAAAATGATATAATACAATACGAACATCAAGATCTACACATACAGAACGTTAAAATCGTTAAGATAGTATGTGGTGATCGATCAGATAATATTACTGGGATATATAATTTAGGAATTAAGAAAATGTTAAAACTTTTCCCTGAATTAAAAACAAGACCTGTGACTTTAAATGAAATTATTGAACGTTCAAATGAATTATTTGAGGAAGATAAGAATAATAAGACAGTTAAAAACCTCTTAACGGGGGTTACAAAATACGGTATTTACGGAGAGGAATTTTTTAACCTTAATGAAAGTATTGTTAGTTTAGACCAACCGTTTCTTACAGGTGAAGCTCGAGAAACAATCACCGACCTTATCCATGAAAATTTGGATCCTGAAGGAAGATCCTATAAAAACACGATGAAGATGATGATGGAAGATGGTATGTTCACCGTTCTCCCTAAATCAGATGATGCGTGGGTAAAGTTCCTCAACCCTTTTTTACGTTTAACACGTAAGGAAAAAAATAAAAGAATAATAAAAATTAAAAATCATGACTAATAACGACTCAACTAAAGTAGAATTTTTGTTATCCCTTAGTGGTAACATAATTTGTCAAAGATTCTTCAATGTGAAGGATTTTAACCATAATGCAAAAAGATCTTTAGATATTAATACAGATGTTTCAAATATTTGTGAAGAAATTTCAAACGATTTAAAAGAAAAAACATTGGATTTTCTTAGTAGTAATCAAAACTATTATCCCGTTTTAGACTCTGGGACCACTACTGAGGTTGAAGAAGAAGAGTACTTTTTACTTGAACTTAAGTTGAATGACGCAGTATTTATTCAAAGGATATTCGCTGCACATGTCTTCCCACCTAAAGTGAGATATTCGGTAGACATTAGACCAAAACTTAGAAGAATTTTAAACGATTTATCTGAGACCTTATCATATGATGACGTTAATACTACTTACATGTCATACGAGTTAACAAAGTAGAATAAAAACAATAAAATTGAGATAATCATGCAAGAAAAGAATTTCGGTGAGTTGGGAAATCAGTTCCAACAAACATTAATCAAATCGATAATCGAAGACAAAAAATACGGGGAACAAATCCTCGAAGTTTTAGATAGTAAGTATTTTGACAATATTACATTTAAGTATATTGTTCAGAACGTAAAAGAGTTATTTGTTACTTACAATTCGAGAGTACCTGACTACGAAACAGTTAGACAAAAGATTACCGAAAGTTCACTTGCAAACCCCAATACAAGTAAGATACATATTGACACATTAGACGCAATTGAGAATCTTCAAGATCCTGTACACACACCTTCATTTGTAAAGGACACCGCACTTAATTTCTGTAAACAACAGAGTCTAAAGAAGACTTTGAAAGACGTGGATAAATTAATCCATGGTGGTGATTTCCAATCGTATGATAGAATTGAAGAGATGATTGCAGAAGCACTCCAAGTGGGTGTTTCGGATGATGTTGTTGTGGATATATTAGATAATATTTCTGAAGCGTTAGAGAACGATATGAGAACTCCAATGGCGACAGGAATTGTTGGTTTAGATAATTTACTTGACGGTGGATTATCACATGGTGAATTAGGTATGGTCTTAGCACCTACGGGGACAGGTAAAACAACAATTTTAACGAAGTTTGCAAACACGGCGGTTAATCAAGGTAAGAACGTAATTCAGTTCTTCTTTGAAGATAGTAATGCACAAATACAAAGAAAACACTTTACGGTGTGGTCTGGTGTTGAAGCAAAACATCAGAGTGAACAGAAGGTGTATGTTCAACAGAAGATCGAAGAGGCGACAAGTAGAGAAGGATTTGGTAGTCTTAAGTTGGTTAGATTACCTAACGGAACATCAACAACGGGGGACATTAAAAGAATCATTAGAAAAGTATCGGCACAAGGACAAAAACCCGACTTAGTACTTATTGATTATATTGACTGTCTTACATCTGATAAGTCAATCAATGGTGAAGAGTGGAAAGGTGAAGGAGCAATTATTAGGTCGATAGAATCTATGTGTCATGAAATGAACATAGGTGTTTGGACTGCGGCTCAAGGTAATAGACAATCAAGTACTGTTGATGTACCAGGTGTGGATCATTTCGGTGGTTCTATTAAAAAGGCACAATCATCACACATCATTTTATCTATATCAAGATCAAATGAACAAAAAGAAAACAAAACGGCTAACGTAACTTTAGTCAAATCAAGAATTGGTCAAGACGGTATTACCTTCAATGACTGTAAGTTTGACAATGCAATGATGGAAATCGTTCTTGAGGAACAGATGACTATGTTAGGATTTGAACAGAATAAAGTTCAAAGAAACAACAAAAGAGCGGCTGAATTGTACAAACAATCACAAGGAATTAAACAATAACTAAAAATAATTAAGATGACAGAAAAGATTTTACAAGAAAATCCGGGGCGATTTGTCCTATTCCCAATAACACACAATGATATTTGGAAGTATTATAAACAACAGGAAGCAAGTTTTTGGACTGCTGAGGAAATTGACTTACAACAAGATGTGAGTGATTGGACTAACAAATTAAACGATGACGAGAGACATTTTGTTAAACATGTATTAGCATTCTTCGCGGCGTCTGACGGTATTGTTAATGAGAACCTTGCAGAAAACTTCATTAATGATGTACAATATACTGAAGCGAAGTTCTTCTATGGTTTTCAAATTGCAATGGAAAATATTCACTCAGAAACATATTCATTGTTAATTGATTCTCTTATTAAAGACACCGAAGAACAAGATAGATTATTTAACGCTATTGAAACTATTCCAGCAATTCAAAAGAAGGCGGAGTGGGCACTTAAATGGATTGATTCTGAGTCATTTGCAGAACGTCTTATTGCGTTTGCTGCGGTTGAAGGTATTTTCTTTTCAGGTTCATTCTGTTCGATTTTTTGGTTAAAGAAACGTGGTTTAATGCCAGGTTTAACCTTTTCTAATGAACTTATTTCAAGAGACGAAGGTCTTCACTGTGATTTTGCATGTCATCTGTACAATGAACATATTGAGAATAAATTACCAGAAGGAAGAATTGAGGAAATTATCCTTTCGGCATTAGAAATTGAGAAGGAATTCATTCTTGAAGCACTACCAGTTAGATTAATTGGTATGAACGCAGATTTAATGGAACAATATTTAGAATTTGTTACTGATAGATTATTGGACTCATTAAATATTGAAAAGAAATTTAACACTGAGAACCCATTTGATTTTATGCAAAACATTGCATTACAAGGAAAAACCAATTTCTTTGAAAAGAGAGTCGCTGAATACCAAAAGGCGGGAGTTAATACCGAAGGAGACGAGGATTTAGATTCTGCGTTTGGTGAAATGGATTTTTAAAATATACAAGAGATGAAAGTTAAAAAAAGAGATGGTTCCTTAGAGGAAATGAGATATGATAAGATCACAAGGAGAATTTCCTCTTTGTGTTCTGATTTAAATTTAGATTATGTTGATCCAACGTACATCACCCTAAAAGTTACACAGGGAATATACGATGGGATATCATCAACCGAGTTAGATACGTTAGCGGCTGAGACTGCAGCGTCAATGACAACTACCCACCCTGACTATGCAAAATTGGCGGGACGTTTAGCGGTTACTAATTTACATAAAACAACACCAAAGAAGTTTTCACAATCAATTAAGGAGTTATATTCTTTTATTGAACCTCGAACAGGTACTGAATCTTCTTTAATTTCTGACGAATTATTTGATTTCGTTAAAAAGAATAGAGCGGTTATTGACGGTGCAATTGTACAGGAAAGAGATTTTGATTTTGATTTCTTTGGATTTAAGACTTTAGAAAGATCTTATTTACTTAAAATCGGTGAACGTATAGTTGAGAGACCTCAATATTTGTATATGAGAGTTGCAATGGGTATTTGTGATGGTGATATTGAAATGGGTCTAAGAATTTACGATGACTTGTCACAACACTTCTACACTCACGCAACACCAACGTTGTTCAATGCGGGTACCCGTAGACCACAAATGTCCTCATGTTTCCTAATTGGAAATAAAGGTGATGATATTAATGGTTTATTTGATACTATTCAAGATGTTGCAAATATATCTAAGTGGGCTGGTGGTATTGGACTACATGTTCATGATGTAAGAGCAAAGGGTTCTTATATTAAAGGAACTGGTGGTGAATCTGACGGTTTACTTCCTATGATGAAAACGTATAACGAAGTTGCACGATGGATTAATCAAGGTGGTAAAAGAAAAGGTTCTTTTGCTGTGTACCTTGAACCATGGCATGCCGATGTCTTTGAATTCATTGACCTAAGAAAAAATCATGGTAAAGAAGAAATGAGAGCAAGAGATTTATTTCTTGCAATGTGGACACCTGATTTATTTATGCAAAGAGTACAAGAGGACGGTGATTGGACACTATTTTCACCCGATGAAGCACCTGGTCTTTCTGATGTTTATGACTCACCTGATAATAAAAACTTTACAGAATTGTACGAAAAGTATGAAAGTGAAGGTAAAGGTCGTAGAGTCTTGAAAGCAAGAAAACTAATGGACGCTATCTTAACCGCACAGATTGAGACAGGTACTCCATACATGTTATATAAAGATCCTGCAAATTACAAATCAAATCAACAAAATTTAGGGACTATTAAGTCTTCTAACCTTTGTACTGAGATTATTGAATACTCATCACCTGACGAACAGGCTGTGTGTAACTTAGCATCTATAGCATTACCTAAGTATATTATTGATGGGGAGTTCAGTCATAAGTTATTATATGAATATGTTTACCAAGTAGTTAAAAACTTAAATAATGTAATCAATTTAAATTTCTACCCAACAAAGGAAACAGAAAAATCTAATATGCGTCACAGACCTGTGGGTCTTGGTGTTCAAGGTTTGGCGGATGTATTTTGTATGTTAAAAATACCTTTTGAATCTGAAGAGGGAGACATACTACAGACTGACATCTTTGAAACTTTATATTTTGCGGCAATGACATCTTCTAAAGATCTTGCTGAAGTCGATGGACCATATGAATCAATAAGTGAATCACCAATTGAGAAAGGTATTTTCCAATACCAAATGTGGGGATTAAAAGATGAAGATCTATCTGGTAGATGGGACTGGTCATCACTTAGAAAACAAGTGATTAAATTTGGTGTGAGGAATTCCTTATTAGTTGCACCGATGCCAACCGCGTCTACCGCACAGATCCTTAACAATAATGAAGCATTTGAACCGTTCACTACGAATTTATACTCGAGAAGAACATTAGGTGGTGAATTCATTGTTATAAACAAACATTTGGTTAATGAACTAATGTCGGTTGGTTTATGGGGTGATGACATTAAAGATAAATTAATTATGGAAAACGGGTCAGTACAAAACATACCTGAAATTCCAACAGAAATTAAAGAAGTCTTTAAAACCGTATGGGAAATGTCACAAAAGAGACTTCTTAATATGGCAGCTAATAGATCAGTATTTATTGATCAGTCACAATCACTCAACCTTTTCATTAGTAACGCAACCAAAGCAAAACTATTAGCGGCACACCTACATGGGTGGAAGTTAGGTTTAAAAACAGGTATGTATTACTTAAGAACAAGGTCGGCAGTTGACCCACTTAAAGGTTTAGGTGTAAACACATCTAAGAAGAAAACACCTGTGGTGGACGTGGAACCACAAAAAGAACTAATTGAAAACAACCCTATACCGACTTCTAATTCACTTTTAAGTGAAAATAAAGAGTTAAAAATGGTAACTAATCAGGACATTAGACCTGATGATTCACCATTTGATTGTGAAGGATGTGGTTCTTAGAATCATATTTTATTTATTTTTTTAAAAACCTCCTTAAATGGGGGTTTTTTATTTAACACCATTTTAGTAATGTTTATATTTATTAGTATGGCATTAACCTATGGAATTGACTTTCCTTTTAGAGAAAGTACAACAGGAGATTATTTAAAGTTAACCACTTCACCTGAAAAGGAGGTAAGGGCTAACCTTATACATCTCATTTTGACAAAGAAAGGAAGTAGATACTACTTACCAGAATTCGGTACGAGAATATATGAATATATATTTGATCAGAACGACATTGTGACTTTTAATTTAATTGAGGAGGAAATTCGTGAGGGGTGTAAGACATATCTACCAAACTTAGATATCAATTCAATAAAGGTTCAATCTGCTGAAGACGATACTGATCCTGTAACTACTGTTGACGAAGAAACAGACGAAAGGTTATTTAGGTTAGGGGACTCATCAACGAAACCATACACGGCGAAAGTTAAAATAGACTACACGGTTAATAATGGTGCGTTTAGTTCATCAGATTTTGTTATAATTAATTTATAAAATGGCGAAGAAAATATCATATTCAACAAGAGATTTTGCAGGGTTAAGAGAAGAACTTGTTAATCTAAGTAAAGAGTACTACCCTGAGTTAGTTCAGAACACAAACGATGCGTCGATATTTTCGGTGTTATTGGATTTGAACGCGGCTATCGGGGATAACCTTCACTATCATATTGATAGAGTATGGCAAGAAACTATGTTGGATTTCGCACAACAAAGGAAATCTTTGTTTCACATTGCAAAAACATATGGTATGAGAATACCAGGTAATCGACCATCAGTGTCATTATGTGACTTATCAATCAATGTACCTGTAAGAGGTGACAAAGAGGATGAGAGATACTTAGGTATTGTAAGATCAGGAGCTCAAGTTTCGGGTGGAGGTCAAACATTTGAAACTATTGAAGATATTGACTTTGCAAACCCATTTAATGATAAAGGTGAACCAAACAGATTAAAGATACCTAATTTTGATAGTAATAATAAATTAATATCATATACCATAACCAAACGTGAAGCGGTGGTAAATGGAGTGTCAAGGGTATATAGAAGAGTAATCACAACACAAGATCAAAAACCATTTTTAAAACTATACTTACCTGAACAAAATATTTTAGGTGTGGTATCAGTAATACATAAAGAAGGTACGAACTTTACATCTAATCCATCATCTTCAGAATTTTCAAACTCATCAAATAAATGGTACGAGGTGAAATCTTTGATGGAGGATAAAGTTTTCATACCAAACCCAACATCCGCATCTGACAAAAAGAATTTCATTGCTGGTGATAATAAAAGGGTTACAAATAAATTCATTAGTGAATATACACCAGAAGGTTACATGTCAGTGACTTTTGGTTCAGGAACAGTAGATCCGTTAGATAACTTAGATTCGTTCAACGACGGGTCTCTAAAGGTTGGTCTTGGGTCTTATTTAAATAACTTATCGTTAGGTGCAACACCAAGAGCAAACAGTACGGTTTTCATAAAATACAGAATTGGAGGTGGTAAAGACACGAATTTAGGTGTCAATGTCATTACAAGTGTAGATAATGTGGAATTTAATGTAAGCGGTCCGTTGACCAATGTAAATAATCAAGTAGTACAATCATTGAGGGTTACTAATGTAACTCCCGCTGTTGGTGGAGCTGATCAACCAACAATTGAAGAAATTAGAAATATGGTTGGATATAACTTTTCAGCACAAAATAGAGCGGTTACACTTAACGATTATAAGTCATTAATAGAAACAATGCCATCAACATACGGAGCACCTGCAAAGGTTAATGTGATGGAGGAAGATAACAAAATCAGAATTAAATTACTTTCATATAATAGTGATGGTAGTTTAACTGACACAGTCTCAACAACATTAAAGAATAATATCTTAAATTATTTATCTAACTATAGAATGATAAATGATTATTTGGATATTGTTAGTGGTGAAGTAATAGATTTAGGTTTAGAAATTGATTTAGTTATTGATAAAAACACAACACAAACTGATGTTTTAAAAGACGTAATAGAATCGGCAACAAACTACTTCACAATTGAAGGTAGAAAGATGGGTGATCCATTATTTGTTGGTGAGTTAAAGAAGACCGTTGGGGATGTTGTGGGTGTTGTTAATGTTGTTGACCTTAGAGTTTTCGGTAAAACAGAAGGTGAATATTCAATGGCAGAAGTATCTCAGGGGTATGTTAGTGAAGCAACTAAGGAGATACAACAATCCGATTCTACTATCTACATGAAAAATAACCAAATTTTTCAAATTAGGTTCCCTAAGAAAGATATTAAAGTTAGAATAAAAACTCTCTCTTCCACTACATTTTAATTAACTTTTTGTGTATTATTATTATAATGGGAAAATAGGTTGTAATCTATTTATATTATATGATACAAAAACACAGAATACTAACTGAGATAGGTCAGGATCAAAAATTGACTGTTGAATTAAAACAGGACTATGATCTTTTAGAAATCCTTTCTCTGAAATTTACACAACAAGATGTTTACGCTTCGCTTTGTGCGGACTATGGTGTTGTTGCGGGACGTATTTCTGTTAATGATGGTTATGGAGTTGCAAATGCAAGGGTTTCAATCTTTATACCACTAAGTGATGAGGATAGTGATGACCCGATTATAAGTGCATTATATCCATACACTTCAACATCTGAAACAAATGATGATGGATATAAGTATAATTTACTACCATCAAGAAAACAACACACAGGACATACACCTACAGGTACATTTCCTGATCAAGAAGATATCTTGGGGAGAGAAGAGGTCTTAGAGGTTTATGACAAATATTACAAATACACGGTAAAGACAAACGATTCAGGTGATTTCATGATATGGGGTGTTCCTGTCGGTCAACAAGTAATCCATGTGGATGTTGACATGTCCGATATGGGATGTCAATCACTTGTCCCTTACGATTTTATATATGAGGGAATATCTGAACAAAAATTTGAAAACGGATATACCTACATGAAATCCAATAACCTTGCGGGGTTACCACAGATTACAACATTTGAAAAAACCATTGAAATTTATCCTTTTTGGGGTAATGAAGATTTATGTGAGATTGGTATTACAAGAACTGATTTTGATTTAAAAGAACAAGGAATCCGTATTGAACCATATTCCATTATGATGGGTGGTTCATTTACTGATGGTGGTAAAGACTCTGTAAGGGTTAAGTGTAATGTTGACAACCAAATGGGTGAAAAATGTTCACTTATAACTGGTGAGGGTGATATCGAAGCAATACGTTTTACTGGTGAGTATGATAAAAATGTGGATGGGACTTTAAATTATCTTAGACCACATCTTGAAGCAGTACAATTAGACTCTCAAATAGATGAAAACGGTAACTTCTTTTTTAGGGTACCAATGAATATGAGATACGTCATCACTAATGAATTTGGTGAGACTGTAACAACAAAAGACCGTAATAAAGGTATAGCAACAAGATCAACATATAGGTTCCGACTTTCATTACAAAATGATAATGGACAAAAAAAACAGTATAGGGGGAAATACCTAATACCTCAAATAAAAGAACATCAATCAAGCGGTCAGATTCATCCCAAAGCATATGCGTTTTCGGACAATATAGATGATTATCCTTCCGACGCTCATAATGATATTGCGGGAATCAATAATGATGGATTTGCAAATGATATGTTCTACTCTTTTAGGTATAATAGAGTTTACACCGTTTCTTCATTCATCAATCAATATCATAATAAGTCTTGGGGGGAACGAGTATTTCCGTTCTTTTCGAAAGATAGAAACGAATCTTTCATTGGAATTAAAGAAATACAACCTTCTATCGAAGAAGATTGTGCAAATAACAATGAGTACTTTCCAATTACCGACGCGGTTAGAAATCACAAATTTAAGTTTCTAATCACAACCATCTTAAATTTTTTAGAAAGACTTTATTTGATTATTACTCAATTCGCATTTGATTTCATCGTTGAGTTTATATTTGATATTGCTGAAATTCTTTATAATATTAAAATTCCTGTTGTTAAATATAGACCTTTCAAGAATACCGCAAGAAACATTGCCAAATTCGCACGACAAATTCAGATCGCTACAATTAGGAATTTAGAATTGATTAATTATCCCGACTGTTATGAATGTTCAAAAGACCCATTCTCGGGTACTGACGGAACCCCTGGAGGAGACACATATAGTGTGACTCTTATAAACGATGACGGTAATGAAATAGATTTTCCAAGTGGCACTGATAGTAGTTCGTTAGAGTCGATTGTAAATGTTTCGGGTTTAACTGTGGTGAATAGTAATATGGTTGTTAACCACCCATATGATCCAAACGATAATACTTCAAATGGATCTCCTGATTATTTGGATTTAAATGTAACAGGGACCCATCCGGATAAAAACTACATTATAAAGTTTATTGTTAAACCCGAAGTTTGGGGGTTGGATGGCGATCAAAACCCAATAGTTATAACTCAAGCCGAATATTCTTATCTATTTATTGGATATGGATCTGATTCTCCGATAAATGATTCGATTAATGGAAGATATAATGGACTTTCGTATGAAATATTCACCGCTTACTATGACGCTAACAATACAGATATGAATAATACCTTACCCACTTCAGAGTCGGGTACTGTACTATCAGCTAATGGTCAAATTACTATTCACTCCGTCTATTTTTATGGTGAAAAACAGGTAAATATAACCACTAATGATTTATCGGAATCTGGTTGTTCTAAGTATGACACCATTTACGATCCTGATAATGACATGTCGTTAAGGGCATTTGAGAATAATGTTAGCGGAACAAATGATTATAACTATTGGGTTGGGGTTGGGTCACAAGGAAGTACATATCCTGACATCTTTATAGATACCGAGAATCCATGTACGTACGTCCCACCAACAAATGATATTGTGGCGTCAATTAGTGCGTGGTATAAGGAAGCCGGTAAAACGGGTGACCCATATACCATGAGAAGGTGTCGAATATTGGAGGGTTATACGCCAGATAGAGAAACAGGAATCCCTGCAGGTACTGCGTCAGGGCATTCAGAATTTAGAGATGGTGTCTATACTTTAGTTGCCGCCGCGGGTAAAAATAGGGCAATGATTCTAAATTACTCAAGAAGAAAGTTACTTGGAAAACTTATGTGTGGTGGGATAACATCTTACACATTTAGTAATAGTTGGTTAAACGGGTCACTATATTTCTTCCAATTTAGAAGAAGAAAAGGAGGTAACAATGCAAAATATTGTAAAGATGTTATACATCGTGAAGAGGACCATACTGGAGTACACTACTATTATAGATCAACACCATATGATGGTACTGATTTTATTGGGGGTAAGAATGAAGAAAATAGTCAGACTAATCCCGAAATATTATTCCCAACAACAATAATGGATTTGGGTCCAAGAAATATGTTCATTAAGGAGATATGTGTGGATCCTGAATTGGATGTAAATTGTTCGGTGTCTAAAAGTATTGGTAACACGTCATACCAAGATATAAATGACTTAATGGAATGGGTTATATCCTCTAAAGAAGTCAAAGAACAAGGAAAACTAAAAGTACAAGATCTTTTTGATAAAAGGGGTAATGGGTCAATGGATGGAGATATTGTCCAACTATTGAATTTTAACTCTCAACTTGGAATATACGGATATGACGATGAAGATGAAGAAAGTCCGTACTTCCCAGTTAATGGTGCTGAGTATTTTGATGGTGCAGGACCATTAAGTCTAAATTTTGTTTTTTCTGAGGATGATGAGGATACTGCAATCGTAGAGAAAGACGGTACATTACTTAGGTTATGTATAAATGCGGCGGGGAACTTGACTGAGACTGCTCAGGATGTTCCATATTATAGATGGAATAAAGAGGGTGACGGATTTGGTGGTACAAATACAGGTGCCAATTCTGAAAAACAAGATTGGTCAAGAAATAATATATACTTAACCAAATATCAAGGTGGTTGGGATTACACAGGATTAATGACTACACCTGACCCATTTGGTGGTGCTTCGGCGGACCCAACGGACGATATTAGTAGTTATTACTACGACGGTTCAATTTTACCACCAATACGAGAATGTGAGGACGATAACTATGCGGATACAACAATTCCAATTGGTGGTCCATTCTTCTTTTATTTCGGTTTAAGGACAGGAAAAACTGCGTGGAATAAATTTATTCAAAAATTTGGACCATTATGATAAAAAAGAAAATAGTACACCCAACTGAAAGATATAGTGGATCTGATGCAGAAAACTTAAATATTAAAATCGGTCTTGAAAGAGACGAACAGTTATTACGTGAAGGTGATAGAAGTATAATTCTTGATATTGCGGAGTTATATAAAAAAGAAAGAAACGAAAGTACTAAATACAAAATATTTGGTAAAACCAAAATGATCTTTCGTAACCTTTATAGTGGTGAAACTGAGTATAATCCACTTAAAAATAGTTTATACGATTTAGGTGATGGGTTAGATGGTGATTGGACGGGTTATTTACCCTATAACGAATTTGCGTTTATAAGGAGAGATACGGTTAGAGAAGTTGCAACCGCAACAGGATCCACAATTGGACAATTCAACCAAACAATATCGTTAACGGGGACGACTGACCACACAACAATTACTGTGTTGGATTCGTCCACATGGAATTGGAACTATCATGTGAGTTATGTTTATGACCACGACAGTAGTTACCCAATGAGATATACCCTATCTGGTAACACAACGTACGACTTCACTGCTGAATCGGGGGTACCATTTAGAGTTGAGGTTTTCGATACCTCATACCAATTAATAAGTCCTATAAAACATAATATGTCTTTAGGTGAACATATTGTTCTTTCGGGAACAACATTAGCAAACGCAAATAAATCTGATAGGGTTTTTAATATTACTTCTGTTGGAGATAATAACTATGAATCTGAATTGTATGTTATAAACATATCAAAATCAGAATTTACTACGAGTCAAATTACAATTATGGATTCTATTGGTGTTGTATTTGGTCAGCGATGTTTAGATAGAACTAACGTTACGGGGACCACATCAACATACTATGTTCATAAACATAAGACAATAACTACCGTGGATGATTGTATCATTGATAATTGTGGGTTTGAGACACCTATTTTTGAAATCGAAAGGAAATTACAATTTGAGACTGCGGATCAAAGAAATGATGTTTATATCGAACAGAATAGACCCGAATCAGTATTGTATCATTTTAAAAATGCAATAGACATTAAAGGATTAAGGAATAACCTTAATTATACACCAACAGAGGTATATCTGACGACTACATTCAGAAATAGAAATGGGTATTTTAATTACCCACCAAGAAACGGATGGAAGTTTAATTTTCACAATAGTTGGGTGGATGAACAATTTGATGACTCGTTTTCGGGTTCTGATACGAATTTACCATTTACGTCTGTTAGTAGTAGTGGTTTCACCTTCAAACAGGGTAATGAGCTACCTGTGGGAACTGTATTAGATGGTGCATTTGTTGAATACAACGAACAAGATTTTAAGGAAACAATACTAAGTGAGGGGTTTCATAAAATATCTTCGGATGTCCTCATTTATGATCACCGTCAGTCATCTCCAAGTAGTGGTTTCGGGGGAGTCAGTCAAACTAATCCGAGTGGGTTAATTTACCAACCACACCACAGAATAAAACTAAGGGAATTATCACCTTATGTTGAGACTGCGAATACAAATAACATTCATAATTTACCTGAAAATGTAATATATGATGAACTAAATGGTGTGTGGAAATGGAGAGATTTATACGATCACGGGTATGTAGATCCTGATAATTTTGGAACAAACCACCCTTTCACCAATGGTCAACACTACGTCCATAGCGACATAAACTTTTTGTTTAGAAATGAAGAACGATTCCTTAATAAGGGAGTTGGGATTAAAAACTTTACAAGTGATGATGACGACTGTTAAATGAAATTAAGAAACGAAAACGGAGATAAGAAATTGGTCATAGGGACTAATCAGAATTTCAGAACTGATGCGGGTTGGGATGAATCATTCCAAACGTACGAAAGGGAGGTTTTAGAGGACATAATTAATCCTGTGGAGAATTACGAGACGTGTAGGTATATTCATAAACCATACACCTCTAATGGTATTCAACAGAGTGATATTTGGTTTTACTTCTACTTTAAAAAACTAAACTCATATACACTTGGGTTAGATTATAATATTGTGGGTATTGAACAGACAGATCAAAACGTGATAGATTTAAAAAATAGTTTCTTTAAGTTAGAATTCTATAAAACACCTGACAATGATCCACCTAATAGACAAAATAGAAGATTGGTTTTTTCTAAAATGTTGAATCCAATGGTTGGAGAAGAGGTCACACTTTCTTCAGGCCAAGAAATAAAAGTTCCTGTCTTTAATGGGTCACCATTTAAGAATAAAGAAAATATGTATCTCTTTTGGTTTGAAGATGACACCGTACTTGAGGAGACACTTTTAACGGGTGGTACGTTTTATATGACGGCTAAATTTCATAATGCATTTAACGGAGAACGTTCACAATTCACAAATAATGCGATCAGTGATCTTTCAATACCCGTAGAAGAAGAAGATTTATATTATATAGTTGAGATGGATAAGAGTAATGCTCCGACATATAACTACATGATATCTGAATATGATAGTGTAAACAACGTCGCGGGTACTCGAATTGGTACGTCTGCATCACCAATTATTTTTTACGAAATGAAAGACACAACACCTTAATTATGGAAAACAATCGATATACATTAAGATTAAAATCAATACAGACAGGATCGTTAACATCATTAACTGATCAAACATGGTATGACCCAAATGATAATGTCATTCCATGGTCAGGATCCAATGGGGTTTATATTGGTCCTGAAGTAAACGAAGTTGTTTACAATTCAGGAAGTCTTAGTGAAGGATATTACAAATGGGGTGGAACGTCATGGAGTACAATTACAAGAGAGCAAGCATATGACACTTACGACCTTCCTGTTTATTTAGAATCTATGGCAGATGAAATGGGTGGAATGGTCGGTTTTGATGGTGACATTCAACAGGTTGAATTATTATGTAACTTCAATTATCAAATAACAACAGGAAATACTGTTAGGTTATATAACTCGATTGATCGAGACAGTTTAAAGATAATAGTAAACGAAACGTTTGATGTTGATTGGGGAGATGGTAATACCGATACGATAAATGTTGGTACAGGTAACAACCTCGCATTTTTACAACACACTTTTAGTGCTGTTGGAACTTATAATGTCTCAATTTCATTAAATAACGTGTGGACAAATAAAAAAACAACAAAAAAGATTACAGTACCCAAAAATGTTTCTGTGAGTAATCCGAACGGAACTTTTGGTCCTTTTACAATTCCTTACAAATCAATCACAACTAATCAAAATTATATCAATGATCTTGATATAACTGATAATGATTCAGACGCAACATTATATTTTGCGGGGATGGGTAGAAGTAGAATATCAGAATTAAAAAAATATGGACAAAACACCTATAACGGTGTGACAACGGGTACTGACAGTGCTGGTTTAACATATTCAGGTTACACTATTGATAACCTTACATATAGAGATTACGACGATGGTCATACGACAATAACAGGTACAACGACATCATTTGAACAAGAAGAAGTGTTCAATAAAATGTTAACCAGAAACGAACATTTCATCGGATTTATTGATGAACCGTCTATTTATTCAGACGTGTTTGTTGAGCGTGGAAAGCAAGGAGTGTTGGAAATGAATCTAAGGTTAGGTGAATTAGACAACGTTGGAGAAATATCTGTTTACGGAAATGGGTTTTTTAATGTAAAAAAACAATAGAATTATATTTATTAATTAAAAGAATATGGCAGTAGGTAGTTATGGCACAATTAGACCGGCAGATGTATCACCATCCGATGTGGAAATTTTCTTCCACTATGTATCGGGTAGGACCTCTACGGCTCCAGTGCAATTTAAAAAATTAAATTCGGAGGATGTCCTAACACCTGTATATCATAATTCAGATACTACGGATAGTCCTAATGCACCTGATACTGAGATATTAGGTGGTTTATACAATCTTAAATTAAGTTCGTCTGATTTCGATGAGTTAGGTGTGTACACGTTACATATTAGACCCAAACAAATTAGAACAAGTATCACTGACTGTGGGATCTTAGCGTCCTTACCATCAGTGAGAGGGATTATTGTAGATCTAAGTAATGTTCCATCAGGGGACAGAAATAAATTCACACCTCAAGGATTAACTGGGTATAGAATAGAATATTTAAACGATGATGGATCAAAAATACCTAATTTTTATAGGGTAGTTACATCTTCATTCTATTGTACACCAATAGTATCAAATTTAACAAGTACATCACAGAAGGCTATTAGATATCAATATACCGACTCGATTACTAATCTTTTGTATCTAACAGTGACACCATCTTCAGCACCGACAAACAGACCGAATACGGTTCCGTTTATTGGTGAACCATCACAGAATATTATTTTCACAAATACATTCTTCAACCCAACAACAATTGAGGTTGATATGGTTGAACATGATGACACTACGTTAGCATACGCACTTTACGGTAATCAGTCTAAATCAGTTTCTGATGGTATATACACCATCTATGATAAATCCGATAACATCTACAAACAGTTTAACTTATTTGAAGTTAAAGATGAGTTTAACGAAACGTTATATGAAATCAGAGAAGAGAGAGATGAAATTGATGACACTAAAAATTTTGATGATATCCAAGAATAATGGCGAAAAGAAAAGTTCCAAGTCAAGCGGCGAGTGGGAGGGAAACCTTTAATGACAACTTGGTCGGTAATCAAATTACCGATGGTACAAGTCAGCTGACCTCTGCGAACTTTGCATTGGATAAAAGTATTCCCCAAAGGGATAAAAAATCATTCCAATCTAAACCATTTTCTGAATACCTCACATTTGAGGACATTAAAGAAGAGGAACCAATTGAAAGTGGTGTTTCCACAATTACAACTAAAAGAAGAAAGGATAAGGTAACCTTTAGAAAATCTAATGAAGATGGTGGTAAATCTTTATTTGGTTCACTAAAACAAAGATTACAGGTATCTGTATCAAGAATCATTGGTAAGTTTCCAGCTGGAATTTATATTGATAAAGAAACTCCAACGGCATCTACGTTATTTACCGCATTAAATTCTACATATAATAAGAAAACCAATGTAACTTCATTTCAGATTGAAAATAGTAAAATATTCAATCCGTTAGATGTTATTCTTGAAAAACCAAAGAGTAATACATTACCTGAGACGACGAACACTATTAAGAATTTTTACGATTCTTTTAAGAGATATGAATTAGAAGTAAATTCGATTTCGTATCAGGTTATAAGTTATAGTGAGGTTAATTTAAGTGGGTTAGTAAGTCTAACGGTAAAAGGGTCTCCATTTGGTGGGGCATCAACATATGACGATAGTTTTTTAATAAGACCGAACAATAGTGTTGTTGAAGAATTTTTTGAAGGGTTAGATGACTTAGAATCGGTTTTATTAAATCGTGAATCTAAAATAAAATACACAGCAAAGTTCAGAGCACCTGAAGATAGTTTAGATGGTTCAAAAACAGAATTAAAGACTAATGAGGTTTCATGGCCACTATATAGGGATAAATGGAATTTAAAAATATCGGGGAGTGCATACATAAGTTATGTTGAAGAGTTAAGTACACTCGGTGAACGTATCGATAATTATAAATCGAATGTAGTTTCAAGATTTTTAACGACTGCTTCATTATATGAATTTGATACTGAGGACAGAAGATTTGACTCAGCAACTCAATTACTTGGTCATAGTTTTGATCAGGTTAAGAAGTTTATTGATAATATCGCTTACATGAGAAATGTGAGTTATGATCGTATTAATAACCTACCTGACGTACTTTTAAAAAACTTATCTAACACACTTGGTTTAGACACTTTAAATCTATTTGACGAAAAGAATCTACAGGATTCACTTTACACAAGAGTTGACAGTCAGTACGATGGTGTTGGTGTTGGAATGAATATGGTGGAAGCAGAGACTGAGTTTTACAGAAGACTTGTTATCAACCTTTCACACATTTACAAATCAAAAGGTACAAGGAAAGCAATTGAATTCTTTTTAAGATTTATTGGTGCACCTGAACCGTTGATTAATATTAACGAATATGTTTACCGTTACGATCAAGTAAAAAAGACAACGAGTGACATTGATAGTGATGTTTATGACCTTATTCAAGGTGATAAAACCTTTAAAGTGGGTTCATTATCAACAACAGGTTTTAGTTACAATAGTGTAACTACTACAGGTTCCACACTTTATAGTGAGGGAGAATACCCTGTAAGTCTTGTGTCGGGTAAATCACAATACGGGGATATAAAGGGTATAGAAAGTGAAAAACAAGACACATTTTTCCAAAAAGGTGCTGGGTGGTATGATATAACATTAGACCACAGATCATCAACTGAGTTAGATAGTGAGAATTCAAACTTGACTTTGAACCCTAAAGTTATAAAGACTAAAAACAAAGATTTCACCTATGGTGAGGACTATTTTGACCTATATAGACAGTTTTCGGGGTTAGATTACGGTTATGAATTACATAACACGGTTGACAATGATAAGACAGAAGTTTTAGAAGATGAAGATTCAAGAATCCTTAACAGAAAAAATATTCAAATCTATCTTTCATCGTCACAAGGTGTTGATAATGACATATACAGACAAAGTAGAGAATTAAAAGTGTCGTTTGGTCGTGCAACGTTAGAACCACAGACAGGATTCACGTTTGCTGAGTACACTGAACACGTTTTAAACGAACAAATACGTAACACACACATAATTCGATATAAAAAGAATTATATACAGTTAGAGGACATATATGAGGGTTACCTATCAAAGGTATCCAATCCATATAGTTTACCAACTGTTAGTGAATTTATAAACCGAATGAGTCCTTATTGGACACAAGTGATTGAACAATTTGTTCCTGCGACAACACTATGGACTGGTGGTAATATCATTGAAAACGGTAGAATTGGAAGATCTAAGTTTGAATATGAGAAACCATGTTTACCAAATGAGTTTACACAAAACCTTTTCCCTAAGTTTGAGGATGTAATTGAAGAAGATTTAGAAACAATTTTAGGTGACCATGATAATTTCAGGGGACTTACAGTTGTAAGTGGTGTGACTTACACACTTCATATTGACTTTAATGGGTTGACATTTACTGGTGATACTGATATTGTCATTAGTGGTGAGACACAAACAGTAACTGGTTCAACATGTGACGAAATACTTGTTAATCATAATCATGCGGGGTTATTCGATCCATACACAATAACATCTGAATGTACTGACATTGAAAATGTGTACTTTGATAATGATAATTGTGCTCAAACTGTTGAGTTTCTTGAATTTTCAGGGATAACAACATTAACACAAGAATCAGTGACAAGTGGAGGTACTCAATTTGATAAAACGATACACTTACCACTATTATGTGATTTTAAATGTTATTTAGAACCACAATTAGAGATTTTAGAATGTCTTTGGATTGACGAAATAAAAGATATTATTGATAATCAAATCAATAAGACATACTATAAGAAAACAAAATACACTGGTCATGGTGGGTTAATTAACAACCATGCTGGATGGGAAGAATTTAAAGTAAGTGGTAATACATCAATATCTACGGCATTCACAAACGAACTAAGTGATACAACTGATGATGTTAGTGGTGTTGCGAAAGTGACTGAAACATATGATTATGAATACGCACCTCTGTTAGATTATAGAATCTTTACAGATACAGATGGTATTCAAAAAATTGCAATTGTGCCCTACGTTTATAATTTACAATTATATAGTGCAACGGGATCACCTTATGTGACATATACACCTGTTGATTTTGATTGTTTAGATCCGAGTACGTTTGATTTCTATTTTGATTCTGTTTACCTAACAGGAACAACAAAATGTGACCCTAAAGTTAAGGTATATGGTGATGGTACAATGTATACATTACCTGAAGATCCTGACAATTGTGAATTAATGTCAGATGTTTACTTTGAGGTTTCAGGTATTACATTTGGAAATGAGGATACTGTTGATAATGGTGATGTGTGTGATACATGTCCACCATACAATACTGATTGGCCGGTTAATATATTCATTAATTGCATTGGTAATTACAATGAAGGTATTTCAGGGTTAACACACCAACATCATAGTGTAACACCAAACTACACGGTTGATTATGTTTCGGGATGTACGTTTATAGTAAGAAACGTAAGAGAATATGACATTATTGATATATCAATAACCGACGCAGCTAACTGTGATCAAAAAGTAAGAATCGAAGGGTTACAACAAAAATTAGAATGGGATCCAACTAATGATACAGTTACCGAACCAAAAAGTCATTATGTCGAGTATTCGGTAGAATCTTTTTTACCTGGTGAATATCCTGAGAATGGTGAAGTGGCAATAGAAACTCAAAGTGGTATAACATATTGTGATAATTATCTTGGATATACAATACACCCTAAGGTACAGTATCGACCAACATTTGATTATGGAATAAAACAAGATAGTACAGTTTTAAAAATTGTAGACAATGCGGTGGTTATATCGTCAACCACAACATGGCAGGATATACAGGCATTAATTAATGGTAATAACATAGTACGAATCAAGGCTCAAGATGTGAATGATAACGATAGATTATTATCGGGAGCATATTTGTCATGTCCGTTTGGTTCTGAAGATTTTAGAGACTCAATTTTAAATGGGTTCTCATTTGGTCAGAACTATGTTGATGTTACTGTGGATAATATAGATTGTTTGGGTACCATTAAAATGAACGTTATTAACGATCGTTTTAGAATCCTACCAAATACAAAGGTAAGGGTATTAACTAAAGTAAGTGGTCAATGGGAATTCACAGAAAAATATCCTGAAGATTTATTTGTTAGACCTTTAGAACAAGTTGTTGACCCATGTTGTACATATGATAAGGATTACTTTATAAAAGGTGATTATCTTATAAATGAATTTGGTTTCCCTATTGAAGTTACGAGTTTAGATTTAGAATATTGTGAACGTGAATTATTTTATCACTTAACAATGACACAAGTGTCTGAAGCGGCATATCCACAAGTTATTTTATATAATGGGGATGATGACGATTGTATTTTAATACAGTATCCACAACAAACCTTTGAGGATTTATCATTAAGTGCTCAACAATACTTCCAAGATCAATTAGATTGTGCTGTTATTCCTTCAATTGAAGAGATAAACCGACCAATTTATGATGAGGATTGTACAGAAATTATTGGTTACTTATTAAGACATTACACCACAAATCAAGAAGTGATTGCGGGTTATAACGCGGCATTTGAAATTGGTGATATTGTTAGTATAGTGGCATCACAGGTTATGGTTGGTAAATTAGCACTACCTCAAGGTCTTGATTGTTGGATAATAATTGATTACGTTTTCCAAGGAACTGTTGCTTTTAACATAACAGGAGACTGTATTTCACCTACACCTACGCCAAGTTCAACTTCTACTCCTACACCAACCCCATCACCTTCAAGTAGTCCTACACCAAGTCCAACTGCGACTTCTACTCCTACACCTACACCAACTGCGAGTTCTACGCCAACTCCTACGCCAAGTTCGACTTCTACGCCAACTCCTACGCCAAGTTCGACTTCTACACCAACTCCTACTGCGACTCCTACACCAAGTCCAACTGCAAGTTCTACACCAACACCTACTGCGACTTCTACTCCTACACCAACACCAAGCCCGAGTCCAACTGCAACTGCGACTTCTACACCAACCCCTACACCAAGCCCGAGTCCAACTGCAAGTTCGACTTCTACACCAACCCCTACACCAAGCCCGAGTCCAACTGCAAGTTCGACTTCTACACCAACCCCTA